>Ga0208544_10000932_pt1 | contig 21076 bp, 15 predicted proteins | sample DEB08_DNA_9_FD_184526 | JGI IMG/M metagenome (GOLD analysis project Ga0208544, IMG submission 184526) | Aqueous microbial communities from the Delaware River and Bay under freshwater to marine salinity gradient to study organic matter... | ecosystem: Environmental > Aquatic > Marine > Coastal ... | reverse complement strand
TGACAGACATTGACCATCTAAAGGATTACCACGTCAGGGGGCGTAAATTTGACTGAACATCAACAATTACCACACTTGATCGTTCTTCAGAAAATGTGGTTTATTTCCCTTATCTTCGATGCTGGCCCTGGTACTTCAACCCCTTTTGATGCGGGTCTTTGACTAAAGATTCATCCCGCAAGCCGCGAATGATCCAGTAAATTGGCTTCTGGCACCGATACCAGTCGCCGACCTCAAGCAACACTGTGACTCTGTTAGTCAGCCCCCCGCGCTTCACAAAAAATATAAAACTATAGATATAGATCAATTTTCTTTGTGGGCAACTGTTGTACGTTAAATCTCAAAGAGACCAGCTGTCTCTTCATAGCAACCGATCATCGGATATGTGGAAGACGGTTACTGACAGCCAACGTTACAAGCAGCACGACAACAAGCATTACAAAAAGCGTCACGACAGACGGTGACCATCTCGCAGTAACCGTCTATAAAAATAATAAAGGGCCGGGACATACCAGCCCAGAAAATAAGGACTCAACGAAACCTGTATTCAAAGTCTCATGATGGCTTGTTGACCGATCCGGCAGCCCCTCTGCCATATCCAGTCAGCATTAGTGTTGGCCTATAGCCACCAGCATCAGCGTCACACTAGCTTCAGCGCCATATCAGCTTCAGCTTCAAATTAGCGTCAGCTTCAAATTAGCGTCAGCTTCAAATTAGCGTCAGCGTCACATTAGCTTCAGCTTCAAATCAGCGTCAGCGTCACATTAGCTTCAGCCATAGCCGGAATCGAATACAGCGCCTGCGAGTGTCATCAGGTCGTCAATTCGAAGGTTTACTTACATTGTTTGACAACGTGGGGTGATAAGCATGGATGCAATCAGCGGCAATGAATCAATAAAGAGCCTGACATACGGGCTGATCACGGGGGCATTCCTCATGCTCTCCACACTTTATGCGACTGCCCAGGACAGCACTATCTACACTCAGTGTCCGAGCACGACAGACCTGCATCCTACGGGTGAGGGCATCAAGTGCGACCATCTCGCCGCAGGCGACGGCATGGTGACAATGGCTGATGACGCACAGAAGAAGCAATACATCTTCAGCTTTTCACGACTGGCATTGCCCGGCGTCGACGGCGCTCCCACTGAGGCCAGCGGTGAGTACCCCGGCTATGTGATGGAACAGGGCATGCTCGCGGCGAACGCACCGGCACCCACCATCGAGGTCGATGAAGATGATGAACTGTTCCTGTCACTGACCAACGTCGGCATGACCATGCGACCGGACCTGTTCGATCCCCACACAGTCCATTGGCATGGGTTTCCCCAGGCGGCCCCGATTTTCGACGGCGTCCCCGACGCCTCCATATCGATCAACATGGGTTCAACCCTGACTTACTACTACAACGCCAAAGATGCCGGCACCTATATGTATCACTGTCATGTGGAGGCAACTGAACATATGCAGATGGGCATGCTGGGCAATCTGCTGGTACGCCCCCGGCAGAATAAACTCACCGCTGGTGACAGCTTGTATGCGGCATTTCAGACCAATGGCGCGAACCGACTGAATGGCGGAACCACAGCCGCACCGGCTGCGGATGATGGTGCAGTCCACGATGGCATCACCCGGTACGCCTACAACGATGGTGATGGGTCGTCCAGTTACGATGTGGAATACCCGATCCAGATTGGCTCTTTCGATCCTGATTTTCACGACGCCAGTCTCAACGTCCAGCCGTTGCCTTTTGCCGGCATGAAGGATCGCTTCTTCCTGTTGAATGGCAGAGGCTACCCTGACACTGCCGATGGATCAGTGCTGAGTACGCTCGACCCGCTCGAGACTTCTCACGAGTCGCAACCTGTGGACAGCCTGATCACAGCGGCTCCAGGCGAACGCATTCTGCTGCGCATCTCCAACCTGAACATCACCCAGTTTTATACGCTCGGGACCAACGGTTTATCGATGCAAGTCATCGCACGGGACGCTCGCCTGCTTCGGGATGACGATGGTAACAACATGTACTACAAGACCAATTCACTGACCCTCGGTGGCGGTCAGTCGGCTGACGTCATCATTGAGGCACCGACGACGGCAGGCACCTATTTTCTTTATACCAAAAACCTCGAAAAACTTGCCAACAATACCGAAAACTTCGGCGGCATGATGACCGAGATTCAGATCAACTAGGAGACCGGCAATGACCAAACTCGCACGCAATAAGCTCAGTGCCGGGGTTACCCGGTTTCTATCCACAATCGCCTGGGCCAGTCTGCTATGGCTCCCCGTTACCGCCAATGCGCGGATCGACGGGATTCCAGGCCCGACCTTCGCGCTATCCGCTCAAGCGGGATATATCTCTATCGCCGATGGCGGGTCTGTCTATTCATGGGGCTACAGCGCCAACGGTACCCCCATGCAACTGCCGGGACCCACGCTGATCGTGACCGCCGGGGATACTGTCACGGTCAGTCTGACTAACGACCTGCCTACCGCAGCCGGAAACGTCTCGATTATTTTTCCAGGACATCAAATGATCCCTGCCCCCTCTGGTGTCGCCGGAGATTTGACCCGGGAGGCCCCAACCGGTGGATCTGTCACCTATTCCTTTATTGCTGGCGAACCCGGCACCTACCAATATCACAGTGGCACGCAACCGGATCTGCAGGTGGAGATGGGGCTCTACGGCGCGCTTATCGTCCGCCCCGCAACAGCCCCTGTCTGCATCGGCGCGGGCTACCTGGATGCGCTCAATACTGGCGCCGCCTACAATCATGCAGGGACCTGCTTTGATCGCGAATACCTGTTTATCCTCAGCGAGGTGGACATGGACATCCACCAGGCCGCCGAACTGCAATCCGGCGGTCCCGGGCCCATCCAATTGCCCACCGGCGCCTACCATTCGGAATACTGGCTGATCAACGGTCGAGCCGCGCCTGACACAATGGCAGCCGCCGGCACGGCACTGCTGCCCAGCCAGCCCTACAACACCATGCCCCGCATGCATCCTGGGGAAAAACTGCTGCTCAGGATCGTTGGTGCCGGCCGTGAGATGCACCCCTTTCATACCCACGGCAATCACGCCCGCCTGCTGGCCCGGGATGGTCAGATGCTGGTCAACAGCCAGGGAAATCTGTCAGGGCCTTTGCTGTTCACGATCCCCTCAATACCCGGTGGCACTGCTGATGCGATCTTCGAGTGGACCGGCCAAGAATTGGGTTGGGATATCTATGGTCATGGGCCTGCAGATCCGACGGAACCGAACGAGTGGCTGCCAGACCATGGCCGCCCTATCCCCGTGACCTTGCCGAGTCTGAATGCCCTGGCGTTTGGCGGCTTTTACAGTGGCAGCCCTTTTCTTGGCGCACTTGGCAGTCTGCCGCCCGGTGAAGGCGGACTTAATCCCGCCGCCGGTTTCTCATATATGTGGCATTCCCACAACGAGAGAGAAATGGTGAACAACGATATTTTTCCTGGCGGGATGATGACAATGCTTATTGTTGAAGCCCCATCAGTCGAGATCATGGAATGAGCCGAAGGAGAAGCGCAATGCAACGGAACCTGCTGAAAAATTTCATCTGGACGGCAACATTCACGAGTCTCGTGTTAACCGCCGGGATCTCTTCTGCAGCGGATATTTACCTGCAGGCTGAGTCTTTTGACAAACAAATCCCTGACGGCAATGGCGGTTTTATCCCAATCCCCATGTGGGGGTTCGCGGTGTGTGATGATTCATCATTCGCCGTCTGCGGGAACGCTCAGGCCCTCGATGCACCTGGGCCAATGATCGAACAGCTGGCTGGCGATGAACTCAATATTCATCTTAACAACACCCTGCCAGTACCGGTCTCAATAGCGATTCCAGGCCAGATCGAAGCCAGCGCGGGCGACGTCGTGCGATTCACCGATGATCGATTACGGCAGCGCCTCCAGTCGTTCAGCCACGAAGCTCCACCAAACGGCACCGCCGACTATACCTGGAGCAACTTGCGAGCAGGCACCTATCTGTACCAGAGTGGCACCTACCCCTCAATACAGGTGCCCATGGGGCTATACGGTGCCCTGGTTGTCCGGGAGGCGGTCGGAGTACCTTATTCCGGGGTGACTACCAATAGTGACGCGGCCCTGCTGTTCAGTGAAATAGACCCCTTGCAGAACCAACGAGCTCAGAGTGCTGCAACGGCTTCACTCTTTCTGGCGTCCGCAGCCTGTACCTCACTGGCTGAGTACGCTCAAAACCCAGTGCCCGGCATGCCCTGTACGGTGGACTACAATCCCGTGTTCTTTCTGGTTAATGGTGAACCCACTGCCGACCTGCCAGCCGCGGCGTCAGGCAATAACGTTCTGTTGCGCTTCCTGAATGCGGGACTGCGATCTCACACGCCCGCCATCACCGGAGTCGAACTGGGATTGATTGCCGAGGACGGGAATCTCTACCCAGGCGAGCCGAGAAACCAAAGCGCTGTACTCCTGGCTGCTGGCAAGACCCTGGATGCGCTGGTCAATTTGCCGGCAGATAACATCACCTTTTCGATCTTCGATAGAATGCCGAGCTTCAGCAACGAAAATCTGCCTAACGGTGGTTCCCTGGGCAGCTGGCAGATCGGTACAGGCACCCCCATCGTGCCGGACAACGCCAACCCGGCCATGGACGACACCTACAATGTCATCGAAGATACGATGCTGGATACCGGCATCGCCAGTGTTCTCGATAACGATGGTGGACTGACCAATGCCGTGGCCGTCGGCGGACCCGCCAATGGCGTGCTCGTACTTGCTGTCGATGGTACTTTCACCTATACACCGAACCTGAACTTCTCGGGCCTCGACAGTTTTACCTACAGCGCCAGCGACGGTATTGACAGCTTTGTTGCCCAGGCAAGCCTGGATGTCTCCTTCGCCAACGATGCGCCAGTGGCGATGGACGACGGCCCCTATGTCAACAGGATCGGCTCAGCAATTACAGTTGATGCCGCCCACGGCGTCCTCGGCAATGACCGGGATCCCGACGGGGATCCACTGACAGTCGCACTCGTGGCGCCAGTACCCGGCGGACTTGTTTTGAATCAGGATGGCTCATTTGTTTACAGCGGCGGGACCAGCCCTTTGACATTCCAATACAGTATCTCCGACGGAAATTTATCAAGCAGCGCCAGCGTCAGCCTCCGCCTCAACCCGGTTGCCAATATTGCCCTGGAGGTTAAGGGTCCCGACACCACACCCATCACCGACTACCGCTGGACAGTGGAAGAAGACACCATGTGGCAACCAGATCCGAACGTACCACCACCATTGGATACGCTCGCTTCGAATTTTCACAAGAGCTATATGCCGATTGTCGCCCAGGGCAATGGTCCCGTGGAGTTTACCCAGGTGGCGCTTGATCCGTTGAAGCATTATTTCGTGTCGGTCCTGCCAGGTGATGCGGCGAGCGGCAGCGGCCATACCATTGGCGGCGCAAGGATACCGCCGGGAGCCACTGCAGTAACCGTTAACGTCAATGATCAGCCATTGCCAACGGCGCAGATCAGCATCTTTGTTTTCGAGGACAGCAGCCCCACCAATGGGGCAGTCGATGGCGCCGAAACTGGCGCCGGTCTCGGCGGCTTCCAGATCACGCTGGAAGATGCCGGCGGCCGGTACGGTATCTCGGGCGGCACCATGAGCCAGGATGCCTTTGGTGAGCCGCTTGAAAACGCTCTGGATTGTTTCGGCACCACACTACCTGCGCCAGGCGTGATTCTTACCTGCCCCGACACCCCGGAAAATCAAGCTGCAGAACTGGTCGGTGAGGTGCTGATCAAGAACCTGTACCCCGGCAAATATGGCGTAATCGCCACTGCCCCACCAGGACCCGACAACTGGGTACAGACTTCGACGATCGAGGGCACCAAAGTCATCGACGCCTGGGTCAATGCCGGCGAGCCTGCCTTCTTTCAGGAGTTCGGTCCAGCCGGATGGCATGCGTTTGTCGGCTTTATCAACCCTGCCAACCTCACTATCCCCGCCGGAGAAGGCATCACCGGCAGCCACACGGTCACCGGCAAGGTGACCAATATGCGTATCTCACGGCCACCGATCCAGACCTTGTTCGACTCGGAAACCAACGACGCACTCGCACATACCACCGCCTGGGTCGGCCTCAACTCAGCTGGCGGAACTGGCGCCAACATCGCCGCAGTAAAGGCGGCGGACGATGGCAGCTTTTCTATTGCTGGCGTGCCGGATGGCAACTACCAGCTTGTCGTCTGGGACGTCTATCTGGATCAAGTACTCGCCTATCGCAGCGTCACACTACCGAATGCAGAGATGGGCGGTTCTCTCGGCACCGTCCCGGTATTCCAGTGGTTTACTCGAACGGAACACAATGTGTTCCTCGATGACGGTTGTGGCGATCCTGTGTTCGCCGGCGATGGTATCCGCCAGGACTGTGAGGCACCGGTTCAGGAGCAGAACATCAACCTGCGCTGGCGCGATGGTACTGTGAACCAGTCTTTCCCCACTGACGCCGAAGGCTTTGTGCCCTTCGACGAAACTTTCCCGTTTTTCCACTGGCAGGTCCTCGAAGTTGACTATACACGCTTCAAACCCACCGGCCTGACCGTTATCGTGGATGGCGGCGGCGATGTGAGGACCACCGGTAATGTCCTGAGTCCTCAACAGCAGGGTCCCTGTAACCAGGACGATGTGGACAGCGGAGCCAACGGTTGTACCCAGGTGGGTGCTGCTTATACGAGCCCCGGTCAACGCACCGAATTAGGCCCTGTACTCACTGAAGGCTTTCAGGGTTTTCTTGGCCAGACCAGTATTTTTGACTGGGGCAAGGCGCCCTATTCCCCCGGCGAGAATGGCGGTATCTCCGGGATTGTCTACTATGCTTCAACCCGCGCCGAGAACGATCCGAGACTTTCTGTCGGTGAACCCTGGGAGCCCGGCGTCGCCGGCGTCAAGGTTCGATTGTATCGGGAAGTGACAACCCAACTCGGGGCCACTGCCCTCGTGCTGGTGGACGAAACAGAAACGGACAGCTGGGACAACAGCTTGCCCTCCGGTTGTCCAGGCGCCGACGCCACTGATGCCGTTATCACCGGCGGCCCCGTCGACAAGTGTTATGACGGCCTGCGGAACTTCAACCAGGCGCGGCCCGCCGTGTTTGATGGCGGCTATGCCTTTATGGATATCTCGCCGGGGAAATACGTGGTGGAGATGGTGACACCACCGGGATATACACTCCTCAAGGAAGAAGACAATAATGTTGCCTTCGGCGACACCTACCAGTCTAATGCACCGGTAGCCTTGGCGTTACCCGGCGGAGCCCTGGTGCCGGCAATACCCGACGCTGCGATGGTCGTGGCCGCTCAGGCGCCGGAACCCGGCCTTGCCCAACCACGATGTGTGGGTGAAGTCCGCCAGGTACCAGCGACTTTGAGTCTGTTCCCAGGCGAGCTGGTTGAGGCGCCTTTCGCCAGTGCCGACCGGCCTTTGTGTGACCGTAAAGTCGTGATCCTGTCTGATCAGGGACAAGCGGCAGCCGACTTCTTCCTTTTCACGGGCGCGCCTATCGCTGGTCATTTCGCCGGCATGGTACTCGACGACCTGGCTCAGGAGTTCAATATCTACTCACCACAATTCGGTGAAAAGTGGGCGCCCCCCTACGTGCCTGTTTCAGTACGGGATTACAAGGGTAAGGAAATCTCACGACTCTACTCAGATCAATGGGGCCGCATCAATGGCCTGGTGCCTTCAACCTTTACAGCCAACATGCCCTCACCTAGCGGCTATTCGCCCGCGATGCTGATGACCTGCATGAACGATCCAGGCCCCATTCCTGACCCGAACAATCCTGGTCAGACTATTGTCGATCCACAGTACAACCCGGCCTATAGCAATTTCTGCTACACGTTCCAGTATATGCCGGGAGCAACCACCTACCTCGACACGCCGGTACTGCCCGTATCTGCGTTTGCCTCCGGCTATAATCCGCCAAGCTGCGAGTTCGATGCCGGTACCCCGGAAATTCGCGAGGTCAATGGTACTGGTGCAGGGCCCTTGGTCGCCAAGAGAGGGACCCTGACCATTGTTGCACAGGGCGACACCCGGGTGCCGAATCCAGCCTATGAAGGGCCCTTGGGACCTGAGCCCAAAACGATCCTTCGAGACTTTGGCTTTGGTGACAATGAGGGCTACGTGAGCCTCGATGGTATTGAATTGAGTATCTCCAGCTGGAGTGCTGCTGAGATTGTCGCCACGCTCCCGGCTAACGCCAGCACCGGCGAACTCATTGTCACAAGATCTGATTCGGGCAATAGCACCACCAACGGTATCACGGTAACGGTCTCAAATGAGACACCACTGCGGGTTCCTTCGACGTACGCGACGATCCAGGCCGCGATTGATGCTGCCGACCCGGGCGCCCTGATCCTGGTGGAACCGGGGTCCTACGATGAATTGATCATCATGTGGAAACCCGTGCGACTGCAAGGCACAGGGGCCGGCTCAACGATCATCAATGCGGCCAAACGCCCGACGGCCACCGTTGCCGACTGGCGCACGAAGATGGACTGCCTCTTCGGCATCGGTGCTGGCTGCACTCAGGTCGTCAATCCACTGCCCCTCCAACCAGACGGTGCTGCGGGCTTTGATACGGAGGAAGGTGCGGCCATTACGGTAGTCGGCGTCTTTGATTCCGGCACAGGTCCTATACCGGCGACAGGATTTCGGAAGTTCGATTCCAGGATTGACGGCTTCTCAATCACCGGTGGTGATATAGGGGGTGGCATTTTCGTTAACGGCTATGCCCACAACCTGGAGATCGCCAACAATCACGTGTTCGGTAACAGCGGCCTCTATCATGGTGGCATTCGAATTGGTCGGCCGTTCGTTGAACTCACCGAAGAAGGTCCTTTTGCCTTCAACACGGACGTGAATATCCATCACAACGTGATCAATCAAAACGGTGGACTCGGCGGCGCCGGCGGTGGCCTGTCCATCGCTACAGGCACCGACAATTACGCTGTGACCAACAACTTTATCTGTGGCAATTTCACCACAGGTGACGGCGGTGGTATTGGTCATCTGGGTCTGAGCGAACAGGGTCAGATCACGAGCAATCGGATCGTCTTCAACCAGTCCTTCACCCAGGCGATCACGCGATCTGGGGGCGGCCTGCTGATTGCCGGCGAACCACCCATCGTTGATGGCCTCAGTCATGGCGCTGGCTCGGTCACTGTCGACGCGAACCTGATTCAGGGCAATCACGCGGGTGCCGGGCATGGTGGTGGAATTCGAACCCAGTTCGTTAACGGTCGGGATATCGTCAACTCAACCAATCCCAACAGTGGCAGAGCTATTCCAACCCAATGGTACTCAATCACACTCAGTAACAATATGATTGTCAATAATGTGGCTGGCTGGTCTGGTGGTGGGGTGTCGATGCAGGATACGGCACGTAGCTTTGTCGTTAACAACACGATTGCCCACAACGACAGCACGGCGACCGTGGGTGGGCTGATCGTAGCTAACAGCTCAGCACCACAGCCCGCCGGTTTGTCTTCTGAGGCTCACAGCGCCGGGTTGAATGCTGCGATCCCCAGCCAGAACGACACGATCGGGTATCGAAATTTCTCGAACCCGAAACTGCTGAACAACATTCTCTGGCAGAATCGCGCCTTTCATTATGATGCAACGGGAGTCAGCGCAGGGCTTATACCGCAACTCAGTCAGTCTTTGGTAGGTGAGTGCGTCAGCGGTGCGGTCTATGATGATCTGGGTGTACTTGGTGGTATATCGAACCTGAACCCTGTGTCATCCATCTTGACTGACACCAGTGGCTACGATACCAGCAACATCATGGCGGACCCTGGACTGCAGGACGCCTACTGTAATGGCGGGCGAGCATTGGCGGGGCAACCCGGACCAATGATGGCGTTACCCGCGCTGGATGAAGGTGGCGCTGCCTGGGTGGATGTGCGGTTCGGGCCACTGGTCATGACCGGTGACTATCATGTGCTGGCCACGTCCATCGCCATCGATGCCGGTAGCTCGGCAGGCGCACCGGGTTCAGACTATGATCTCGAACATCGCCCCTTCGGCGACTACATCGATATCGGGGCTGACGAAGCTTATCCTGCATCAGGAGGCACTGCAGCACCCCCCCAGAATCCAAATCCGGGAAATGGAAATGGAAATGGGGGAAACTAGTGGCCGCCACAGCGAGCTTTGACAACCTGAGCACAGGGAGAAACCTTGACTTCGGTGACCAGGAAAACGGCATCTATACCAGTAACGTGACCCTGACGGTGAGGAATGCTGCGGTCGTCTTTGGTAGCCTGACAGTGCCCTACCCGGGCGGACCTCTGACGCATGAACGGCCAGGATCCTAGATGCGAGTCGCTGAAGGCAGACAAGATAAACCCATGTCAATGAGGGGGATAGGATCCGTGCGATCCTGCTCATGCTTGGCAAAGCCGGGCTTACGAAGCATCTGGCGCAGCAGGTTTTTTGCCTGCGGGCTGGTTGCACTGGCACTAATCAATCCCGATACCTGCATTGCCTCAGAGTCGTTGCAAGCAGGCACCGATCTCGCGTTGTTGGCGGTCGACAAACCCGACCACCATCCACGGGATAACACCCTCATGAAACGGCAATGGGGAGTCGAAGTCCTGTACGTTAGACCAACCGCGGCTGGCTACATGCTTGAGTTTCGCTACAAAGTACTTGATGCCGACAAGGCACGGCCACTGTTCGAGCGTCAGACAAAACCCGTCCTCACCCATCTGGAGAGTGGCGTAAAAATGATCGTACCGACGCCGGCTAAAACCGGCGCCCTGCGCAACTCCAACCCGCCCATCGCCGGTAACACCTACTGGATGTTTTTTGCCAACCCGGGCAAACGGGTGCGGTCCGGCGACCATGTGAATATCGAGATTGGCGAATTTTCAGCGGCGGGGATCCAGGTCAACTAAACCTCTCCCCTGTCACAGTACAGTCATATAAAGGGACATCAGGATGACGTCAAGAATGACAAAACAGTCAAAAATACTAGCTGGGTTCGCCATCGTGGCTGTCCTCGTACTGGGTTCCGGTATGTTCCGCCTTCTGGATAATACCTATCACCTCACCGGCGGGCACGGTGAAGTCGTCGACGCCCTCATCGCCCGCAATATCGCCGCCCGCGGTGGCGCAGAAGCCTGGCGCAGCGTCTCTTCACTGAAACTCAGTGGCCTGCTCGACCTGGGCCACGGTATGTATGTGCCCTATGTCCTGCTGCAGAAACGTCCAGCCAAAATGTGTCTTGAATTTGTCTTCGACGAAGAGACGGCCATCCAATGTGTCGATGGCGACAGTGGCTGGAAGCTTCTGCCATTTCGTGGTCACAAAACCCCCGAGGCCATGAATGAACTGGAACTGCGGGAAATGGCGGACATGGCAGATCTCGACGGTCTGCTGTTCGACTCCGCTCGACGTGGCCACAAGGTCGAACTGGTGAGCAGGGAGCAGGTCAATGGCCGCCCCGCAGATAAGCTGCAGGTGACCTTGCCGGGTGGCGCCAGGCGCTGGGTATATCTTGATGTGGAGACCGCCCTTGAGCTCAAACTCGAGTCTACCCGCCTGCTGCGTGGCAAAGAACGAACCGTTGAGACGTTTTATTCCAACTGGCAGGAGACTGACGGCATACTGATTCCGCGCCGCCAGTTGACCCAGACCCAAGGCGACAAAGAGGCACACTTTCTGGTGGTAGAGCTCGCCGTAGTTAACCCGCCTTTGCAGGACACGCGATTTGCGATGGCTGTGGCATCGGGCCCTATATGATGCAGTATCACCGTAAAACGCTGATCCGAGTTAGCCTGTTACTGCTCTCTGTCTACACGGGAGCCTGTTGGAGCGAGCAGTCGGCAGCGTCCACCGGTCACGATCACGCCGCCCATCGCGCCGCCATGCAGACATCCCGCTACGCCATCAAACAGGTGAATTATGCGGTACCTGATGTGCAACTGCTGAATGAATCCGGGACGACAGTCCGCCTGCAGTCGCTGCTGGATCTGGACCAGAGTGTTGCCCTGAATTTCATCTTCACCACCTGTACAACCATCTGCCCTGTGATGACCGCGACCTTTGCCCAGATGCGTCGAGAATTGGGCGCCACAGCCGACCAGGTGCAGTTTGTCTCTATCACCATTGATCCGGAATATGACCGGCCAGATATTCTCAAGACTTATGCAGCACAATTCGGGGCGAGCGCAGGCTGGACCTTCCTGACCGGCAAAGGGACTGACATTGCGCAGGTTCTGCATAGTTTCAACACCTACGCCGGATCCAAGATGAATCATCAGCCTGTCACCTTGCTTAAGGCTGCAGGCAGCTCGGAGTGGACCCGCATCGACGGCCTGGCGAGTGGCCGCGATCTTGCTGACGAGGTGACAACCAGGCTGTTGAATTGAGACTGGCGACATCTTGTTATCTGGTTCGCTGTGCGCTGCTTGCGACTACCCTTCTCGGCTGCGCGAGAGGCTTCTCTGAAGACCTTCCGATAGAGCGAAACAGCTTATCGGATCATGCTGCGGGTCAGCGGCTGTATCTCGACGGTATCCGCCCCTCAGGTGAACCGCTGGCTGCACTGGTGACTGGAGATGTGCCCTTCCTCGGCACTCAGTTCGGTTGTCAGAATTGTCATGGACGCAGCGGCATGGGCACATCGGAAGGTTCTATCATCGTGCCAGCCATTGCCGGACCTGTGCTCTATTCATCTAAACCACAGCCGCAGCGACCGGCCTACACAGATGAAAGCCTCGCCCGAGCACTCCGTGACGGCATTGATCCTGCCGGCCGCCCCCTCAACAGATTGATGCCACGGTATCAACTGACCGACGCGGAAATCGCCGTGCTGTCGCGATATCTGCGGGGACTGTCCGCCGGGCCGTCACCTGGCGCTGACGACCGGGTGATTCGATTCGCGACCGTTGTCACCCCGGATATCGATCCCGACCTGCGCGACGCTGTCCACGCTGTTTTGCGAACCTTTGTCGACGAGAAGAACCGCCAGACTCGACTGGAGCGCCAGCGCCCTGATCGGGGTTCGACGCCTGCGACCCGCCTGCCCACCCTCTACCGCGACTGGGCGCTTGATATCTGGGCTCTGCGAGGGCCAGCTGAGACCTGGCAGGCGCAACTGGAGCACTACTATCAACAACAACCCGTGTTCGCCCTGCTCAGCGGTCTTGGCAACGATACCTGGCGACCGATCAGTCAATTCTGTGAAGCCCATGCAATACCCTGCCTGTACCCCAGCACTAATGTACCGGCCGCTACACCCTCGGATTTCTACAGCCGATATTTCTCAGCCGGTCTGACCCTCGAAGCTGACTTGATCGCAAGCCATCTGCAAACTGATCCGGTCGCTGCGGTGATCCAGGTGTATTGTGAATCAGGGCCTGCGCGAGTCGCGGCGAACCTGGCATCAAGCCTGGATCAACAATCAATCAGGGTAGAAACCGTAAGCTTCGACTGCCGGGAATCCTTTCCCATCGATCAACTCAATGGGCGACTGGTGGAACATTCCGGCGCTGCGATCATTCTGTGGTTGTCAGCTGATCATTTACACAACCTGGAGTTGACCAGTCAGCCAGCCCGAGTCTACTTATCATCGACCCTGTCAGGTGACGACCATACCGCAGACGTTAATGGATCTGCCGCGCCAACGTTCCTGGCCCATGCCTTTCGCTTGCCCGGCAAATTCGACCCGGCCTTTCGCCGGTTCGAAGCCTGGGCCCGAACCCGCAGCATAGCGGTGAACCATCCACGGCAGCAGGCTGAGGCGTTCTATACCTGTCTTGTGGCAAACGATCTCATCTCCCACCTGGACCGATTTCTGGTCCGTGACTATCTGCTCGATATGCTCGATCACACAGATTCAATGATCGTTTTCCTGCCGTTCTACCCGCGGGCGACTCTGGGCCCCGGACAGCACTTCCTGACCAAGGGCGGCTACCTTCTGCCGATCCACGACGGGCTGGCGGACACGACAGCGGCTGTCTGGATCCGCCCATGATCCCGGCTCCAGGTGTCACTGGAGGTAATGTCTTTGCTATCGTTCAGCCACTGGTTTAATTTCCCGTATATGAGTTGGCGCATCAGGAGAGAACCCGGTAATGGACAAGGAAACTATCAATCAGGTCATTGACGGTGGCCTGCTACCCAGGCGAACCTTGCTGAAAGCTTCTGCCTTGGGTCTGGCCGGTGGTTTCGTCGTACCTGCCCGGGCAACCCAGGACTGGATGACCCATGCTGGCGAGCCTCAGGGCGGCTATGGCCAGCAGTCACCCTTTGCCCAACTGCGACGGGAACAGACCGGCGGCCATCCCCTGGGATCAGCAGCCGGCTCTTCCTCCACGCCACTGCAGGATCTTAATGGCACCATCACGCCGAACAGCTTGCATTTCGAACGCCATCACAGCGGTATTCCTGCCATCGATCCGGCACTTCATACGCTCACTATCTATGGTGACGTCAGGCGAAAACTCCAGTTCAGTTATGAAGATCTGCTGGCCTACCCCATGGAGACCCATCAGTATTTTCTCGAGTGCTCCGGCAACAGCTTTCGCAACACCCTTGGCAAACCGTTAGACCTGACTGCAGGCTCTTTGAACGGCCTGGTCTCAGGCGCAGAGTGGACTGGTGTACCGCTGCATTATCTTCTGGACGAAGCGGGCGTCGATGATGCCGCTCGCTGGGTGATCGCCGAAGGCGCTGATGCTGCCAGCCTGACCCGCAGCGTGCCAATGCAACTGGCACTAAACAATGTCATGGTCGCCCTGTATCAGAATGGCGAACCACTTCGACCAGCCCAGGGCTATCCGATGCGCCTGTTCGTTCCTGGCAGCGAAGGCAATATCAGCGTCAAGTGGCTACAGAGCCTCAAAGTCCAGGCCGCGCCCGCCTATACCCGGGACGAAACCAGCAAATACACAGACCTGCTGCCCGATGGCAAGGCCGAGATGTTTTCCCTGGCCATGGGCGTGAAATCCTTGATCACCTCACCCTCAGGCAAGATGACCCTGAACAGAAAAGGTATTTATGAGGTGACCGGTCTGGCCTGGTCCGGTGCGGGCGCGATTCGAGGTGTGGAGGTCAGCGCCGATGGCGGCGTAACCTGGGAGCAGGCTGTGCTGCAATCTGACGCCAGGCCTCAGGCGTTAACTCGTTTTCGCATACCCTGGCGCTGGGTCGGTCAAAGCAGCATTCTGCAAAGCCGTGCGACTGACGATCAAGGCAACATCCAGCCAAGCCGAGCGACGGCACTGGCGCGCTATTCAGTAGCAGGCTTTTACCACTACAACGGTATTCAAAGCTGGCACATATCGAACGCAGGGGTCGTTAAAAATGTTTATGTATAGAAAACTCAACGCTCGATGCGCAACAACACCGTTGCTTTTCTTGACGCTGCTAGCAAGTGGACTCGCCCTCGCTGAGCCCGTAGTCAATGGGCACAGCATGAAACCCGAACTCGGCCAACCGGTTCCTGATTATCAGGGGACTATCGTCTCAGGAGACGGTTCAGGACTGCCCGAAGGCCATGGCAGCGTTCAACAAGGAGAAGTGATTTTCAATGATCGCTGTGCGTCTTGCCATGGTTTGGCAGGCGAACTGGCAGGGAATCAGCTGGTGGGCGGCATTGGCAGCCTGGCCACAGCCAGACCTGTTAAAACGGTTGGCAGCTATTGGCCTTACGCACCAACACTATACGACTATATCAATCGAGCCATGCCCTACAACGAAGAAAAATCCCTCTCCGTCAGTGAGGTCTATGCAGTCACCGCCTATGTGTTGTATCTCAACGGTATCGTCAAACACAATGACGTTGTTAGCGACAGTACTCTGGCTGGTATCCAGATGCCAAATCGCGACGGTTTCATCGAACTGCAGAAATAAGGCTTGCTCTACTAATGCTTACTCTGCGCCAGCCAACTGAGCCTCGACAAATTCCATCCGGTCTTTGCCCCAGTAAAGCGTGTCGTCGATCATGATCGATGGCGCACCAAACACCCCTCGGGCAAGGGCTGAATCTGTCGACTCGATCAACCCATCACGCACAGTTTGACTTTCGCAGGCCGCCTCAAATTCGCCCGGATCGACCCCTAATTCTCCGGCGATGCTTGCCAAAACGGTGGATTCGCCGATGTTGCCGATATTCTCCTCCCAGTAGGCCGCGAAGATCGCTTCGATAAATGCCGTCTCCTGACCCCATTGACGCATGGCAATCGCAGCAATCTCCTATTACGCGATAAGCGTGCCCAGCCCGATCAAAAACCCCGATCAGTGATCAACCCTCCTGTGCGTATGCCAGCAGATCAGCATCATGACAGACATTGACCATCTAAAGGATTACCACGTCAGGGGGGCGTAAATTTGACTGAACATCAACAATTACCACACTTGATCGTTCTTCAGAAAATGTGGTTTATTTCCCTTATCTTCGGCTACGTTACCCTGATCAGGTGGGTAGTTCTCTTCTCACCCAACAGGTGACCAGGGAAACACCAATTCAGTCAACACAGATCAATCGAACTCGCAAGCTTTACGTTCGCATGCCAATGATCCGGGGACAAGTGTAAATGTTTTGACACCGATATCTTATACTCTTTGAGTTCTTTATATATCTTCATTTCAAACGTGCGCCCGGGCTCCAAGCCAAGATATGAAGCCAGAGCAGCCGCAACAACAATATCTGCCTCATTAAAGACACGAACATCGGCAGCATAGTCGCAAGTATTACGTACGGTGATTTCGCCACTCGCGGATGCAGAGCCAATATAAGCGAAAATTCCGCCCGCAAGGATGATAGCTCTGACGACATTATTCATTCCGTACCCCTTGTCAAAATTCACAACAAGATTAGGGTAGTCATGTCGGCATATCAAGCCAGACATGAGTGGTCGTTAAACGCTAGCGGGTTTGAAGATAGCCGTATTCTTCATCCGCCAGAATCGAAATCACGTCGCCATCCCTGGTGATCCAGAAGTCTCCTGCAAAATCATCCGCGGCACCATCCAGAAACAGGTCATCAAAAAAGCTGCCAGGCAGTCCGGGAATCAGGTGCGTCAGCGCCAGGGCCCGCACGCCGGATTCATTCGCGGCTCTCACCACGTCAGCCGGGCTGGCGTGATAGGACGGAATGTCCGTCATGACAATCGCCAGCCCATCATTGCCATGCCTGAGCGCAGTCTGGCGCAGTTGATCGATGAGCTTGGGTGCCAGGGCTTCGTGGACCAGCAGATCAGCACCGACTGCAGCCTCGACCAGATTAGGGGAATAGGCGGTATCGCCGCTGATGACGACGCTACGCTGGCCGTCGGATATCCGGTACCCGTAGGCCGGCGACACCGACTCATGATGCACGTTAAACACTGAGATCGTGATGTCGCCATCGATCAGTACTGTGCCGAGACCGCTGTCCGGCGCCACAATGGGCATCGCTGCCAGCTCGAAACCCGCTGCCGGAGCAACATCTGCACCATGGTGCGCAACACGGTAGCTATGATCCTGTGCAAAGGCCTCGTTGAATCCACCCACCACACGCTCAACTCCCGGCCCGCCGTAAATCGCCAGCGGCCCGGTGACGTTGCCGCGAAACACATGCTGCAGTGCCAGCGCGCCAAGCCCATTGATATGGTCTGAATGAAAGTGTGTCAGAAACACAGCCTCAACATTGGAGGGGGCAATGCCCATCAGCGCCAGCGATTCTGCTGCGCCCTCCCCGGCATCGAAAAGAAATACGCGGCCGTCAGCAATTACCGCCGTGCAGGCACCGCCGCGACCCGGGTCCGGCAACGGACTGCCGGTACCGCAGAACGCAACATGCAGGCCTTCAGGCAGGTCATCGCGGATATCCCAACTGACTTGTCGCTCAATGGTCTGTTGAAACAGATACAGTGCAATCTGGTTCTTGAACGCAGTAAGCCCGAGCATTATCGCGAGCGTCACCGCAGCAACGAAGATGATGAGAGTTTTCATCATGGCAGTACCGGCAGGACACGCCCTGACGCCTCACCAAAACCAATGGGGGTAAAGCCTTCCCGCTGACACTTGCCCGCGAGGGTGATGCAGTCGCCATCTTCAATGAACGTCCTGGTGCCGCCGGCCGAGAGTTTGATCGGGTTCTGGGCTGCGCGACTCAGCTCAAGCATCGTCCCCGCCTCCTCCGGGGTGGGGCCGGAAATCGTGCCCGTGCCAAGGATGTCGCCAGGCACAAGCGGACAGCCGGCGGACGTGTGATGGGCAACCAGTTGTGCCGGCGTCCAATAAGAGGTGGTGTAGCTGGTGCGGGACAACCGGCTGCGTTCTTCTGAGTCCGCGCCCTGAAGATAAGCCTCTACCTGTATATCAAGGTGGCCCTGCGCCCTGTTGGCCTCGGAATCAAGATGGGCCGGGCATTCCGGGTCACCGGCAAAGCGCGTAAACGCGGGACTTCGGAAAGGTGCCAGCGCGTCCATGGTGACGATCCAGGGTGAGATTGTGGTGGCGAAACTCTTGGCGAGAAACGGACCCAGCGGATCATATTCAAACGCCTGGATGTCTCGCGCAGACCAGTCGTTGAGCAGTACCACGCCAAACATGTGGGACTCTGCCTCATCAACACTGACGGCGTCACCCATGGCATTGCCTGGCCCCATGACCAGCCCCAATTCCACCTCGTGGTCGAGCCACAGGCAGGGACCATAGGTGGGGCTGTCATCGCCAGGCACAATACGCTGGCCGCGAGGCCGTCTCACCTCTTGGCCGGAGACCACCACCGAGGATGCACGACCATGATAGGCAATCGGCAGCCACTTGAAGTTCGGCGTCATTGGCGCATCGGGCCGAAAGATACTGCCGGCGTTAAAGGCATGAAAATAGGAGGTATAAAAGTCGGTGAAATTGGGGCATGCCACCGGCATCCCCATCTCAACAGCTGACTGGTCGTGCAGGTAGCTGGCCGCCTGTGATTTTCTGCCCTCATCGGTTAACAATGCGAACAGGTCATGACGAAGCGTGCGCCAGGTGTCCCGGCCAGCAGCGGCGAGTTCGTTCAGGTTCGGACCATAGTCAGCATTGACTGCCGCCAGATCGATGATGCTGTTGCCGATTGCCGCGCAACTCCTGAAGGCATCGGTTGATCCGGCTTGTCGGTAAACACCGAACGGCAGGTTCTGAACGGGAAATGCAGCGCCGGGATCGGCCGCACCCGCTACCCAGGATCGCGCAGACACATCATGGGTATGATCGAGCGCCATATCATTCCTCGCCATAAGGCGTTCCTCCCAGCTTTGAATCCCCTTTGCCTACATACAGGTTCATCCAGAAATTCTGGAACAGGCCCCGGGGGCCGCTGTTCACTGGCGGGTGGAAAAATTCAGTCGGGAAAGACGGATGCCGTCTGAAGACCGGTCGAGCGTTCGAGAGTTCACGAAAGCCCTCGACGCCATGGTAGCTGCCGAAGCCGGAGGCGCCCACGCCACCGAACGGCACGGCGGCATTCACTACATGCCAGCCCCAGTCGTTGACCGTCGCGCCGCCTGACTGCGTACCTTCCAGCACCTTGTCTGCGGTGCCGCGTTTTTTCGTGAAAACATACAGCGCCAACGGATGGGGACGGTCTTGGACATAGTCGATGGCTGAATCCAGGGATTGATAGCCAACCACCGGCAGCAGCGGGCCGAAAACCTCTTCGCGCATCACTGCCATGTCATCGGTGACATTGGTGATGACATGGATCGGCATGCGACTGTTGCCATCCCATTCGGCACAGGGGGTGATCTCAGCACCCTTGCTGCGCGCATCCTCCAGCAACGCCTTGACCCGATTCAACTGGCGCTCGTTGATGACGGAACAATACTCTGGCCGGTCAACCACGCCATTCGGGTAAAACTGGTTAAATGCGGCGACGACCCCATCGCGAAAGGCATTCACCTTGTCTTGCGGTACCAGCGCATAATCCGGTGCAACGCAGACCTGACCGCTCATTGCGATCTTGCCATGGGTGACACGCAGGGCTGCGTCCTTAATGTCGTAGTCATCGGCAACAATCGACGGCGACTTACCCCCCAGTTCAAGCGTTAGCGGGGTCAGGTTCTGTGCGGCGGATGCCATGATGGTTTTTGCAATGTTGCTCGATCCGGTAAAGACCAGGTGATCGAAGGGCAGGCAGGAAAATTCTGCCGGGTTTTCAAGTTCCTCGCCGAATACGGCTACCTCACTTTCATCAAAAATCTCCCGCAGCATGGTTCGGATAACCTGATTCGATGCCGGTGTGTCCTCCGGCAGCTTGATCATCGCGCGGTTACCGGCAGCCAGTGCAGCGGCCAGCGGACCGAGCGAAAGGTATAACGGCATATTCCAGGGGGCGATGATGCCGACCACGCCTTTGGGTTGATAGGTAACGTGCAGACGATTCGGCCCTGAGAATAGCATCTGCGGCCAGCGACCCTCTGGTTTCATCCACTTCGCCACGTTGCGTCGTGCATGGTCCACAACCCAGGTTGTGCCGACTGTTTCAATCAGGCGGCTTTCGAAGGCCGGGCGCCCGCCAAAGTCACTGGAGGCAGCATCGGCAAACACGTCCTGGTAACGGCTCAGCTGTTTTTTCAGCTCGGTGAGTTTGTGTTTTCGCTCAGCCGCGCTGGGCACAGGACTCTGCCTGAAGGCTGCCTTCAATGCCTGTAACGTGAGTTCGGGCGTTTGAGCTTCTCGCGTCGGGGAATCAGTCATCGTGTTGTTCCTCATCAGCGGCGGGTGCAGCAGCCGAGCCAACCTGCCCCATGACACTGGCGATCATCATGGCGGCGAAATTGCCAACGACTACACCACTGTCTTCCATCTTCTGGATGGCGCCGTCATCGTAGCCAAGTCCTTTCAACACCTCGTGGTTGTTCTCACCCTGGATCGACGGTGCGCCGGGTATCGACAGTTCGCCACCAGAGAATTTCCACGGCCGGCCAGGCAGTTTGAAGGTGCCGCCATTTCTGTCGGGCACTTCAAGGGTGGCGCCCCAGTATTCGGCCCATTCCGACGCCGCGATTTCTTCAAGGGAACGGATCTC
>Ga0208544_10000925_pt1 | contig 21171 bp, 24 predicted proteins | sample DEB08_DNA_9_FD_184526 | JGI IMG/M metagenome (GOLD analysis project Ga0208544, IMG submission 184526) | Aqueous microbial communities from the Delaware River and Bay under freshwater to marine salinity gradient to study organic matter... | ecosystem: Environmental > Aquatic > Marine > Coastal ... | reverse complement strand
ACCACGGTCGCCGCGCACAGCAACGCCAGCTTCACCCCGGCAGGCCAGCCATGCGCCCGCGTTTCAACCGGCGAGGTCAGAGAGATCATCACCTTCCCCCATGTGCATCATCGCAGCACCAAAGGCCCCAAGCACCGCGGCTGCGTCCCCGTCCCGCTGGACCCGCCCGCCATCCAGCCAGATGACGCGGTCGTATTCGCGCACAGCCTCTGGCGCATGGGTGATCTGGACCAGCGTCACATCAAGCCCCGCCAGAACCCGTTCCAACTGACGGGTGGTGGGAATATCCAGACCCGCAAAGGGTTCATCCAGAATGATCACCCCGGGTGCCATCGCCAGCACCGACATCAGGCAAACCAGTTGGCGTTGCCCCTGCGAAAGCTGATGGATCGCGGCATCTGCCCAATGGGTCTTTTCAAACCGGGCCAGAACCTGTGTCACACCTGCCTGAACCTGTGCGTGTGATTGCCCCATCTGGGCCAGACCAAAACCGATCTCTTCTTTTACGGTGGGAAAGATGATCTGGTGATCGGGGTTCTGAAACAATATGCCAACCCGGCGCAGCGCCGCCTTGCGGTCTTTGGCCACATCGACCCCATCAATCCGGACGCGGCCGGTATCTGCAGGGACCAGCCCTGCCATGACCCGCGCCAGCGACGTCTTGCCTGACCCGTTACGCCCCACGATGCCGATCCGCCGCTCATTGGCAGATAGGCTAATCTGCGACAGCACCCGCTTGCCCTCTGGCGCGTATGACACATCTTTGAGCTCGATCAGGGAAGAGGGCATTATGTCTATTTTGCAGTTCTGCTGTGATGACGCATGGATCTGTGCCTATCAGGTGAATTCCCGAAGTAAAGGGAGGCTTGAACACTTCACCCCAAAGGCTAGGTTTGCCTTATGATTTTACTGACCCTGTCGCTCTTGGCGAACATCACGATCACCTTTTTGGTGACCTTTGCAATCTGGCGCAATCATCCCGGCGCGGGCGAAGTATACGGCACCGATAGCCCGGCCCGCCGCATCCTTGCCTGCGTCTATCTGACAATCGGGCTGCTCAGCCTTTATGCCATGGGGCAGATCATGATTGGCAATAGCGCAATCGCCTGGCAGGTCGCCATGACGCTGTTGCCGCTGCAAATCATCTACAAGGTGATGACCGCAGTGGCCCTGCGTCTGCTGCACCCCGTGGTCCTTGCCAACCTTGGGGTCGCCGGGCTGCACTGCCTGACGTTACTGGCTGGCTAAGGCGCTCTTTGAGACCGATCAATCCCTTGGCGTGGTCCATGATCCGGGAAACTGCTCTTTGGGAAAACGGCTGGGTGCCTTGATCTGACCCAACAGCCAGTTCGGACCCGCCAAAAGTTTGCTCAGCGTCGGGCTTTTCTGCACCTGCGCTTTGACCTTTTCGATCTGCATCACATTGTCGATGCGACGATCAAGGAAGGCCCATGTGTCCTCGTTGCCCGCGCTGGTATCGCCCAGCCAGAAAATCACAGTCGCGGAATAGACCCCGCTCAGGGTCGCCCGCTTGGTGTACCAGTTGTAATCGGTAGATGTGTCGCCCAGCGTATTCCAGATCAGATCGCAGGTGCCCCAGATCAGCTTGGCCCCATCGGGCGCATAGGGCGGCAGGGCAAACAACGTGGTACCCCTGCGCACCGCTTCCTTGTCCGTGACCAGTTCCAGCCGCAGGCGCACCGCGCGCGCGATCCGGTCCCGAAACCGCATTTCACCAAGGTTTTCAGCCTTCAGCGCCTCCAGCATCAGATGATCACCCCGCTGATGAAACGCTACGGCCAGATCAACCGCACCGCGCGGACAGACCGCCTGCGCCACCGTCGGATCCACCCCACTGTCCGCAATCGCAGCCTTGAAGGTGGCGGGGGACCAGCCATCAAACGGCACATGCATCAGGGCGGCATCCAGCAACTGGGCTTTGGGATCGGTCATTCAAATTGCTCCTTCAGGTCGGTGCCGAGAGACTCGACAAACATGTTTAGCCTTGATATAGGGCGGTTTCCTGCAAATCATTGCAACTTTATCTAGAAAGGTGGTGAAAACCACATGCAGGTTAGTGTTCGTGACAACAACGTCGATCAGGCCCTTCGGGCTCTGAAGAAAAAGCTCCAGCGCGAAGGCGTATTCCGTGAAATGAAGCTCAAGCAACATTTCGAGAAGCCGTCAGAGAAAAAAGCGCGCGAGAAAGCTGAAGCGATTCGTCGTTCCCGTAAGTTGGCTCGTAAGAAATTGCAGCGCGAAGGCATGATGTAAATCATACCGGCATAACGCTGAATTTAGAACCCCCGTTGCTGCAAAGCTGCGGGGGTTCTTGTTTGTGGCGGGTCACGGTTCAGCGATATTGGCCAGCGGTGATGAATTCGCTGAACGCCTCGCACCAGATGACAGCGGTGGTGTATTGGGTCACATCGACGCCTTGGGGCACCGGCAGCACAACGCCGTTGAACGTTTTCACATCACCAATCAACTGCACCTCGGCCTTCAGGGGCAGGAATTCATCCTCATGTTCAACAAACTGCTTGACCAGATACAGCTTGTAATCCGGACCGGGGGCAAGCTTTCCTTCATGCACGATGCGGTCGGCCGAAACGCTGATCCTGCCTTCACCCCAATGCAGAAAATCACTGCCCCTCAGGTCACGGGTCAATTCAGCAACGAATAATGCATCCTGCGCTTCGCGCTCCAATACAGCCCGGTCCGGTCCGGCAGGTGCCGTCAGGATCGGCAGAAAATAAACCCCAAGCGCAAAGCCAACCGCAACCGCCAGCCCATGGGTCAGACTGAATGTCAGGAACCGTTTCACTTAGCATTCTCCTTTTATCAGTTTCATTCAGGCAACGCTCAGAACCGGGCGGTCCTAGACCGGCACCTTGCTCAAAATCATGTCACTGGCCTTTTCCGCCATCATGATCGTCGGCGCATTGGTATTGCCGCTGGTGATCGCCGGCATCGCGCTGGCGTCGACCACACGCAGACCTGCCACGCCTCTTACGCGCATCTGCCCATCCAGCGGCGCATCATCGCCGCCCATCCGCACCGTGCAGGTGGGGTGAAAGATCGTCGTGCCGATATCACCTGCCGCCTGGTCCAATGCCGCATCATCCACGTCATCCGCGCCCGGTTTCATCTCTTGGGGGCTGTAGCGCGCCATCGGGCCTTGCCCCATGATCGCCCGCGCCTGCCGGATCGCATCACGCGCCACGCGCCGGTCACCTGCCGTGCTGAGGTAATTTGGCGCAATTGCCGGGGCCTCAAACGGATCAGCCGAAGCGATCTGTACCGTGCCACGGCTTTCTGGCCGCAGATTGCACACGCTGGCCGTGATTGCGGGAAAATCATGCAAAGGTTTGCCAAAGGCTTCCAATGACAGGGGCTGAACGTGGTACTCAAGGTCCGCAGTGGCCAGATCGGGCCTGGATTTTGAAAAGGCCCCCAACTGGCTTGGGGCCATCGACATCGGGCCACTGCGGCTGATCGCATATTCCAGACCGATCCGGGCCTTGCCCCACAAGGAATTCGCAATGGTGTTCAGCGTCCTGGCCCCCTGCAGACGCCAGGCGCAGCGCAGTTGCAAATGGTCTTGCAAATTGGCCCCGACCTGCGGCGCATCCACGGCCACGTCAATGCCATGCTCTTGCAGCAATGCGCCGGGCCCGACCCCGGACAATTGCAATATCTGCGGCGAATTCACCGCCCCCGCGCATAGGATCACCTCGGCCCGGGCACGGGCCTGTTTCACCGCGCCATGCTGTTGGTATTCGACCCCCACGGCGCGCCCCTCTTCCAGCAACAGCCGCCGGGTATGCGCCTGCGTCTCTACCAACAGGTGCGACCCGGTTGCGGTGCGCAAGAACGCCTTGGCCGTGTTCATCCGCCAGCCTGCGCGCTGATTGACCCGGAAATATCCAACGCCCTCGTTGTCGCCGGTGTTGAAATCAGTCACCTTTGGCAGCCCCCAGGCCTGCGCCGCCTCCATCCAGTGATCCAGCACGTCCCAGTGCAGACGCTGGTTTTCGACCCGCCATTCGCCGCCCGCCCCGTGCATGTCAGAGGGGCCATCGACATAATCCTCGGATTTCTTGAAATAGGGTAGCACATCGTCCCAACCCCATCCCGTCAGCCCCATCTGCCGCCAGCCGTCATAATCCGCCGCTTGACCGCGCAGGTAGAGCATCCCGTTGATCGACGAACATCCCCCCAGAACCTTGCCCCGCGGATACAGCAATTGCCGCCCGTTCAGGCCCGCCTCTGCCTGGGTCTTGTACATCCAATCGGTGCGCGGATTGCCGATGCAATAAAGATAGCCCATCGGGATATGCACCCAATGGTAATTGTCTTTGCCTCCCGCCTCCAGCACCAGCACGCGGTGCCCCGCACTGGACAACCGGTTTGCCACGACACAGCCCGCACTTCCAGCGCCGACAACGATATAGTCCCATTCACTGCTCATGCCCCACCTATACCGGCAAGGCGGTGGTCTTGCACACCGTTCTGAGTGCAAAGCTGGACTGCATCCCCTGGACGCCGGGCAGGCGCGCCAGATATTGCCGGTGAATACGGGCGAAATCTTCGGTATCTTCGGCCACGACCTTGAGCAGGTAATCCGCCGATCCTGCCATCAGATGGCATTCCAGCACATCCGGAATCCGTGCAACCGAGCGTTCGAAAGCATCCAGCACTTCATCGGCCTGACCGCTCAGCGTGATTTCGACAAAGACCGTGGTGGGCACGCCCATCTTGCGTGCGTCCAGCAAAGCGACATAGTCACTGATATAACCCTCTTTCTCCATCCGCTGCACCCGGCGGTGACAGGCAGAGGGCGACAGGTGGACGTCGTCCGACAGTTCCGCATTCGACATCCTGCCATTGCGCTGCAAGGCGCGCAGAATGCGACGATCAATATCATCCAGGGCCATATGCGCACTCCTATCGCGTCAATACCGCTAATCACGCAAATATATTGCGCAATTCGCCCTATTTGCCAACGCATTTCGTGCCTAATTGCAACCGCCAGCGCCTATTTATCACGCAAAACGCAAACCCAAGGAACGCACCATGAAAATCGGCTGCCCAACAGAGATCAAACCACAAGAATTCCGCGTCGGGGTCACCCCCAGTGCAGCCCTCGAGGCGGTGAACGCGGGTCACACCGTTCTTATCCAAAAAGGCGCAGGCATTGGCGCGGGCTTTGAAGATGCCCATTACACCCAAGCGGGCGCGCAGATCATCGACACGGCCGAGGAAATCTTTGCCACCGCCGATATGATCGTCAAGGTAAAGGAACCCCAAGCCAAAGAGCGCAAGATGCTGCGCGAAGGCCAGATCCTGTTCACGTATCTGCACCTTGCCCCCGATCCCGAACAAACCCGCGATCTGATCGCGTCTGGCGCGACCTGCATCGCCTATGAAACCGTGACAGACCGCTCTGGCGGCCTGCCCCTGCTGGCCCCCATGTCCGAAGTCGCAGGGCGGCTGGCCCCGCAGGTTGGCGCATGGACCCTGCAAAAGGCCAATGGCGGGCGCGGTGTCTTGATGGGCGGCGTGCCCGGTGTGGGCCCTGCCCGTGTCATGGTGATCGGTGGCGGCGTTGTCGGCACCCATGCCGCACGGATTGCGGCTGGTATGGGCGCTGACGTGACCGTGCTGGACCGTTCGCTGGGCCGCATGCGCTATCTGGACGATGCTTTTGGCGGTCTGTTCAAGACCAGCTATGCCTCAGCGCAAAACACCATGGAACTGGCCCGTCAGGCTGACATGATCATCGGTGCCGTGCTGATCCCAGGGGCCGCTGCGCCCAAACTGATCAGCCGCGCCCAATTGTCCGAACTCAAGCCCGGTGCCGCCCTTGTGGATGTGGCAATTGACCAGGGCGGGTGTTTCGAAACATCCCGGGCCACCACGCATCAGGACCCGATCTATGACGTGGACGGCATCATGCATTACTGCGTCGCCAATATGCCCGGTGCGGTTGCCCGCACCTCAACAATTGCGCTTGGCAATGCCACGATGCCCTTCATGCTGGATCTGGCCAACAAGGGCTGGCGCGATGCCTGCAACGATGACGAACATCTGCTGAACGGCCTGAACGTACACGCCGGAAAATTGACCTATCACGCAGTGGGCAAGGCACTGGGCATTGACGTGCTGTCGCCCAAACTGGCGCTCAAACTCTAAAGGGTTTCCGCGAATACCTGAAACGCAAAAGGCCCGCCATCAACAGGCGGGCCTTTATCATTCGTCTCAAACCAGATCAGGCTTTTTGCAGGGCCTTGAGAATATCGGCCAGCAATTCTTCTTGTGTGGGGCCTTTTGGCGCGGCAGGTGCTGCCTCTTCTTGCTTGATCGCGGCATCCTTGACGCGGTTGACCATCTTGACCAGCATGAACACCACAAAGGCGATGATCAGAAAGTTGATGACAGCCATGATGAAGGCACCATAGGCAAAGATCGACGCACCCGCTTCGCGTGCGGCCTCAAGCGAGGCACCGGCAGGCACATCACCGGCCAGAACCGCATAATTATTGGTGAAATCGACGCCACCTGACACCAGGCCGATAATCGGGTTGATCAAATCCCCGACCAGCGAAGTCACGATCGCGGTGAATGCCGCACCGATGATGATACCAACCGCCATATCCATAACATTGCCTTTGGCGATGAAGGCTTTGAATTCTTGAATCATTTTCCGTCCCTTTTGTTGATGCGTGACCATTGTCATTTACAACCGGTACACTGCTGCACATCGATTAGCACAACTGCGCACATCGGTAAGCCTATTCTTGCGGGGAAAAATGGCTCATTATTGTCAGCATAATTTGCAGGAGCGCATAATGTCTGACCTTTCATCCTTTCCAATTACGAAAAAATGGCCGCCGCAGAACCCCGATATTCTGCAGCTTTATTCCTTTCCCACCCCAAATGGCGTCAAAGTCTCTATCGCGCTGGAAGAAATGGGCATTCCCTACGAGGCACATAAAGTCACCCTGTCAGACGCTGACGTCAAAAGCCCTGAATTCCTTTCACTTAATCCCAACAATAAGATCCCGGCCATCATTGACCCCAAGGGTCCGGATGGCACAGCCGTGGGCATCTTTGAATCCGGTGCCATCCTGATCTATCTGGCGGAAAAATCTGGCATGCTGATCGGCCAGACCGGGGCCGAGCGGGCGCATGTCCTGCAATGGCTGATGTTTCAGATGGGCGGGCTTGGCCCGATGCTGGGGCAGCTGGGTTTCTTTTACAAATTCGCGGGCTCCGAATGGGAAGACAAACGGCCCCAGCAGCGCTATATCGCTGAGGCAAAGCGGCTGCTGGGCGTTCTGGACCGCGCGCTGGAAGGCAAAGACTGGATCACCGGCACATATTCAATCGCTGATATCGCCATCGCCCCTTGGTTGCGGGGGCTGGATTTCTACGGTGCCAAGGGTGCGGTTGGCTGGGACGATCACAAGAACCTCGCAGCCTACCTTGACCGTTTCACTGCGCGCCCTGCCGTGCAAATAGGTCTGGTCACCCCCCCGCGCGAATGATGGGCCCGCAGGCCGGACATCTTAACCGGCCTGCCCGCCGCGCATCTGTGTGGCGATCTTTTCGGCGATCATGATCGTGGGCGCATTGGTGTTGCCCCCCACCAGCCGTGGCATCACCGATGCATCGACCACCCGCAAGCCGTCCACACCGTGCACACGCCCCTGCAGATCGACGACCGCCATCTCATCCACGCCCATCTTGCAGGTGCCCACCGGGTGATAGATCGAATCGGCGCGTTTGCGAATATCCGCCTCAAGGGCGCTGTCGCTGCCATCATGGGGATACAGCTGTTTGCCCCGCCATGGATCCAGCGGCGCGGCCGTCAGGATCTGCTCCATCTGCCGTGCGCCTTTCATCAGCAGGTCAAGGTCGCGCTTGTCCGACAAATACTGCGGGTCAACGCGCGGGGCATGGCCGGGCTTGGCCGATTGCAGACCAACACTGCCCCGCGCATGCGGACGCAGCACACAAACATGGCAAGAGAACCCATGCTGCAAATGGATCTTGCGCATATGGTCATCCACAATCCCTACGACAAAATGCAACTGCAGATCGGGGCGGTCCTGTGACGGGTCGGACCGCAAAAACGCACCTGCTTCGCCATACGGCGTCGCAAAATGACCCGTGCCATCCTTGCGCCAGCGCCATGCAGCCTTGGCCAATTGCACAAGGCCCTTGGGGTTCAGCCCGACCACGTCATCACGCTTTGAATGATAGCTGATGACGTAATCAAGGTGATCTTGCAGGTTCTGCCCCACGCCCGCGATCTCCTGCTCCACATCAATTCCATGCGCTGCCAGTTCATCCCTCGGTCCGATCCCGCTCAGCATCAAAAGCTGTGGCGACCCAAAGGCACCCGCGCTCAGGATCACTTCCTTGCCTGCCTCGATCGTCTTTTGCTGACCGATGTGGCGCAGCTCAACCCCGGTGGCACGCCCGTCTTGCATCACCACCCGCGCCACTTGGGCCTTGGTCAGGATCGTCAGGTTGGGACGGTGGCGCACGTCGCGGTTCAGATAGGCCGCCGCAGCACTGCAGCGTTCGCCCCTGGCCGGGCCGTCATGAAATTGCGTGACTTGAAAATGCCCCGCCCCCTCCAACTTTGGCCCGTTAAAATCCGGGTTGTGGCGGATTTGCCGCTCACCTGCCGCATCAATAAAGGCCTGTGCAATCGGGCGCGGTGCTGATTGTTCTGCCACCTGCAAAGGGCCATCTGCACCGTGCAGATCATCCGCACCGCGCACGTTCCCTTCGGATTTCTTGAAATAGGGCAGCACTGACGCCCAATCCCAGCCCTCGCAGCCCAGATCGGCCCATTCGTCATAGTCACGCCGGTGCCCGCGCACATAAAGCATCGCATTGATCGCCGATGATCCGCCCAATGCCTTGCCGCGCGGCTGATACCCCCGTCTGCCATATAATTCGGGCTGCGGGACCGTCTGCAACGCCCAATTGTTGATCTTGGGCCTGCCAGAGATCATCGCGGCCACCAGCGCCGGTGCCCGGATCAGGATATCGCGGCCCTTGCCGCCCGCCTCGATCAGGCACACCGATGTGCCGGCATCTTCGCTTAACCGCGATGCCATCACACATCCGGCAGAGCCGCCCCCGACAATCACATAATCGAATTTCATCGCCACCGCTCCTGCTTTGTCAGCAGGTTAGGCCCGGCGGTACTGGATTGCAAAGCCCCTGAAGGCCAAGCCGCATCTAGCCAGGCAGCGACCCTGTCAGCACATAGCCCAAGATCTGTACAACCTGCGCTGGGTCAGACGCCACCGCCAGTGCCGCGGCATCCACCTCCTTGAGCGCATGGGCGTGATCCGGCCCATGCAGGATGATCAGGGACTTGCCCAAAGCCGCAGCATAGCCCGCATCAAAGGCCGCATTCCACTGCTTGTACTGATCGCCAAAGCGGACCACGACCACATCGGCGTCCGCAATCCCCTTGCGGGTGCGGATCGCATTCATCTGTGCGCCCTTGCGGTCATGCCAGAATTTGTCCGCCTCTGCCCCCAGGATCGCCACACCGCAATCATCGCTGGCCGCATGATCTGTCACGGGACCATTGAACGATACATCCAGCCCCTTGGAACCATTCACGATCTGCTCGCGCCAATCGGTGTGAATTTCACCTGATAAATAGACTTTCAGCATTGCGGCATCCTTTGTGGTCAAACATTCGGTTTTGGGGGTGAAACGCGCGTCACCGCCTGGCAACGATGTAGCGGCTCATGGCAGGAAAGCTAGAGGTTTCTATGATCTCAAAGCCAGCGTCGGTGATCAACCCCTCCAGCTCTCCAAAGCTGAAGCGGCGTACATATGGCGCCAAACCAACCAGCCGCATCAGCGGGATCAGCCCACGAAAAATGAACCGTTTGAACCCGATAGACGGTTCCGACAAACACGGCGTCTTGGATATAAACAGCGCGCCCGGGGCAAGGTTCTGGTGCAGGCTGGCCAGCAGAGCCTCAAAATCATCCGTCAGATGGAAAAGGTTGAAGCCAAGAACCGCATCAGCCTTCCGCGCATCTTCCATTGCCTGCGCGGCGGTTCTGACCTCAAAGGAGGCGTTGGTGTTCCCCCCATCCCTCGCCCTTTGATTGGCAATCTCAATCATCTTGGGGGAAATATCGGTTCCCGTGATTTGCCCAACGCCCGGGGCCAGCAAAAGCGCGGTTGCCCCGGTGCCACAGCCGATCTCCACAACCTTGTCATCAGGCCCAAGGTAGCTGCGGGTGCGTTCAAGCGTGTATTCATAGGACTTCTGGTCCTTGATCGGGGATGCTGCATATTTTTCGGCATGCTTGTCCCAAAACTTGGCAGTTTGTGTCATGTTCGTCTCCTTTGTGATATTCCTACACCCGGATCAAAGGCGGCGAAATTGACCATATTCGCAGTCCATGTATACATATATGTATGGATCACCCCTCAACCCATCTTGACTGGAACCATTTGCGCGCCTTCCTGGCGACCGCAGAATGTGGTTCGCTTTCTGGGGCCGCACGCAGGCTTGGTTTGACCCAACCCACCCTAAGCCGCCAGATTGCAGCCTTCGAGGCATCTCTTGATCTGCTCTTGTTTGAGCGCAGCGCGCGCAACCTCATGCTGACCGAAGCGGGGCGCGCCTTGCTGCTTGATGCCAAGGATATGGGCAAAGCGGCGGCTGCCTTTGGCTTGACCGCCAGCGGGCAAAGGTCCGAACTGTCAGGAACCGTCCGCGTCACGGCCAGTGATATCATGTCATGGCACGTCATGCCGCAGGTGACACAGCAGTTGCGCCTGCGCGCCCCGCAAATCATGCTGGATGTGGTGGCCACGGATACGATCCAAGACCTCTTGCGGCGCGAAGCCGATATTGCCATCCGCCATGTCCGACCAGAACAGCCCGCCCTGATCGCCCGCCTGATCGGGCAAAAGACCGGACATCTTTATGCCGCACGCAGCTATCTGGACGCACGCAAACGCCCCGAGACCGCGCAGGACCTTGCCCATCACGACTGGATCGCAATGGGCGACCCAAAGCGCATGCGCGATCATCTGGCAGGGATGAACCTACCCCTGCCGATTGAGGCATTTCGTGTTGCATCGGAAAACGGATTGATCGCTTGGGAAATGGCCAAGAGCGGCCTTGGCATCATCCCCATCGATGATGATGTCGCAGCCCAGGCCCCCCAGATGGAGCAGATCCTGCCCGGCAGTTTTTCGGTGAAGTTTCCGGTCTGGCTGGTCACCCACAGCGAATTGCACACCAGCCCGCGCATCAGGCTGGTGTTTGATCTGTTGGCCGATCTTCTAGGGGACTGACCCTAAGACCCTAGCCGCGCAGGACACCGCCTGTGGCCTTGCTGACCTTCTCGATCACCTTGGCACCGACCGCTTCGATATCCGCATCTTTCAAGGTCTGGCCCTCGGGCTGCAACCGCACCGTAATGGCGAGCGATTTCTTGCCCTCACCCAGACTGCCGCCGATGAATTCGTCAAAGACCCGCACATCTGTGATCAGGGCCTTGTCCGCCCCCATCGCGGCATTGACCAGGGTCAGCGCCTCAACCTGAGCATCCACCACAAAGGCAAAGTCACGCTCTACCGCCTGCAGATCACTGATCTTGAGCGCGGGGCGCGTGGCCCCCGCCTTGCGCGGCAAGGGCACCTCGCCCGGCCAAAGCGTGAATGCCATCGCAGGCCCTTTGACGTCCATCGCCGCCAGGATTTTCGGATGCACCTCGCCATAGATACCCAGCACCTTCTTGGGCCCAAGACAGATCATGCCGTGCCGCCCCGGATGCCAGCAATCGGACGCACCGCGCAGGATCTGCACCTTTGTAGGCGCGCCCATTGCGGCCAGCACCGCCTCTGCATCCGCCTTGACGTCAAAAACATCCACCGGCCGCGAGGCACCATGCACATCCTTTGGTCCCGTGCGCCCGATCAGCAAACCGCTGACCAGGTTATGTTGCTCATTCGGCTCTCCACCATGAAAGGCAGGGCCGACCTCAAACAGGGCCATATCCGCAAAACCGCGCGCCTGATTGCGCGCCGCCGCCTGCAGCAGACTGGGCAGCAAGGCAGGGCGCATATGGCTCATATCCGCGCTGATCGGGTTTTCCAGACGTGTCTCATCCGTGCCACCGCCAAACAGCGCGGCAGACGCCTGATCAATAAAGCTGTAGGTCACGCATTCATTGTACCCCAGCGCCGCCGCCGCACGGCGCGCGGCCCCTTCACGGCGCTGCATCGGCGACAGGACCGGACGGGGCACACCATCGGTCAGACGCGGCAGCGGCCGCCCCTCCAGCTTGGTCAATGATGCAATCCGCGCCACTTCTTCCACCAGATCGGCAGAACCCTGCACATCGGGACGCCAGCTTGGCACATGCGCCATATCCCCCTCCAGGACAAAACCCAACGCCGTCAGCGTCTCGCGCTGCGTCTCGGCCGGAATGGTCATCCCGACCAGCGATTGCACGCGATCGGTGTCCAGCTTATAGGCCCGCGCCGTATCCGGCACCGCACCGGCAACCACCACCTCAGACGGCTCACCGCCCGCATGATCCAGGATCATCCGCGTCGCATGTTCGATGCCATCGGGCGTCCAGGCCGGGTCAATCCCCCGCTCAAACCGATAGCGCGCATCTGAATTGATCTTCAGCGCCCGCCCGGTATAGGCGGTGCGCACCGGATCAAAATAGGCCGCCTCGACAAAGACATTCACCGTCTCCTCGGTACAGCCCGAGGCAAGCCCCCCCATAACACCACCGATGCTCTCGACCCCGTCAGCATCCGAGATCAGCGTCATGCCCTCGGCAAATGTATATTCCTTGTCATCCAGCGCCATCAGGGTCTCACCGCCCTTCGCGCGATGCACCCGCAAGGCGTTGCCAGCGATCTTGTCGGCATCAAAGACATGCAAAGGACGGTTACGGTCATAGGTGAAAAAGTTCGTCACATCGACAAGAAACGAAATCGGACGCAGCCCAATCGCCCGCAGCGCATCCTGCAGCCAGACCGGGCTTGGCCCGTTCTTCACGCCCCGGATCACGCGGCCATAAAACACCGGACATTGCGCCAGCGTATCCTCTTCAATCGTCACGCTAACCGGGCAGGGGAATACCCCCTCCACCGGTGCCACATCACGCTCTTTCAGCTTGCCCAATCCACGCGCGGCCAGATCGCGCGCAATGCCGCGCACGCCCAGCGCATCAGGACGGTTGGGTGTAATCGCAATCTCGATCACCGGATCAACCTTGGCCGGATCATGTTCGGCCAGCCAATCCACAAAGCTCTGCCCAACCGTGCCGTTTTCCAGCTCGATGATACCGTCATGCTCTTCCGACAGCTCCATCTCGCGCTCAGACGCCATCATGCCAAAGCTCTCCACACCGCGGATCTTGCCCACCCCGATGGTGGTATCAATCCCCGGCACATAGACGCCCGGCTTGGCCACAACCACCGTGATGCCCGCCCGCGCATTGGGGGCACCGCAGATGATCTGCATAACGCCCTCATCCGTTTCCACCTGACACACGTTCAGCCGGTCTGCATCGGGATGTTTCTCAGCCGATTTGACATAGCCAATGGTAAAATCCCGCAGTTTCGCGCCGCGGTCCTCAACGCCCTCTACCTCCAAACCAAGGTCAGTCAGCGTCTCGCAGATATCCTCAACAGAGGCCTCTGTCTCAAGGTGGTCTTTCAACCAGGAAAGCGTGAATTTCATGGGTCTATCCCTCGTGCATATGCTTGGAGGTTTCGGTAGCGCCAAAAGCGGAAAGGTTCAATGCAACTTGCACCCTTAGGCGCAATCACCGGGCACAGGACTTGGGGTCAGCACCGCCAACCGCTCCTTTTTGCCCAAATACTCAAACCAACCTCACCAAAAGCACAAGATGCGCGATGGCCACCAGCCCAGACATCCTTGGACCGACATCGCCCAGGCTGATGCGCACCCCAGCCTAGCGCGACAAACCGCCATGCAAATTCGGCTGATCCAGCGACGCAAAGCCATAATGGCGCAGCCAGCGCAGATCGCTGTCGAAAAAGGCCCGCAAATCCGGGATCCCGTATTTCAACATCGCAATCCGGTCGATCCCCATGCCAAAGGCAAAACCCTGCCAGATGTCAGGATCAATCCCGCCCGCCGCCAGCACCTTGGGATGCACCATGCCAGAGCCCAGCACTTCCATCCAACCGTCGCCCTCACCAATCCGCAACTGGCCATCCACCCATGAACACTGGATATCCACCTCGGCGGACGGCTCGGTGAAGGGGAAATGCGATGCGCGAAAGCGGGTCTTGATGCCGTCGATCTCGAAAAACGCGGCAAAGAATTCCTCCAGAACCCATTTCAGGTTCGCCATGGAAATATCCTTGTCGATCGCCAGACCTTCGACCTGATGGAACATCGGCGTATGGGTCTGGTCATAATCGGCACGGTACACACCACCCGGACAGATGATGCGCAGGGGTGCGCCCTCTTTTTCCATGGTGCGGATCTGCACCGGCGATGTATGCGTGCGCAGCACATGCGGCGGGCGGTCGTCGCCCTCGGCACGGTGCATATAGAACGTATCCATCTCGGCCCGTGCGGGGTGGTGCCCGGGAATGTTCAGCGCGTCGAAATTATACCAATCGGTGTCAATGCGCGGCCCTTCGGCGACGGAAAAACCCATCTCGGCAAAGATCGCCGTCAGCTCTTCGGTGACCTGCGACACCGGATGGATCGACCCGACCCGCTGTGTGCGCACAGGCAGGGTCACGTCCAGCCACTCTGCCCGCAGCCGCTCATCCAGCGCAGCATCGCCGAGTGCTGCCTTTTTCGCCGCCAAAGCCGAGTTGATCTCGTCCTTCAGGGCATTCAGCGCGGGGCCGGCAGTCTGCCGCTCTTCCGGGGTCATTTTGCCCAGTTCGCGCATTTTCAGGGCAACTTCGCCCTTCTTGCCAACCGCCGCCAGCCGGATGTCTTCCAGCGCGGCCTCATCGGCGGCATTTGCAATCTGGCTCAGGTATTTTTGCTTGAGATCGTCCATCGCGGCACCCATCACTACTGTTGTGCCCCTGCTACTTGCGCCCCCTTTGAAATGCAACCCACCCGCAAATCCGGAAAATCACGCCCGCTGGCGGACATTTGCATAAAAAACACCCGAAATACCCATTTTCCTGCAGCGAAAGGCTTGGCGGCCTACCATATTTAGGTATTACTACGACATATTTCCGCAATATTTCGCGGCTCTCACTAGAGGTAGCCATGCCAGGGCAGATGTTTTCACTTCGCCACAAATGGGCAGCACTGAATTGTCTGCGCGAACGCCTGCCTGCCGAATACGAAATTCTCCCGCAACCTCGCCCTTTACCCCAGTCCCCGCGCTGAAGGAGGCCCCATGCATTTGTTCAAAAAGTCTCAAAGCACCCTGGATTTCAAAACGGCACAGAAAACGGGGCCGAAACGAACAGGCCTGCCCCTGCTTGCGGGCAGCGCAGCAGTGCTGCTGGCCGTGATTGCCATGATCGGCCTGGACAGCGGCAGTGACAGCAATGCTGGCAAAACGGCAAACGCGCCCCTTTCCCAGGCAACGACCCAGGCGCTGGCCGCGCTGGTGGCACCGCCCGGACCGGATCTGATTGCCACCACAGCAGATCAACCCGCAGCAGCCGCACCGCAGGACGAACTGGCCCTTGTTGTCGCCGCAGCAATGGCCAGGGATGCCGAACTCAAGGCCCGACGCGAGGCTGAAATACTGCGCCAGAAAGTGGCCGAACAAGCCGCAACTGCCCCTCAGGCACCGCCCCTTTCCGCGCGCAGCGCGCAGGCCGATTGCGTCACCGCGCTCGATTCCTTCCTTGCCCCTGTGATCTTGCGGTTTGAGCTGGGCAGCACCGCCATCACCCCGCAAGAGGCCGACAGGCTGGCACAGATCAGCGACCGGATCATCACCTGTCCGCAGGCCTATGTGCTGGTCGCGGGCCATTCTGACAGCAGCGGCGATGATGCGACCAATATGGCGCTCAGCTGGGAACGCGCGGATCGGGCGCTGAACCATCTGGTAGCACTTGGCGTCAATCCCAAGGCCGTCGAAGCGGTGGGTTTCGGGGCACGCGCCCCGATTTCCGAAGGCTCTGACGACGAAGACGCCGCAGACCGCCGGGTCGACTTTCGGGTGCTGCGGATCAGAAGCGAATAACCCTTCCGCGCCACCGCCCCTCATGGCGTTTACCGGAATGCCTGATCCACCTTGGGCCACTTAACGCGTTGCAACCTTGGATCTGTGGCAGTGTTAGGGGGGCAGGTTCTTCAAAAACACTCTGGCCGGGCTTTGGGCTTTCCCATTCGTACACAGGCCTCCATTGTCACGGGGACACAGTGCCTGCGGCGAACCCTGAGGAAAAAGATGACAGAACTTCAAAACCTACTGAACAGGGCAGTTGCGGCGCAGGATCTGCCCTTTGCCGTCGCCATGGTCGCCACAGGCCACCAGATTGTCTTTGAAGGGGCCGCTGGCGATGCAGCCCCGGGCAGGCCTGCGGATCTGGACACCACCTTTCGCATTTTCTCGATGACCAAGGGGATCGGTGCGCTGGCGGCAATGATCCTGATCGACCGGGGCAAACTGGCGTTGGACACTCCCGTCGCAGATATTCTGCCTGCCTGGGGACAGCTTCAGGTGCTGGATGGATTTGACGGCGAAACACCGATCTTGCGCGCGCCCCGCACCCAGGCGACGATCCGCCATCTGGCCACCCATACCAGCGGCTCGGAATACCCCCGCTGGAGCGACGGCATGTTCCGCTACGCAAAGGCCGTGGGTCACCCGCCGATCCACAGCGGATTGAACAGTGCATTGGAAACCGCCCCCCTGATCTTTGACCCCGGCACCCGCTGGGGCTATGGCCTGTCCAGCGACTGGCTGGGCAAGGTGGTTGAAGCGGTCAGCGGTCAATCCATCGTCGCCTTTTGCCAGACAGAGATTTTTGACCCCCTCGGCATGACCTCCACCGGCTTTGAGGTGACACAGGACATGGCCGGGCACCTGGCACAGGTGAACGCCCGAAACCCCGACGGCAGTTTCTCTCTGATGGAACTGGCCCCGGCCCCAAACCCCGAATTCTATGCAATGGGCCATGCGCTTTACTCTACAGCGCCCGATTATCTGCGGTTCTTGCGGATGATCCTGAACAAAGGCGCATTGGACGGTGTCCGCCTATTGTCAGAGCCTGCGGTGGCCACCATGACAGCAGATCACATGCAAGGTCTGGCATGGTCCAGATTGATCTCGAAGGTGCCCAGCCAATCGGCCGACTTTGACCCCTTTCCCGGCACCCGTCTTGTGCATTCTCTGGGCTTTATGCGCAATCAAGAGGATATTCCCGGCAAACGCAGCGCCGGTTCGCAAAGCTGGGCGGGCCTGCTGAACACCCATTACTGGATCGATCCCGCCCGCGACATCGCCGCCGTCCTCATGACCCAATCCCTGCCCTTTGTCGAAGCGCGATTCATGAAAACCTACGATGCATTTGAAAGGACCGTCTATGCCGAATTCTGAACCCCAAACACCAGCCCTCACCGGCAGGTGCTATTGCGGCGCGCTGCAATATGAAACATCGGGCGCGCCACAATGGCAGGCACAATGCCATTGCCGGGAATGTCAGTATATCTCTGGCGGTGGCCCCAACTACTTTATGATGATGGCAGCGGATGGGTTTCGCTATACGCAGGGCACAGCCGTCCAATTCACCCGAAGCGATCTGGAAAACCCCCGCACCCGTGAATTCTGTGGCACCTGCGGGACGCATATCATCACCCGCCTGCCGGACCGCCCCACGGTGGTGGTAAAGGTCGGCACATTGGACGACCCCAGCGCCTATGCCGGACCGTCCATGGCCATCTTCACCTGCGACATACAGCCGTTTCATGTGATTGCAGACGGGGTGCCGCGCGCTGACAAACGCCCGGTGCGCTAACCGGTTTGTCGAAACATCCGATAGATCAGCCAGACATCAACAAAAGCATGCCAAAACGACAAAAGCCGCCCCCAAGGGAGCGGCTTTTCTAATCTCTGAATGCTGCGCGATTTACGCGGCCAGCGCATCCTGCGCTGTTTTCACGATCGCACCAAATGCCTCTGGCTCATGCACGGCCAGATCGGCCAGAACCTTACGGTCAACTTCGATGCCTGCAAGGTTCAGACCATTGATGAAACGGCTGTATGTCAGCGCCTCATCATGGCTCCGCACTGCGGCGTTGATCCGCTGGATCCACAATGCGCGGAAGTTGCGCTTGCGATTCTTGCGGTCGCGCGTGGCGTATTGGTTGGCCTTATCGACCGCCTGCGTAGCGACCTTAAAGACGTTCTTACGACGACCGTAATAGCCTTTTGCGGCTTTGACGATCTTCTTGTGACGGGCGTGGGTGACTGTACCACCTTTAACTCGGGACATGCTAGCTCTCCTCTATCAGCGGGCGTAGGGCATAAAGCCCTTGATGATCTTTGCATCTGGCTCTGACAGTGCTGTCGTGCCGCGTGCGTTACGGATGAATTTCTTGGTCCGCTTGATCATGCCATGCTGTTTACCAGCCTGACCACCGATGACCTTGCCGGTCGCCGAGATCTTAAAGCGCTTCTTCGCGCTCGATTTCGTCTTCATCTTAGGCATTTCCGTCTCCGTATGTTGAGTTCGGTTAACGTGCTGCTCGGCATGCCACATTGGCCGGCCGCACGGGTTGAGTGCTGGCGTATAGGAGGGTTGCATGGTTTTGGCAAGGGGAATGCCGCAGCATTAGGGCTGCCCCTTCAATAACGGTGCCGCAGCGCCATAACAGCAATAACAGCCAACGCAGCCTAGGGCATGAACCGACTGACAACAGTTGCAAAGACATGCGGTATCTCATCCATCCGATAGCCGCCCGGCTTGGTCTGCAGCGCATACAGAATCAACCCGCCGCCCAGCAATATCGTCACCGCTGATGCCCTGGGTGCCCTGCTCTCCGAAAGCGCCGACAGGATAGATGGTATGGAAAAGACCCCGATAACAGCGCCAATGCTCAAAGCCAGATCAGGGTCCATAATGGTATTCCTTCCGATATTCGGCTGACCCTACTCCGGATCAGACGCAAAAATCAAACTTTCGTCGCAGGGGGCAACACGCAGAATATTGGTGCTGCCCGGCACGTTGAAAGGAACGCCGGCCGTTACAACGATATGATCTTGCGCACCGGCAAACCCTTCATCCCGCGCGGCACGAACGGCTGACACCACCGCCATCTTGAAACGGTCCACCTCTCCGGTGATAACGCAATTGGTGCCCCAGCTCAGCGCCAGCCGCCGTGCGGTCCTGACCAGCGGGGTCAGTGCAATGACCGGCACCCGGGGACGTTCCCGCGCGGTCAGCAGCGCTGTGGTCCCGCTTTGGGTGAAACAGCAGATGGCCTTGATATTGGTCGTCTCGGCAATTTCACGGGCGGCGGCCACGATACCATCGGCCACTGTCATGCGGTCCGCGGTGCGCGATGCCTCAATGATCTGCGTATAGGTCGGATCGGCCTCCACCTCGCGGGCGACATTGTCCATCGTGGTCACCGCCTCGATCGGATAGTCCCCTGCGGCTGATTCGGCGCTCAGCATCACCGCATCGGCCCCTTCATAGATCGCCGTTGCCACATCCGACACTTCGGCCCGCGTGGGCATGGGGCTCTCGATCATGCTTTCCAGCATCTGGGTCGCCACGATCACAGGTTTCGCCGCCGCGCGGCACTTGCGCACCAACCGCTTTTGGATGGGCGGTACATTCTGCACCGGCAGTTCAACACCCAGATCGCCCCGCGCCACCATAATGCCGTCGCTGACCGCCAGAATATCATCGAACCGTTCGACCGCCGATGGTTTCTCGATCTTTGACAACAGCGCCGCGCGCCCCGCCGCAAGGACCCGCGCCTCGGTCACATCCTCCGGCCGCTGCACGAAACTCAGCGCCAGCCAATCAACGCCCAACTCGCAGGCAAACTCCAGGTCAGAGCGGTCCTTTTCCGACAAGGCCGCCAGGGGCAGCACCACATCAGGCACATTCACACCCTTGCGGTTAGAAATCGTGCCACCGATCACAACCTCGCACTCCGCATAATCCGCGCCGCATTCAATCACCTTCAGCCGGATCTTGCCGTCATTCACCAACAAGGACGCACCAGGCTTGAGTGCCGCGAAAATCTCGGGGTGCGGCAGGCACACCCGGCTTGCATCGCCTTCTGCCTTGTCCAGATCCAGCCGGAACCGCGCGCCTTCGGTCAATTGCTCACTCTCTGCCGAAAATACGCCAACCCGCAGCTTGGGCCCCTGCAAATCCGCCAAAATGCCGATGGTGCTGCCCAGATTGGCCTCAACCTCACGGATGATCCGGTGTTTGTCGCGGATTTCATCCTGGCTGCCATGGCTCATGTTCAACCGGAACACATCAGCGCCCGCCTTATGCAGCGCCTCGATCATCTCGTAGGTATCGGAGGATGGTCCAAGGGTTGCAACAATCTTAACGTTCCGCAGGCGTCTCATAATTTCTTTCCCATTTTCATCTCGGTGGCGCAGCCATTTCTGTTAGCGATAACATCCTTCACCTCTGACAGAAATGCCTCACCCATGCATTTCAAGGATTTCATATTTATGACAGGCCGACCAGCACAGATGGCCGACCCGCACAGATAATGCCTGCCGGTAACTTGACAGCGCGCCCTCCCGTGGTCAGCTAAGACAAAAGGAGTACCCCCATGCCCAGCCCAACAGAAATCGAACTACAAGCCGCCGCTTTCCGCCGTTTGCAGCAACATTTGATACAGGACCGGACCGATGTCCAAAACATCGACATGATGAACCTCGCCGGTTTTTGCCGCAACTGCCTGTCCCGCTGGTACCAAGAGGCCGCAAACGAACGCGGCATCGACATGGACAAGGAAGCCGCCCGCGAAATCTTCTACGGCATGACCATGCAGGACTGGAAAACCAACTATCAGACCGACGCCTCCTCGCAACAACAGGCCGACTTCAAAACGGCCTTTGCTGAAAACGTCAAAAAAGACTGACCCGCACGAAAAAGGCGGCAAGGCCTGCGCCTGCCGCCTCACCATCTCGGCCGACGACCTGT
>Ga0208544_10000924_pt1 | contig 21194 bp, 14 predicted proteins | sample DEB08_DNA_9_FD_184526 | JGI IMG/M metagenome (GOLD analysis project Ga0208544, IMG submission 184526) | Aqueous microbial communities from the Delaware River and Bay under freshwater to marine salinity gradient to study organic matter... | ecosystem: Environmental > Aquatic > Marine > Coastal ... | reverse complement strand
TGTCTGGTCAACAACCAGCTGCGTTGCCGATATGATAGATTTACTTGCAAAGTTAAGACGTAGACGTTATGCCTATCGCAGAATGTTTTTAGGCGAAAATGGATTGAATGCTGATGGTCAAATAGTATTGGCTGACTTAGCAAAGTTCTGTCGCGCAAACAATAGTACAGCGATAGTATCCCCAGTTTCTCGGTCAGTTGACCCTATTGCTATGGCTATGGCTGAAGGCAGGCGGGAAGTTTGGTTGAGATTGATGGCTCACTTGCACATAGATGAGCGAGTGGTTTTTAACTTAGATGAAGGTAATACAAATGAATGAGCAAGGGTCAGTAGATGCTGGCAACCCTGATGTTGGCGGTCAGGTTGCTACTCCAGCAGGCAGTCAACAGTCTCCGTGGTATCAGGAGTTTCCGGAAGATGTACGCGGTTTAGTTGAAACAAAGGGCTGGCAATCACCAGTCGATGCAATACAGTCTTACACCAATTTAGAGAAGTTTCTTGGTGCTGATAAGGCAGGGCGCGGTCTTATTGTGCCAAAAGATGATGCGACAGCAGACGAATGGAGCCAAGTTTATGACAGGCTTGGTAGACCAAAAGACGCGGCAGGCTATAACTTACCTGTACCAGATGGCACGGATGGGGCATTTGCACAAGAAGCTGCAGGCAAGTTTCATGAGTTAGGTCTTACTTCTAAGCAAGCCCAGCAATTGACTGAGTGGTTTAACGACAAGTCATCTGGCGCCATGTCAGATATGCAAAGCCAGCAAGTGCAGTCGGCAGAGCAGCAAATGTCTGAGCTGCAGAAAGAGTGGGGCAAAGAGTTTGATGCCAACATAGAGTCTGGACGCAGAGCTGCTAGGCAATTTGGCGTAAGTGAAGAAATGCTAAACAAGATGGAAAATGCTTTGGGCACAAAAGATATGCTCAAATTTTTCTCTAATGTTGGTCGAGGCATAGGCGAGGATTCGTTTGTTGAAGGCTCAAGCGGTGGTAAATTTGGCATGAGTCCAGAAGCTGCACGGGTGCGTGTTAACAACCTAAAGCAAGACCCAGCATGGACTGCTAAGTATTTGGGTGGTGATGCTAACGCTAAAGCTGAGCTAGAAAGATTGATGCGTGCAGGGTACCCAGGCTAATGGAACTTGCACAAATACGACTAGAGTGTATAAAATTAGCGTATCGCACGGACTTTTTACCCAAAGATATAGTGTTTCGTGCGAAAATATATGAAGAGTATGTGCTGGAGAACTTGGCAACAAGCCCAGTGACGCGGGAAAGACCGATAAGAAATAAGCCTGCTACAGTGGCTAGAAATGACCCCGAGTAATCGGACAAGTCTTTTGACAATGAGTTGTTTCTTTCAATTTAACTTTTTGTGGAGGACTTGAATCATGTCATTCAACGTCACTACGCACTTCGTACAACAATACACTACGAACGTGCAACTGCTTTTACAGCAGAAAGGCTCTAAACTTCGTAACACAGTTACGGTTGGTTCGTATACTGGTAAGGCTGCTAAAGCAATTGAGCAAGTCGGCCCCGTTACCGCACAGAAGCGCACTATTCGTCATGGTGATACACCATTAATCTCGACACCTGCTGATGCTCGCTGGGTTTTCCCAGTCGATTATGAGTGGGCTGACTTGATTGATGACCAAGATAAATTGCGTATGCTAATTGATCCAACATCTTCTTATTCGCAAAATGGTGCTTATGCACTAGGTCGCGCAATGGATGATGAGATCATTTCTGCATTCTTTGCTGACGCTAAAACTGGTGAAAATGGTTCAACAACAACATCATTTGGTGTAGACCAAGACGTTGTAGTTGGTACAGGTTCAACTGGTGCTACTGGTTTAAATATCAGTAAATTGCGTGAAGCCAAGAAAATCTTGATGGCTAACGAAGTCGACATCGACAATGATCCATTGTTTTGCATTATTACTGCTGAACAACATGATGATTTGTTGAACGAAGCTCAAGCAATCTCGCTCGACTACAACACACGTCCTGTGCTTGTTGATGGCAAGATTACTGCATTTATGGGCTTTAACTTCATCCATACTGAGCGTTTACCACTAAATGGCAGCTCACAGCGTAGAGTTCCTGCGTTTGCCAAGTCTGGTATGCATCTTGGTCTTTTTAACGACATTAACACTATGATTTCTGAACGTGCTGACAAGGGCTATGCAACACAAGTCTACGTCAAGGGCACGTTTGGTGCTACTCGCACCGAAGAAGGCAAAGTTGTTGAAATCGTTTGCGCTGAATAAGGGGATATATCATGGCTCAAACCTACGCAAGTGAAGTATCGGGTCTCGGTACAACTCCTACAACCAATAGCAACGGTGCTGTACAAGGTGGTCGAGTAAGACGTTTCCGTGCAACAATCACTTTAGCATCACAAGGTGATGGCGATACAGTTGTTTTGGCTCAAGTTCCTGCTGGCTATGCATTTGCTTATGGTATTTTGAATGCATCTGCTACGCTAGCTACATCAACCATTGCGGTTGGCGTGTCTGGAACTCCTGCAAAGTATCGTGCTGCTGCTGTATTTACGGCTGCTGCACCTACATTGTTTGGTGTCTCTACTGCTATGGATGATGCACCATTAGGTTCTGGTGAAACAGTTATTCTGACCAACACTACTGCAGCTTTACCAAGCTCTGGTACGTTGATCGTTGATTTGTATTTCTCAGCACCTTAACGAGTAATGGTAGGGGGGCGAATGCTCCCCTACTTATATATGGGGAATTAAAATGGCGTCACGTTATTATGCTTTAGATATTGGTCTTCCTCAAACAGATGTAGCTGAAGGATCAAGTACACAGTCTAAAACTGTTGAAGTTGCGGTTGACCTTGCTGACAGCGCTACTCGCGATCAAGTATTGGTTGCATTAGAGAATATCAAGAACTACATTCTGCAAGATGTTTGGCCTCCTGCATAAGGGGTAGGTCATGACTTCACAGGTTGACATTGCGAATCGTGCGCTCACTAAGCTGGGTGCATCTCGCATTATTTCGTTTGGCGATGACAATAAACAGTCACGCGCTATTCTTTCTATGTTTGACATTGTGCGCGATGCAGAGCTGCGTTCGCATATATGGTCGTTTTCGGTTAAGCGGGATTCGTTGCCAGCCCTTACTAGCACACCTGCCTGGGGCTTTAGTTATGAGTACCAAATGCCATCTGATAGTTTACGGCTGCTTATGGTCAATGATATTTATAATGGGCCATCTATGGAAGACTATCGCAACCAACCCGTTGCGGACTACTCCTTAGAAGGCAATAAAATTTTAGCTAACTTTGCTGCACCACTAAAGATTCGCTATGTGTCTCGCGTAACTGATACGACACAGTGGGATTCTATGTTTGTAGAAGCTTTTGCGTGCAGGTTGGCTATGGAATTAGCTGAAGACTTAACGCAGTCCAATACTAAACGTGAATTGGCTCAAAACGAATACATGGCTGCTTTGCGTGGTGCTATACGGGCAAGCTCTGTAGAACAACCAGCCCAAGCTTTACCAGATAACTCTTGGTTGTTGAGCAGGCTATGAGAGTACCGGAGTCCGATCACACTGCAATGCGCTACGTTGTCAATAGAGGCGAAGCGGTGCAGCACATCATTGAAGGAATCGTGTTCTATGCGTATTCCAGCCGAGGCAATGGCAACAAGTTGCCTGATGATGAGAATGTAGATATTGTCGTGACTCCACCAGTAGATAATGAAATTGGCATTGGGTTTATAACCCGCATTGGTGGTGACGCTGAGTTTAAGGTGTACGAAAATGTATCAAACGTGGTCGGCGGCACGATATATGTGCCAAAGAACCGCAACCGTGCATCAAGCAGAACAGCTCAAACAGGCGTAATTATTCAGCCAACAAGCCTTACAACAAATGGCGTGTTGTACGAGGAAATTATTGTAGGTGGCTCTGGCGGCAATGCGGCAGGAGCATCACTTGAGGGTGATTACGCTATTCTTAGAGCAGATACATCGTATTTGTTTAGGCTGACTAACAGGTCAGGGCAAACCCGCATCGCAGAATTGTTTGTTCAATGGATTGAATATGTCTAAAGCCAGCCCTATTCAGACATCTTTTAACGCTGGCGAGCTGTCACCAGCACTAGAAGGTCGAGTAGATTTAGGTAAGTATGCCTCTGGCTGCAAGAGGTTAGAGAATTTTATACCTATGATTCAGGGGCCAGCGCGGAGGCGTTCTGGTACGAGATTTGTAGAAGAAGTAAAAACCAGCGCCAATCGAACTTGGCTAATACGGTTTGAGTTTAGTGAAACCCAAGCGTACATACTAGAGTTTGGCGATCAATACATACGGTTTTATACAAACCATGGTCAAGTATTGTCGGGCGGTTCTACTTACGAAATAGCAAGCCCATACACTGCCGCTGACCTTACTAATGATAATAATTCTTTGCGTCTACGTTTTGTGCAATCTGGTGACGTGGTGTATTTTGTTCACCCAAATTATGCACCTAGAAAACTATCAAGGTTTGGCGCCACAAATTGGACGTTGACCGAAGTAGATTTTGAGGGTGGCCCATTTGAAGATGTTGATCCTGACCAAACAATTACTGTTTTTGCATCAGCAGCCACTGGTGCAGTAACACTTACAGCATCTACTGCTTTATTTAGTGCAACAGATGTTGGCAGCCGGTTGTTAATTGAAGCTAAAGATGGTGGTGACATTATCCCTTGGGAGTCGCAAAAAGACTTTGGCGTTAATGTCAACCCGTTTAATGAAAGACGCAGGTCAGACGGCAAGATATATATTTGCGCAACTAATGTCACGCCAGCTGCAGGGCAAGCTGTATACACTGGTTCAACTAGACCAACACATATTGTTGGGACATACAGAGATGGTTCGGGTACGATTACAGGAACATCACTAGATGGCTCTATAGGCGTTGATTGGACGTATGAGTCACTTGACTATGGTATTGTTAAAATAACGGGCTATACAAGCGCTACGCAGGTTACAGGTACAGTCGAGCTAACCTTGCCGTTTAATGTTGTTTATACGCCAGCTGGCTCTGCGCAAAGTATTACATCTATTGCAGTTAACGGAACTAGCCAAGTAAGAGTAACCAAAGTAGGGCATGGCTATAGCAATGGTGACACAATTAACGTGTCTATTGATGCTGATTACGACTTTACATTGCAAAATGATTCGTTAGCGTGCGGTGGGCCTGGTGGCACGTCACCATTTAGTTCAAACATAAATACTTCTGGCACATATAACATTTACGTTATAGATGCAGATACGTTTGATGTTCTTGGTTTGGCTTTTCCGTCCACCAAAGATTATGATTACAGTTACTTAGATGATCCTGGCTCTGGCTGCGTATACATTGCTGACACGGCTATTGGTACATACAATGCGTTTACAGCTGGCACCATGCAGTTAATTGCGTTTGGGTCAACATCAAACATTACACCTAGATTTGCTTTTTCAAGATGGTCATCAGTTAGAGGTTATCCATCTCAAATTGCATTCTTTAGGGAAAGACTGGTCTTTGCTACTAAGCAAACAATAGATATGTCGGTAGCAGCTGACTTTGAAAACTTTTCGGATCGCAATACATCTGGCGAAGTGTCACCTGACATGGCTATCGCAATTGATGTATCTAGTGATACTGTCAACACTATTGAATGGTTAGCACCAAGTGACGGTTTGTTAATTGGTACAGCTGGTGGTGAGTTTGTTGCGGGTGAAGTTACGACAGATTCCCCGTTGGGGCCAGGCAACGTAAAGATAACCCAGCAGTCTTTGTTTGGATCGCGTTCAGTTATTCCGTCTCAAATTGGTGACTTAGTATTGTTTGTACAACGGTCTGGCAAAAAGATACGCGAATTGCAGTATGAGTTTAATTCTAATGGTTACAAGTCTAATGATGTAACCGTATTAGCAGAACATATTACTGATGGAGGCATCGTTGACATCGCATACCAACAAGAACCGCACTCTATTCTCTGGGCAGCACGCGCTGATGGAGTATTACTCGGATTTACTTACAACAGGGAGCAGGACGTTCTCGGCTGGCACAGACATATACTTGGTGGCAATGGAATCGTGGAATGCGTTGAGCACATTCCAAACCCAAATGGCACGCAAGACGACATCTGGCTTATCGTGCGCAGAACAATTAACGGGCAAACAAAACGATACATAGAGTACCTAGAGACTGACTTCACACAAGATACTGCATTAGAAAATGCATTTTTTGTTGATTCTGGTTTGTCTTATAGCGGTGCGGCAACAACTACATTGTCTGGGTTAGGTCATTTAGAAGGTGAAACAGTGCAGGTGCTAGTAAATGGCGCCACACATCCAGACAGAGTAGTCGCAAGTGGTGCTATAACACTACAGGTTTCAGCCACATCCGCTGCTGCTGGTCTTGGGTACGAATCTACATTGCAAACTATGCGTATAGAAGCTGGTGCGGCTGACGGCACTGCTCAGGGTAAGACTAAGCGTATTAATAAAATGGTGATACGGTTTTTGGCTACAGTCGGTGCGGTGGCTGGGCCTGACGAAAACAACCTAGACAGAATACAGTTTCGTACAGGCTCTGACTCTATGGATCAAGCTGTACCATTGTTTACTGGTGATAAGCTAATGGAATGGCCTAGTGGGTATGATTTTGATGGGTATGTTGTAATCAAGCAAAACCAACCATTGCCCATGACAATTGTGGCAATTATGGCTCAATTACATACAATGGATAGGTAAATGGATGTCGTACCGTTTGAACCTGAACACATGGAAACGCTTATATTGCAACCGGCACAACAGCGGTTTTTTACGTATTTCAATAAAGAATACGCAAAGGATTTAAAAGTATCAGGCCCCTGCTTTACAGGTATTAAAAATGGTCGCGTATTAGGTTGTGCGGGATTGGTTAAACAGTGGGAAAATAGAGCTATTGCTTGGTCATTACTTTCAGGCGATATTGGAAACGACTTTATAAGTATCCACAAAGCAGTTATGCGGTTTCTGAAACTAAGTGAGTACAATCGTATCGAAGCGTTTGTTGATGCTAATTTTGAACAAGGTCATCGCTGGATAGAAATGTTGGGTTTCAAACGTGAAGGGTATATGGAACAATTTAATCCAGATGGTGGTGATGCAATGTTGTATGCGAGGCTAAAAAATGGCTGATCCAGTAACCATTGGCGTTTTAGTTGCTGCAAGTACGGCAATGACTGCTGTTGGTGCAATCCAGCAAGGTCAAGCTGCGGCTGCTCAAGCAGATGCACAGAAACAAGCACAAAATTATAACGCTATTGTCAAACAACAAAATGCTGCATTAGCAAGGCAGCAAGCAGGCGCCAGAGAAGAGCAGCAACGTAGAGGTGCACGTCAACTATTAGGGCAGCAACGGGCTGCATTGGCGCAAGCTGGTATTGGTACAGGCGGCTCAGCTCTGGATATTGAAGAGCAGTCAGCTGTGCGTGCTGAGTTAGACGCGTTGACTATTGCCTATGAAGGCGAATTGCAGGCAAAAGGTTTGTTGGCTTCAGCTCAGCAAGACATTTACCAAGGTGAGGTGGCTGCAGCTGCTGGTGAAAATGCAAAGACAGCATCTTACATATCAGCTGGCGCATCAATACTTTCAGGCGCGGCATCTTACGGTTACTATAGCAAAGGCGGCAAAACAACTGAAGTTGCAAAGCTGTCATAAAGTAACAACACATATAGGGCAAATACTATAATGGCACGCATACCTGTATATCAAGAAAGTCAAGCACCAAACAGGCTGATGGCGGTGTCTGAGCTAAGTGCCCCTGATGCTGGCGCAGGTCTTATTGGTCGGTCAATGCAGCAAGTTGGCACGGCTTTAAACAAAGCGGCTGCGGTTACAGCAAACATATTTGAAGAAAACTCAAAGTCTTGGGCTGCACAAACATCTGCAAATGAGGCGCTGTATTGGACTGAACGCTCAACTGCATTAAAAGGTTCAATTGGTTCTGATGGCTCTAATTATGTCAAAACATTAAATACAGAGTATCAATCAAGGGCTGACAAGTTAATAGCAGAAGCCCCAGATGATGTATCGCGTAAATACCTTGCGCAAAATTTATTGTCAATACGTCAAAATTTACTTTCAGACGGAATAAAATTTGAGGTAACAGAAAGCAGAGCAAATAGTCTTAATTCAATTAGCAAATCAGCTGAAAGCATTGCTACTGCGGTTGCTATAAATCCAGACATGAATTTTGCTAATCAACAAATAGGGCAGCAATTTGCAATTATTGATAGCAGCAAGTATTTAACACCATCACAAAAACAAGAAGCAAAAGACAAGGTAAGCGGAACAATATCCGTATCGTTGGTATCTTCCCTTGCTAAAACAAACCCTGCAGCATTGCGCGTTATGCTGTCTGAAAATGTGCCAAAAGTAACTGGCAAGGTAAATTTAACAAAATTGTTTGAAGCGCAGCAATTTGTTGAAAGCGCAAACAATCCTAAAGCGGTTAGCCCTGTAGGTGCTACTGGCTTAATGCAAGTCATGCCAGCTACCGCAGTAAAGCCTGGCTTTAATTTGCCAAACATATTTGATTTTGCGGCATCAAAAGGCATTCCTGTCGGCCCTCGCAATGAAGCAACCGCAACCGCATTATTGCAAGACCCAAAAATTGGAGCTGAATACGGTCAAGCTTACATGACTGCGATGCTAAAAAAGTATGATAACGATCCAGTTCCTGCCCTTGCTGCTTACAATTGGGGGCCAGGCAATACAGATAAATGGATTGCTGATGGCGCAGATATGGATAAGCTGCCAACAGAAACGCGCAAATATATTCCAGCCGTATTAGCGCGGTCTGGCATTACTAGTGGCGAAGGCGATGGCAACACAGTATTAAATGCCCTGCCTCTTGGTGAAAGACTTAAATACATTCAGCTTGCTAAAGACAATGAAAGCGCTCAAATTGTAGAATCTACAGTTGGTGCTGTGTTTAAAACATTTGGGCCACAGTCGGACAATGATCCCATTGAACTTGATGTGCTTAACGCTCAAATAGACAGGACAATGGCTGGTAACACTGTTGAAGAGCGCAAGACTGCAAAGGCATTAATAAGTCAACATGCTTCAGCTTTTAAAGCATCAGCTGACCAGCGCATAGCAGCGCGTCAATCTGTTATATGGTCGCAAGTTATTAACAATAAGTCGATGACAGAAATACAGGCAAGTCCAGAATGGAATAATCTTGATGGTAAAGATAAAGCCACGCTGATTGGGCAAATTAGTACATTTAGAACTAAGCCAACCAGTCCAGAGCAAACTGCTTTGTATTATGAATTGACTTCCGACAAACAAAAGCTTGCAAGCATGAGCACAGAGCAAGTTTTAGTTGCTGCTGGCTCACTTGGCAACACTTTAGGCAGTCAGCTTGTAAAAGACAGGGCTGGCTTGATTACGCCACAAGATATTGGTCAAGCACAAATAGATGATGATACGTTTAAGAGAGTGGCTGCAGAAGCTGGTCTTAAACCATACGACAGAACACCTAGCACTTCTGATAAAAAAGCTCTTGGCGAATTAAAGTATGTGTTTGAGCGAGATATACAAACACAGCAAAATGCTTTAAAACGTCCATTAACTAGAGCTGAAAAAGAAGAGGTGATGTATCGTGTTATTAATGATAAAGTCTATGTAGATGGGTTCTTTAGCGATACAGAAAAACCATTGTTTCAAGTCACCAAAGATGAATTGGGCGAGTCATACGTTCTTGTTAATAAGAAAAAAGTTTACGTTAATCAAATTAATGCAAGTGAAAGACTTAAAATTATAGATGCGTTAAAAGGTGCTAACAGACCTGTTACTGAAGCTGCAATTGCGCAAATATGGTCTGCAAGACAAGATGAAATCAAGGCTAACAAAACTGGAGGCGGTGCTAAATGAATGGTTTGCTCTCTGATGACGCGGCATATAGTCGGATTGCCGGGCAAAGCCTTGATCAAACTGGCATACCAAATGAAGTTAAGCCTATTGATGATGAAGCAGATGCATACCAAAGAATTGTAAAAACACAGATTGACCAAGAAGAAACTGTTTTACAGCAGTCCTTGATGGTTTCTGTAAACAAAAATCCAGACCAAGCGGCTCAATTACAAAAGTTATCAGAACAAACTGGTATGCCTGTTGAATTGGTGCAACGCAACGTAGCAAAAATAGTAGAGCAAGAGCGAATCAAAACGCTAAAAGAAGCAACAAGGCTGTCACCAGTTCTTGCGCGTCAAATGTCTGATCCTAAGTTTGCAGCATTGGCACATGATGATTATGAACCATTATCAGGGTTAGAAGCTGTTATTACCAAAGGGCGAGATTATGTTGGTAGTGCGGCAAAGGGGCCAGTGCAATTAGTTGGTAGCGCTATATCTGGTGTCGGTGCATTATATGGAATTGCTACACGAGGAATTGAAGCTGGTTTAGACCAAGTGCTGCCAAATAGCGCAATGAGTTATTTGCGTACGCCAGTGCCGTGGTATGCAAATCCCCAGCAGATTTTACAAAGACCAGGCAAAACCATAAAAAACATTGGCAATATGCTTGGTGCACCAGTAGAGCGTCAAGGACTGGATACTGATGTTGTAGAGGGTATTACTCAGCTTGGGTCGCAGTTGTTTATATTTTTAACAACTGGCGGGGTTGGTACAACCATAACAATGTTAGGGCAAGGCGCTGACATTATGGCTGACAAGACAGAAAAAGACGATGCGACACAAGCTCAAAAAGATGCCGCCATTGTTACTGGCGCGGGTATCACTGCTTTAACTGAGCGGATTGGTCTTGATAAGATTTTAAATCGTGTGCCGCCTCAAATTAGAAACCGTACATTACGCTTTATTGCAGACAAAGGCATTGCTGGTGGCATAGAAGCTGCGCAAGAAGTTGCTGAAGGGTTGTTGCATGACTTAACTCGCAGAGTGTTTACTAACGAAAGTGCGCCAATATTAGAAGGCGCAGTTCGAGAAGGTTCGGCTGCTGCTATTTCTGCTGCTATTGTGCGTGCTGCGCTAGGTGTTCGTGGTTACAACAGGTCAAAGCAGCAAGAAGATTTTATTAACGCAATTAGTGATAACTCAAAAGCCAGCAAATTGCGCGATAGGATGCCAGAGCAATTTCAAAAAGTCATAGACAATATGACTAAAGAAGGGCCGGTCAAAGAAGTATTTATACCTGCAGACCAGTTTCAAAGATATTACCAAAGCCAAAGTATTGACCCAGCAGCAAAAGCGGCTGAGTTTGGTGCGTTAAATTATGATGAAGCTGTAATAGCAGGCACTGACATTGTTATTCCAATGGAACAGTTTGCTAGCAAGCTCGCTCCCACTGATGATTTGCAAGGGCTGTTTCAAGATATACGGTTAGAGCAAGATGGGTTAACTTCCAGAGAGTTTGCTGCGTATCAAGAAGAAGAAGCGGCAAGAGAAGCTGAAATATTTGAAGCTGCGCAACGCTCTGTTGGTGAAATACAAACACCAGAGCTGCAATTTATTAAAGATGAAATGCAGCAGCAGTTAATTTCTACTGGTTACGAACAAAGAACGGCTGAAGCATACGCTACTGTTTATGCCAAAACAATGAGCAATTTAGCTGAACGGGCTGGTTCCACACCAAGAGCATTGCACGATAAGTATGGGTTAACAGTGTCAAGACCGTTGCCTGACGTATTAACTAGAGACCGTAGAAGTGATGCGCAAATTGACCCATTGTTTGACCGTTTGCGCTCTGGTGACTTGCCTGCAGAAAAAGATATATATGGTAAGTCGTTGGTCGATTTTCTTATTGAAAGAGGTGGGCTGCGTAAATACGGTGAATTAACTGACGTTGACTTGGGGCGTGGGCCATTCCAGCGCAATTTAGTACAGCCTGAAACTGGCATGGACGCTGATAGAGCTGCAGAGCAAGCAGTAGAAGCTGGTTACTTGCAGGGGCGTGGTTTTGAGGATGTTACCGAACGCGACTTGTTTGACGCAATTGATGAAGAGCTGTCTGGGGTAAACCAGTATTCAATTTATCAAACAAACGAACAATTACAGTCATTAAACGAGCAGCTTAATCAAATAGATAAATATTTAAAAGAAATAGGTATTGATTTAAGCCAAATTACTGATAACGCTGAAGTTCGCAGGATTATGGACGCAGCCAGCAGGTCACCAGAATTACAGGGAGTTGTTGACCAGCTTAGTCAAACGTTATTCCAAGGTGCACCAGCGCGTGCGCCAGGCGATAACTTAATGGCAATTCACAATCTATCAGAAGAAAATATTAGGTTTACCGCAAAGATGGGCGGCTTAGCATCTCCGTCTGTAGGGGTTGTCACAGACACAAAAGGCATGGTAGAGGGGTTTGGGGAGATTACACTAATTGGTTCTAAGGACTTGGTAGACCCGTCTGTTGAGCCTGTATTTAGTTCTGATGCATACACAGTGCGCTACCCAAGTCCAGAGTGGAGTAAACCTAATCGTGCGGACGCTGATGCGTTGTATGACATTGCTGTACAAGCTGAAGCCATTATTGATGGTGGCGTGCCACAACAAACAGATGGGTTAACGACACGCAATCCTAATGGTGGTCGGTTAGTTTCACTTTGGCTAAACTCTGACCCTATTCGCGCATTGTATCTGCAGCAGCAAGGCCAGCAAGTTGATATTATTCGTAATTTATCTCGTTCGCCAATTAATTTGACAGAAGAGCAGGTGCAATCACTGCGTCCTTTGTACGATGTTGTAATGCAGCAAGAAAACAGAGGAATTAGGGAAAGCGCTGAAGCAACCCAGTTGCGTACAGAATTAGCTAATATGATCCGCGCTATATATGAAAGCCGTAATATTCGTTCAGCAGCAATTGATAGCATTACGCAGCAATACTCTGCTAATCCAACATTAACGCTTGGGCAAGAGTATTCCCGTATTGCTCGTGGCCCACAAATTAACAAAGCCGAAACTGGCAGCCGCATAGAAAAGCAAATTGAACCTATTTTTGAGGATTTTAGAAATTGGGTTGAGCAAACAATATTAAGTCGTTTTCCAGACCCGTATATTACTGTTGGTCGCAAGAAAATGCCTTATACGTTGGACAACATTATTAAAGTTGTTACAAACAAAAAAGAGCAAAGAGCGCAAGAAGATACAGCTACTTACGGAACAGCAAAAACAAAAGCAGCTAGTGCTATTAAGTTTTCAGACATTGAGCAAATGCGGGAAGCAGCCAAAACAATGTTGGTTGATCCGATTGATTTTGCTGACGCGAGACAGGAAACAGAAGCAACATTAGAAAGCTATCGTGAAATGATGTCTAGTTATCCACACGAATACACTAGCTCAATTGAAATTCGCGATTCTTCTATGCGTGCCATTGCAGCATTTTCAACTATTAAAAACAAGACGCCAGAAGCAATGCGTCAAGCTTTAAAAAAGCAGGGTTTTGAGCAAGTTGAAAGCATTACAAATAACGATATTGATTTTGCAATTAACGCAGCAGAGCAATTGTTGCGTACACCAGTGCCATATTTTGAAGCAAAGCCACAGCGAATTGTTAAGCTTGACGAGTTTGCTGGTGCTGTCGTGCCTCTGGATACAAGCGCAGATGTTATCAAGATACTTGAAGATAACAATATTCGCGTAGAGTTTCATGAAGGGTTTGACCGTCAAGAGGCGGTGCAGCGATTGGCTAACCAATTGGCAGTAGATCAAACTAATATTCTTTTTCAAAGTCAGGCACAGCCGCAGCTAACGCAAGAAACATTAGATAGATTGTCTGAAGATGATTTAGATAATTTGTTGCAAGAAGAGGGTGTGCCAATAGCAAATATTTTAGACCGCGACAAAATGTGGGGGCAAGATTTTGTATTTTTTGCTTTCCCAGAGCAAGACAATGCTCCAACATTAGTAACTAGCAAAGAAATGCTAGATAGTTACGCTCCAGATTTGTTGCTTGCAGTGCCTACTAAAGCAATGCAAGAATCGTTATTACAAAATAGAACTGTGCAGTTTAATCAATTTGCTACAGGTAAGCCAGTCACGTTTGACTTTGCGCACAATACACAAAGCGCTACTAAAATGTTTGGGTTGCCAAAAGCTGGTGACACGTTTAAGCGTGACATTGAACCATCTGGTCGTTATATAACTAATGTACCTGATGCAAAAAAAGTTGATACAACTGGCTCGGTAATTGCTGGTTCAATTACATTTAAAAACCCATTGGTGCTTGACGCTACAAATTGGAAGCAAGATTTATTTGATGTGTATGGTGTTTCTGGGCGCGACTTAAGTCAATCATTAGTTGCTGCTGGTTATGATGGCGTTGTAACAATAGAACCAGCTACTGGTAAAAGACCAGCATATACATCTGAAATACTAGATTTGACTACGTTTGATTTTAATCGTGCGCTATATCAACAAGAGCGCGGGTTTATACAGTTTAGCAAAAACCGTAAATTTAATATTAGTCTGTTAGAAAATGCTGATTTATCTACGTTCTTGCACGAAACAGGTCACTTTTACTTAGAAGTAATTGGTGATTTAGCACAAGGTACGGATGCTAACCCACAGTTGCTAAGTGATTATGCTGAAATACTAAAGTTTTTAGGTCTTAAATCACGCAAAGAGCTGACGTTAGACGGTAAGAAGCCTGGCACAGCTGAGTACCAAAAGGCAGTGGATGCGCATGAGAAGTTTGCGCGTGCGCACGAATTGTATTTAATGGAAGGTAAGGCGCCAAGTGAAGAGCTGCGTCCAATATTCCAAAGATTTAAAAACTGGTTAACTGTAATTTACAAAGACTTTTTGCGTCTTGATGTAAAAATAAATGATGAAGTGCGCGGTGTGTTTGATCGCATTTATGCAACAGACCAAGAAATACAAGCAGCTAAAGCAGAGGGATCGTTTGACCAACTGTTTTTAGATGCCGCTGCAGCTGGCATGACAGAGGCAGAATTTGATGTATACAAAGGTTCTGTTAGCAAAGCTACTGAAAATGCTAAAGAAGCGTTGCAATTAAAGTTAATGGTAGAGCTGCAGCGCGAACAACAAAAATGGTGGAAAGAACAACTTGCTAATGTTAAAGAAGGCGTTGCAAAAGACTTTGATGAATTGCAAGTTTATAAAGCATTTAAAGCATTAACAGATGGTGACATCAAGCTAAACAAGCAAGACCTAATTAATATTTATGGAAAAGAATACCTTAAGCGGCTTCCAAGAGGGTTTCAGCGCGTATATAGTGCTAAAGATGGGCTTCCGTTAGAGGTTGTCGCTAGAGAGTTTGACTTTACTTCTGGCGATGCGTTGATTGAAGCGTTGATTGGTATGCCTAATCGCAAAGAATATATCAATGCAGAAGCCCAGCGCATTATGCTTGAACGGCATGGCGATATGATGACAGATGGCACGATGGCTGATGAAGCCAAGCTTGCATTGTTTAATACCCAGCGTGAAAAAGTATTAATGATAGAGCTGCGTGCACTGCGCAGTAAGCAAGCGCAAGTAAAGCCATTTGTACAAGCTGAACGCAATAAACAAGCTGCAGAAAAGACAGCGTTACGGCAAGCTGTAAAAGTTCCGCCAACTGCAGTGTTTAGACAGATAGCTGCTGGCATGATAGGTCAGACTGCAGTAAAAGATATTCAGCCACAAAGATTCTTAAATGCTCAGCGCAAACACGGTAAAGATGCTGAAAAGGCATTGATTGCTGGTGATGCCCAGCTTGCTGCAGATGCAAAGCAAAAAGAGCTGCTTAACCATTTTCTGTATTTGGAAGCAACAAAAGCTAAAGAAAGGTCAGAAAAGATTGCTGATTATGTGCGCAAGTTTGAGAAAAAATCTACTCGTGAACGAATTGGCAAAGCTGGTCAAGTCTATTTAGAGCAGATTGATGCCATTTTAAACGGGTATGAATTTAGGCAAGTACCAAACAAACGTATTGATCGCAGAGCTACATTGCAAGCATTTGTTGATCGTAACGAAGCCAAAGCAAAAGATGATGAAGTTTTTAGCATAGAGCCTATTAACATTCCAGCCTCAGTGCTAGAGGATGCTAGGCAGATTAATTATCGCCAGTTGTCGTATGACCAATTACAAGCTGTAAACGAAACAGTTAAAAACATTGAGCACGTTGCAATGTTAAAAAACAAACTGTTGCGTGGTGCAGAAAAGCGCACGCTAGATGAAGCATCAAGAAATGCTATTGAAACTTTGCAAGAAAACGCAAAAGGCGGTCAAGCTAAAAAGTTGGAAAGCGCATTACCAATAGACAGACCGGGTCGGTTTCTAAAAGGTTTTATGCTGCTGCATACAAAGTTTTCTACAATGATGCGGCAAATGGATGGCTGGAAAGATGATGGCGTTATGTGGAACACGTTTGTACGTCCACTAAACGAATCTGCAGACTTTCAGGCTGTTAATAGAGCTGATGCGACAAAAGCCTTGCGTGACATATTTAAAGCGTACCGAGGCACTAGTATTTTTGAAAAGCAGCACATTAAAACGCTCGGTCAGTCTATGACGTTGCAAGGTAGATTGATGGTAGCCCTAAACTGGGGGCGAGCAGAAAACCGCCAGCGGTTGATGGACGGTAACGGGTTAACTCAACCACAAATTGATGAAATACTTGGCTCATTAGACCAGCGCGACTGGGATGTTGTCAAAAATATTTGGTCATTTATTGATTCTTACTGGCCTAAAATTGAGACACAGTATCAAAACTTATACGGTGTGGCGCCAACAAAGTCTGAAATAATACCTTTTAACACTAAGTACGGCATGATGCCTGGCGGTTATTTTCCTATTAAGTATGATCCAACAAAGACAGCACAAGCCCAAGCTCAGTCAGCTGATGAAGTGTTGCAACAAATGAAGTCTGGCGCCTATATGCGCAGCCAAACAAAGAACGGGTTTACAAAAGAAGTTTTAGAAAAGCTGGATAGACCTATAAAGCTGGATTTATCTAGTCTTTACGAGCACGTTGGTGAGGTAATCCATGACTTAGCATTGCGTGAATACTTGCTAGATACCAATAAGTTAATGAACCATCGTGTTGATGGTACAACGTTAAAGCAGCAAATTATTGATAACTATGGCGATCAAATGTATCGCGAGATAGTTGGTACGTTGCGAGATGTTGCTATTGGTGACATTAGTGCTAACAGTGCATTTGAGCAATCCATGTCGCACTTGCGTGCTGGTGTGTCAATTGCTGGCATGGGCTGGAATCTAATGACTGGTTTGATGCAGCCATTAGGTTTAACACAGTCTTTTGTTAGGGTTGGCCCTAAATGGATTTCTAAAGGTTTGATGAAATGGGGTATGGACGCAGTAGGTTTGCAGAATAGTGCTAAATACATTTACGAACAGTCTGCTTTCATGCGCACCAGAAACATGACTCAGAATCGTGAAATTAACGAAATTCGTAATCAGATACAGCGTCAAGGCCGTTTCCCTATGGCGAGACAAGCTTGGGGCGTGCTGGAAGATAGTTTTTTTCAGTTGATTATTCAAGGTCAAAAACTAGTTGATATTCCTACTTGGCTGGGTGCGCAAGAGAAAGCGCTAGCCAATGGTGCTGATGCTGCTAAAGCCGTGGCATTGGCTGACCAAGCTGTATTGGACGCTCAAGGTGGTGGCTCAATTAAAGATTTAGCTGCTATACAGCGTGGTAGTCCATTGCTTAAACTGTGGACAAACTTTTATTCTTACTTTAATACAACGTTTAATTTAACCAAAGAAGTGTTTGGTCGCGCTAATTTTAAAGATCCGATTTCTATTGGAAGACTAGCGGTAGATGTTGCTATGCTTTATAGTGTACCTGTCGTGCTTGGCGTTGCAATTAGAGAGGCTGCCAAAGCATTCATTACAGACGAAGAAGACGATGAAGACATGATTGTAAGGTTGCAGCGCGAACATTTGTCATATCTTCTTGGTACAGTGGTTGGATTGCGTGAATTTACTACAGCTTTTGATCCAAGATTTGGTTATAGTGGGCCAGCTGGGGTTAGGTTTATGGCTGATTTCAACAGATTTGTGACGCAAGTATCGCAGGGCGATTTAGATACTGCGTTGAGAAAAGCAACAGTATCAACAGTGGGCACTCTTCTACACTATCCAGCAGGGCAAATAAATAGGATAATTGATGGAATTGATGCACTTCAAGATGGTCGCACCAAAAATCCTGCCGCACTTATTTTTGGTGTACCTAAATAGCAAGAGGAAAAAAATGACTGTATCGTCAGATGTAAACAAAATTACTTACGCAGGAAATGGTTCGACTCAAGTATTTTCAGTTAACTATTATTTTCTTGCTGATTCTCATTTGCAGGTTGTTCTTATTACGACTGCTGGCGTTGAAACTGTACAAACGTTAACAACTAACTACACAGTAACGGGCGCAGGAAATGAGGCTGGTGGTTCTATCACTATGCTAGTGTCGCCACCTACTGGTGTAAGTGTTGTCATTCAGCGGGTTGTTCCTGCTACGCAAGAGACAGATTACTTAGCTAATGATCCATTCCCTGCCGAGTCGCATGAGCGTGCGTTAGACAAGCTTACAATGCTGGTGCAGCAAAATGAACGCGAGAATGATAGATCATTAAAGATACCATTGTCTGCGGTGCCTACTACCAGTACAGAGCTGCCTGCTCCTGTTGGCAATAAATTATTAGCATGGAACAGCAATGCCAGCGCGGTAATAAACTTTGACCCAGCTGACATTATTACTATTGTTGGTCAACAAACATCTTATGGGGATGTGTTTACCGGCAATGGCGTTACAACAGATTTTGCATTAACAAGATCACCAGGCTCGGTTTTTGGTATTGATGTATCTATCAATGGTGTAACACAGGTACCAAACGTAGATTACACGCTTGGCGGCACAACGCTTACATTTACTAGCGCACCACCAGCTGCTGCTAGTCAAATACTTGCTAGGTATGCAGAAGTTTATACATCTTACGATGCGGACGCACAAGATGTTAGGTATCTACCAGCAGGTACAGGTGCTGTCACCACAAACGTGCAAACCAAATTGCGTGAAACAGTATCGGTCAAAGACTTTGGTGCTGTTGGCGATGGGGTGGCGGATGATACGTCTGCTATACAGGCTGCGATTGATTATGCGTATACATTTATCATTACACAAACAGTATTTGATGATTATGGCTGGCAATCTCGTGGGGGCATGACGGTTGTTCTTCCGCAAGGAAAATATCTTACTACGTCAACTGTCACAATTCGACCAAACGTCTCGTTAAAAGGCGAAGGAAAATCATCAAGCGCAATTTACAGTACCTATGATGGTGTAATTCTTGATGTGGCTCCTGCGACAAAATCAGGCGAATACGGCAAAGCAGGTATTACGTTGCAAGATTTTATGATTATTGGTGATAGAGCTTTAACTACTTCACAAGTAGGCGTGGATTTGTTACGAGCTGTAGGCATGAAAATTATTGGAATGGTGATAAATTCATGTTCCGCTGAAGGTATGATTTTGAGGGAAACTTCTAACAGCACAATTATTGATTTGGAAATTGCAAATTGCGGTGGATGCGGATTAATGTTGATGGAAGGAACGACAGGGTATCCATGTAACGCAAACACTTTTATTAGCCCTCGCATACTTTATAACGATGGTGACGGAATTATTATTGCTGACGAAGCAAACGGTAATACTTTTATTGGCGGGTCTGTTGAACGCAACGGATACGCAACTAATGGTGTTGGCTTTTACAACATTAAAGTAACATCACCTAGTTATGTACCAAACCATTTTATTGATTTATGGACTGAAGGCCCGTGTGACGCGCATATTTATATGAACTCTGGTGTTTCTGGAATTGGGACTCAACTGCGATTAACTGGTTGGAAACATTTTGGTGACGGTGCGTTAAATAGCCCAGATAGAGCATTAATTGTTGATAGTGGTTTTGCAAAAGTTGTTGAATCGACAGCTTCTGCCGTGTCATATAAAATTATCAATGGTTCTAATTCACCATTCAGGGTTAATAAGGCTGGCGGTGCGGCTATTATTTATCTTGAAAATCCAACTGGGGCAACAATTTCTGTTCCTACCGATTGGATTGAAGATGAAAATGGGAATCATACGCAATTATTTAATATTGCACTTATTGACGCACCTGAATTTTCATTGGGGTCAAAATCTTTTATTACTGATGCTCAAGCTGGAGACGGTGTGGCGTACAAAAATGACGCAGAAACTTACCCGTGGTATCAGTCGAGAGCTTTTCAGAAAGATGTGCTAATTGGCACAGGTTCTGTTGCAGCGTCTTCTGGAATATCTGCTGGCGTTGGAAGCCCTGAAGGAAACAAAACCGCATCGCAAGGTTCTATTTACATGAACATGAATGGTGGTGCGGGGGTATCGTTTTACGTCAAAGAGTCTGGAACGGGCAATACAGGATGGGTAGCCAAATGAAAATTATTAAAGATAAAGATGGTAGCCTTATTAACATTGGCGATTGGGATGACCTCAAAGGTAGCAATCCATTGCCTGAAGGTGCAACAGAGCATGAGGCTGAAGTTGTAATTGGTTATGATGGCGGTCAGTATTTAGCTGATGACCCAAAACGTCTTGGAAAATAAAGGATTAAATCATGGCTGATGCCAAAATTTCTGCATTACCTGCATCTACTACACCTCTTGTTGGCACAGAAGTATTGCCGATTGTGCAAAGTGGTGCAACTAAACAGGTGTCTATTGCTAACGTAACGGCTGGTCGTGCTGTATCAGCTACATCACTTGCGCTAAATGGCGCAGCTTCTGCTTTAACGCCAGCTTTTATTCGTGGCGGGGAGTTTTCATGTAGCTCATTTGGTGCTGATAAACAACTAGCAACGTTTGGTGCTTATAACGATGACTTGACAAATGGTGGCTTTGTTCTAAAAAGTTTAATAGCAGACGTGCCAACTGAAATTGCTAGAGGTGGTTTTTATGGCCTTACTGTAAATAGAGGCAACCTCATCATCGGCACAGCAGGTAAAGGCATCGACTTCTCTGCTGACGGTCAAGCCGCAGGTATGACATCCGAGTTGCTCGATGACTATGAGGAAGGAACTTGGACTCCGACTTGGACACCTGCTGCTGGTTCTGGCGCAACAATCAACGTGGCTAATGGCTACTACACAAAAGTTGGGAATCTAGTGACTGTTGTTTTT
>Ga0208544_10000922_pt1 | contig 21219 bp, 21 predicted proteins | sample DEB08_DNA_9_FD_184526 | JGI IMG/M metagenome (GOLD analysis project Ga0208544, IMG submission 184526) | Aqueous microbial communities from the Delaware River and Bay under freshwater to marine salinity gradient to study organic matter... | ecosystem: Environmental > Aquatic > Marine > Coastal ... | reverse complement strand
TGTAATGAGCCAGCATCCATCTCGGCGCGCGTACCGATCGATATAACGTCCACAGATGAATCGGTCGAAGTCTTCGGTGGCATGCTGATGAAATGCTTGGAAGTACACCTCTCCGGTTGCGGAGTCTTCAGCAATTGACAGGTTGATCTGTCCAAGAAAATGTTGGGTTGTGCGGTAAGCACCCAGAGAATTCATGGCCATTTCGGCCATTTCATCAGGGCCACCTGTGAAAGCGCCGTAGTGAGTCGTTGCGTCATCGGCGAAGACCGAACGCAGAAGTGAGGGTTCTAGTCGATCCAGTCCGCGCATATAGGTTGCCGCTAAGGCGCGAAGGTCGCGTTCGTCGAGCAGAGCCTGGATATCTCCTTGACTCACGGTGCCAGGACGCATTCAAGGTGCCCGAACCCGCGATCAGTTGGGTTATCCAGGTTGACGCAGGTAGCAAAATTTTCGGCCCACGCATCTGGTCGTTGGAGGAACCAACCGCCCGGATCACCGACATTGATTGGGTGCGTCACATCCCAGATCTCACCTTCGTGGTGGTCTACACCCCGGTACACGCCGCGGCCGAGTCGATCGGTGAAACCGTCGTGGTACCCACCGCCCTGCAAATACACGGGTGAACTCACCGGGGTGAGTTCGAAACGGTCAACGCTTCCGTCGGGGCGGGTAAGGAGCACCCGAACTCGCTCAGCGCGTGGCAGGTCATCAATACGGTCGGCACTTGCTTCGGCATCCACGTAGGACCATTGCGGTTGCCTCTGATCAAATGGAATGACTACAGCCTCCAGTGGATCAAAACTTCCGTCTGCTTGTTGGTGAAACTGCCAGAACATAACCCGATCGGGCATTCGCACCATGGTCCACTGGCGCATTGCGAACCCCCGGCGGGGGTCACGCGAATCATCGGGAGCGATTGCCTTGGATGTGCCTCCGCCCGTACGACCCATTCCCCATGAATGGTCTCGAACGCCAACCCAGGTGTCCTCATTGACATTGAATGTGTGACCTTCAACAGAAATTGTCCCCGTGACTGCACAGCATTGGTCAAAGTTCGTGCGGTCATAAACCTTACGTCCACCGGAGTAGCGAACAATTCGATCCTCAAGGTAGGGCTCATGAAGACCTTCCCACAGAAGATCGAATGTAATTCCATATTCGTTATCCGTGCATTCCAGTCGTAGGGTTTGGAGCGGTTCAATGATGTGCAGGCTCAGTGGTCCGACGCTGAGGTCATCAATTCTCGGACGTAGGCGGCGTGACCAACGCAAATTGTGCTGACGTCCGTCGACAGTTACACAGGCAAAACCATCCATGACGTCCGTGTTGGGATAGAGCCGGATTGCAGCGAAGAGGGTCGCACCGGTGGCTTCGTCGCCGAGGGTGAAGTAGAAGCCGTCATTCCAATGAACCGAGTCACTTTGGACACTGTCGAAGGTGCCGCCAATCTGATGTCGCGGGTACTCATCCATCTTCGTCAGCGGGCCAGAATTAGTCATATCCGGATGATATCGCAGACCCGGTGACTGTGGGACAAAATGTCCTGTAAGGTCGGAGGCATGAAAATTCTTGTTTTGGGTGGTGGCACCTTTGTCGGGCGTCGGATGGTGGATTTACTCATTCGAGAGGGTCATCAGGCCACAGTCTTGAATCGTGGGAAAACCTCCGGTGAGTTACCGATCGGCGTAGAACGGTTGGTGGGAGACCGGACCAGCACAGAATCAATGCACGCCGCCCTGGACGGCACTGAGTGGGATGCGGTGATTGATGTCTCCGGTTTCGTCATGGCGGCGGGTGGTGGCGAGTTCGAGGAACTTCTCGCCATGTTGGACGGCCGAGTAGGTGCGTATGTATTTGTTTCATCGATCATGGCCTATGAACCCAGTGGCGTAATGCCATGGCGCGAAACTAACCCTCACACGAGTGACCCGATCACCACCTACGGTGGCTTCAAGGCCCATGCGGAGCGCTCGATTCTTGAACGTTTCGCAAACACGGGTTTTCCGGGATCGATTGCCCGGCCGGCGGCAATCTACGGACCGGAAAACAATATCCACGACATGGAGACTGCAATGTTTCTTCGGCTTCGCCGAGGTTTACCTGTACTTCTGCCCCATGAGGGACTGGTCACAACAAGTTACGGTCACGTTGATGATCTTTGTCGCAACCTGCTCGAAATGACGCAACTCCCGGCCGTGCAAGGAGAGATCATTAACATCACAGGTGTTGGTTGCTCGGCGAGGGCATTCGCCGAAACCCTCGCACAGATCGTTGGCGTTGAGGCTGACATTGTTGTCATTCCTACCGATTTCACCCAAGAAACACCCATTTACGGTCACCTTTTCGGTGTGAAACACCATGGCATTCTTTCGGTTGAAAAAGCTGCATCCCTCGGCCTCACCGTTGAGCGCGGATTCCAAACCGGGTTCACACAAACTTATGAATGGTTCTGCACAACACCGTTAGTCGACGCGCCGGATCGGCTCTCAGATCCGGTTTGGGGAGCCGGCTACGACTTCGAACTTGAAGCTCAGGTCGCAGCGTCCGTGCGAGGACGCTGATGCAGGACTGGGTCGAAGAAGCGCTCATTCGGCAGGCAATCGCTGACGGTGAATCCGACCCCACACTTGGTTCACCCGCGCAGTGGGCAGCGATCACCGAATACGTAAATAACCGAGGTGAGGATCCGTGGCCGGCTCGACGAATAAGGCTGGCCTCCGATTGCGTCCCGGAGTCCGAACTCGAGGAGTGGCTTGCACAAGACGTAATCGTGGCAGCCCCTTTGATGGCTGCATTTACTAGCCACGATACGAGCATCGTGCATGCCGTTGTGTCTGTCACTCCCGCTGAAGTTGGTGCAGTGGCAACCTGGTTTGCCCAACGGATGGGCGCAGAAGTCAGTGTCGCGGAGGCTGAAGTAATCGGTGGTGGTTTCTCACGTCGCATGTGGCGCGTAAACCTAATCATTGACGGCGTCCCAAATTCCGTGATCGTGAGAATTGAACAAGGGGGAATGTTTGGTACCGACACCGTTACCGAGGTGGGGGCCATGCGCTCACTTCATTCGGTGGGACATGCGGTTCCCGAAGTTCTTGCCGTCGAAGAAACTGGCGCAGTTTTGGGCCAGCCTTTTTTTATAATGGAGGCGGTCCCAGGCGTTGTGCGCCTGGATGACCAAGGCCTGGATGACATCATCACATCTGTTGCAGAACTGCACCGAGTTCCCGTTGGCGTACTTGACGACTCCAGTAGGAGTCCGGAGGAAGTTATCCATGACAACATCGAGTACTGGCGGCAGATGTACCGCAAGTATGCGCCCGAGTCCCCGTTAATCGAACATGGCGCACAGTGGCTGCACGCGAACTTGCAACCCACAGGCCCTTCGGTAATTGTGCACGGGGACGCTGGACCGGGTAATGCATTATTCGATCCGCAGCGCGGCCTAACAACAATCGACTGGGAGTTCGCCCACGTGGGAGATCCAGCAGAGGATTGGGCCTATCTCGCACTAATCCGAGGTCGGCGAATTATGGATGCGGATGCTTGGAAATCCCGCTTGGCAAATGTCGCAGGAATCCAATACTCACCCGAACAGTGGAAGCAGTGGTTGGCTTTCAACCATTATCGCGGTGCGTGTGTGAACTTGAGTGCCAGATCAGTATTTGAAAAAGGACCGCGTCGCTCATCGGATCATTTGTCAATTGGGGTAGCAGTGCACCTGCGATTCCTTTCGCAGTTAGCGGAGATTACCTGCGCATGACCGACGCACGATTTGAGCGAACGCGGGCAATTGTTTATCAAGCCGTTAGCCAAGTCTTGGTCGCAGAAGGTCTCGTTGGGTTAACTGTCGACCGTCTGGCGGCTGAGTCCGGTATTGCACGAAGCACGATCTACCGCAATTGGCCCGACCTAGCCGCTCTGGCCTGCGAAGCATTTGACGAGTTGATGCACCAGGAATCACTCGATTTGGGAGCAGATCCACGTGAAGAATTACATGACTACCTCGCCGACTACGCGCGGCGGCTCAATGACCCGACCTACACCGCGATGCTCGTGGCATTGATTGAAGGTTCCTGGCGTGACGAAGCTTTTGCAGAGGTACATCGCCGAGCATTTTCGCAAACCCGTTCACGAGCTGGGTCCATCCTTCGCCGAGCCCAGAAGGAGGGTTTGATTGATATCCGCCTTGATATTGCGCAGTGTGTTGAGGACCTCGTCGCGCCGTTTCTCTACCGGCGGGTAGTAACACAAAATCGCATTACGCCCCGGCAGGTCGACGAATTACACTCCCGACTCGTGAAACGTTGGACCCCCAGCGAGAAGTGACTCCTCTAGTCAGATTCCAGTGAACGTTGACGGGCATCCTTGTCGTGGTAGTCATATTCGGAAGCGACTTTGAGACCGTCGAATACGAGGAATGACAGGCCAGGTACCGCCCACTTTTTGCCCAGATGCTCGGCGCCTAGCGAGTCGTCGATAACGCTCGCACTCATGGTCCACTGCAATGCAAGTCCATCAGGCCGTGCCCAGAACTCACCTGTTGGTACGAGAGTTAGATCCGGGTAGCGCTGGAGACCATGACCGAAATACTCACGGATTGCATCCCAACCTTCTTTGAGCCCGCCCACACTGTCCCATAGCACCGGAGTGTCGGTGAGGTATGCGCGTGGTGCATCTACGTCGCCACTTGACCAAGCAGCGAAGAGTGCCTTCGCAACTTCGATACGAGCAAGATCGGTTTCGTCAAAAGTACTCATGCCACTCCTTGTGTTGTTACGCCAGTTTTTTTGGCCAAGCTTTCGCTGCAGTTTAGTGAATCACCAAGATAAATCAGCCCGAAAGGTAGGTTCCACCATTGGCCGTAATGAGTTGCCCGTTGACGAACCCTGCTTGCGGTGATGCGAGGTACCCAACAAGGCTCGCCATTTCTTCGGGGGTTCCGGGTCGTCGTGCAGCGATACTTGTGAGGAGTCTCTCCCTGCGTTCAGGAGAAATTCGACCCGCCAACAGCTCGGTCCCGTCGGTGAATCCAGGAGCTACCACGTTTGCGGTTATGCCCTCGGGGCCAAGTTCGCGCATCAGTGATATCGCATATGCCTCGAGAGCCCCTTTAGCCGACGCGTATGCGGGGCTTCCAGTGCCGAGTTCGGCTGCAAATGAACCGATCATGATGATGCGACCACCTGGACGCGAGAGTAGGTCTTTCAGGCCCTCGGTGACCAGAACCGAGCTCAATGTGTTGGCACGCCAGGTGCTTTCCCACGCGGAGGCCACGGACGCAAGCCCCGACTCGATTCGGGGTTGAGCCGATCCTGCGTTGTTGACCACGATGTCGACCTGTGGCAGTTCCAAGTGCGCCCAGTCGATGAATGCCGTCACCGCATCAAGATTTGCAAGATCCACACCGCGAGCGTGGACGGTAACCCCAGGGTGCGCGACCATGATTTCGGTGGCCATTGCGTCAAGTCGATCCTGTCGGCGACCTACGAGGACTATTACGGAGGCGGACTGTGCAAGTGTGTGTGCAATGGCGGCACCGATACCTGTTCCGCCTCCGGTAACAACTGCAATGCGCGAGTGCGTCATGGTGAACCCTTCCCAGTCGGTATCGATGAATATCCGGTGACCTGGCCCAAATCATCGAATCCAAAAAAGCTCATGCCATGTTCGTTCTTGGGGACCGCGTCGGCTCCATCAGTTCCGAGTGCAACATGGATCTTTTGAGTGCTCCATTTTGTTATGTCAAGACACAGTTCGGCAAGTTGAACAGGTGAGTAGTTCGCGCGGGCCGCATCGACGGTTTCCAGACTCAAGGTTTCGGGTCGAGTAATTAATGCATCAGTTATTCGTAGTGCAATCTTGTGAAGCTCGTCGAGATCGCTTAGTTCATAGAAGTCCACTTTCGCGGTCATCGTGTCGTCAGCGCCCGCCGCGCGAGCATCAGAGAGGCGCAATGTTTGGCAGATCCGACAATTATGAGTTCGCGCGCAACGCAGCCGAACAAGTTCGGTGGTCACCGGGTCAAGGTCAGTTCCCCGGACAACGGCGTCTTGGTAGTCCTTGAGTGAACGTCGAATATCTGGCTGCTCACCGGAGTTCGAGGTTGTCATGCGGAAGGCAATGGTGTCTGCAGGCACAGATCCATCAGTGAGCAGCATTTGAGCGACGAGTGATAGCCGGTAAGTGCACTCCAGGATGTACAGAGCCGTGATGAACTCGCGCATTGTGTCGCCAGGAAAATGCGCGGCGAGAGCTTCTCGGTCGGTGTCGGTGATCCCACCAACGTCAATTATGAACTGTTCGGCAAATGCGACGGCGACATTATGTGAAGCAGTGGATTCACCTGCACCGTTAGCAAGTATCTGCTGTGAAAGGAACCCACTCCCAATCAATGTGTCTATCCGCGCCTGTACGAGTTCCAGCAGATTGGGATCAACACTTTGTCGGGCACATTCGTTGGCCACGGCGAGCAGAGCGACAGCTTCGGGGCGAAGTTCGCTCAACGCTGCTGGCAGTTGTAGATCGATGGGCATCGCTTTTCGTTTTCCGTTCACTGCGGGAGAGGCTTACTTGCCAATAGATCCGAATATACCAAAGTTGAATAAATGGATAAGGTACTTGTAATCGAAAGGCTCACCGAGTGTAGGAGAAAGTGTGGGAATCCAGCGGTTGAATCACGCGGTGCTTTATGTGCGTGATGCTGCGGTCAGCTCCGATTTTTATTGCAATGTTCTTGGTTTTCGCGAGGTGCTCAATTTGGGAGGGAAGGCAATCTTCCTGCAGGCGGCGGACAGCACCAATGATCATGACCTGGGGCTGTTCAGCATGGGTGAGCAGTCCGCTAATAGTGTCGCGGGACAGACAACGGTGGGTCTCTACCACCTTGCGTGGGAGACAGACACTCTCCATGAATTACAAAGAATCAGTGGAGTGCTGCGTGAAGTTGGTGCACTGACGGGAGCATCAGACCACGGCACGACAAAAGCTGTGTACGGGCGGGACCCCGACGGAATTCAATTCGAGGTGAGTTGGCTGGTGCCGGCCGAACTATTGCACATGGAACAGGGCGGCATGAAAACCGCGGCCCTAGATCTTGGGGCCACTATTGCGAAATACGGTGGCCAGACCTTTGGCGGGTTAGGTATTTCACACCGACCATCTTGATAAAGCCAAGCAAGTAGAGCCAACCACTAAGAAACGGTGAAGCTGATCGCCTGCATGGGGCACACGTCAACGGCATTTTCAACATCTGCCTGGCGGTCGTCGGGGACTTCCTTTGTATATTGAATATTTCCGTCCTCATCGAGTTGAAAAATATCCTCGGCTTCAAACACACATTGTCCGTAGTTCTGGCAACTGTCCATATCGATATTGATCGTGATCACTGGTGCTCCTTTTTCGCGGTAACTTACCTTAAGAGGTGATGTCTTTTCGATCAAAACGCAAGTAGGCAATCGTGATGAAAATAATGAAACTCACCACCGAGTAGGCAACGCCGCGGGACATCCCGGTCCAGTCAATTTCACGGTTGAGGGCGCCGATCCATGCGGCACCGTAATCGGTGGGAAGCCATTGTCGAAGATCCCCGAGGGCATCAATTGCGTCAAGAATATTGCTCACGATAACAATGACAACTGCACCGCCCACCGCTCCTAGTGGCACGTCTGTGAGAACACTCAAAAGGAATGCAATACCAGCGGCGAACAGCAGGGTGATAAAGATATACACCGAAATTATCGTCATTCGCCACAGCGCCTCAGAGTTACTGAAAACACCAGCCGTTGGGGTTGAGAGATTCCCGCTGCCAAAAGCGAAAAGTCCCACGAGGTAGGAGAACCCAACAAGGACCACAATTGATACGAATGACAAGAGCAACGCCACGGCCAACTTGATCGAGAGTAAGCGCCTACGCGGGACGGGCGCAATCAATAAGTAGCGCAGCGTTGACCAGGAAGCTTCACTAGCGACCGTGTCACCCATGAACATTGCAACCAAAATGAGAAGCAGGAAGCCTGATGCAAAAAACATCATGGTGAGGGCGAAGTTCCACCCGCCGGAGGTTGCCAAGCCCACCAGATCGAGGTCACCGTCACCGAATCCGCCGCCCCCTCCACCTGCACGATCGTCAGCGGAAGGACCAAACTTAACCGCTGTGACCACGATCAAGGGAAGTGCGATCACCAGAATAAGGGCTACCAGGGTGCGTTTGCGCTTGAGTTGACGGATCAATTCAACTCGGAATGGCAGAGCCTTTTTCGTTTTCATGATTGACCCACCGTCAAGTCCTCGCCGATCATGTCAAGGAAAACGTCTTCCAGTCGGCCACCCGTTCGACCTGCAAGTAGATCAGCGACCTTGCCGGTTGCAATAAGTTGACCTCGATGCATGACCACGACGTGCGAACATGTTTGCTCAACCTCGCTGAGCATGTGACTGGAAACGATGACCGTGCGTCCAGTATCTGCATAACTCTTCATAACCTCGCGCATCGATTTAATTTGGGGTGGGTCAAGACCGTTCGTGGGCTCGTCGAGGACAAGTAGATCCGGCTTCCCCAACATGGCTTGCGCAATTCCTAGGCGTTGGCGCATGCCTTGGCTGTAGGCCTTCACCTTGCGGTCGATTGCGGTACCAAGATCCGCGATTTCGAGAACTTCATCAAAGTATGGTTCGCCGACCCGACCAGATGCTTTCCAGTAAAGGTGGAGGTTTTCGCGCCCACTTAAGTGCGGCAGGAATCCGGCACCTTCAACGAGTGCACCGACGCGAGAGAGAACGGGGGAACCAAAAAATACTGGGTGTCCGAACAGGGTGATTTCTCCTTGGGTGGGAGCAATCAAGCCCATCATCATTCGCATGGTCGTGGTTTTGCCGGCACCATTTGGACCAAGTAGACCCAAGACAACACCGCGTGGAACTTCGAAGCTGACTCCCTTAACGGCTTGGTAGCCGCCCTTGTACGTCTTGTACAGATCTTCAATCACCACGGGTGATTCATTAAGTGAGTCAGAAGATTCAGTTACATGTAGTGGCTTTGGTTCCCGCGGTCGCAGTACAAACAGAATCACACCGGCGATGGCAAGCGCTGGAATGATTAACAGGAGCCACGCGAAAGTTGGATCCTCGCCGCCCACGGGGGTCAAACCCGTAACGAGTGGAACGCTGATTGCGCTCTGGGCCATGGCAACGGTGTAGAGACGTTCATCAAGAGGCATCCGGTAGGCGAGGTCGGTTGTGCTTACAACAAGCCGGAGAGAGTCACCCGCGTTTGCGGTTAATGCGATTGCTGGAAGGTCTACCGTCACGACCTCGGGGGTCGATCCCAATGAATCGATTCTGACCGGTGCGACAAGCCCTTGGGGCAGATTTGCACGGCCATTGGCACCAACGACTTGCAGGCTTAAGAAGAAGATGGCGTCGGTGACCGCTACTTCTGAGGAAAGTGCGATTTCAACCTGGCTTGAGCCAATTATTTCGGTGGCAGTATCGAGTGGTTGCGACTGGAAAAATGCACTTTGGCCGGGAAAGGAACTAGTGACAAAGGAGCCAAGATTTCCGGCGAGTGAGCCACCAAATCCGGGGATTGAACTAATTGCGGCAGGGCTCGCGCCGGCGGGTGACAAAATTTGTTGCGGTGGACCCAGCACAGGGATCGACTGTTGTTCACTGCCAAAAAGTCCGGGGTAATTAGCACCGGCAACAACAGTGGGCTGCGGTTGATTGTTCTGGATTGATATCTCACCGGAGGTAAGTGTCACTTCGAAGGGTTCGGTGACACTTGGACTCTCTGGGGCCTCTTGCAAGTATTCCTTGAACCAATTAGTTATCGATGTCTCTAGCCGCTCGTCTTCATTAGTGCCACCGTCGTGGCCCATCCCGTGCCACAGCACCGACACCGGTGTTTGAGGAGATGCTTCCATTATCTGTTCGGCATTGGCATTTGTTTGCGCTAAGGGGAATAGCGAGTCAGCCTGCCCACCACTAATGAGGGAGGGAGCCGTGATTCGATCGGTGACACTGATGGGTGACGATTCGCGCATCAGCATGCTAATTGCTGGTGTCACCTGAGCCGTGGTCGCCGATTCCGTGTATGCGGCGCACCATTCTGGGCTAAATCTTCCGCAGCGTGTCACTTTCCCGTCCGTGGTGCGTAAGCCCACACTGAAAAAGAAACCGGTCCACAAGTTTTTATAAACACCGAGTTGCGATGATCCTTCAACACTTTGACCAAAGAGGGAGGATTCCAAATCGTTCCATGTAATGTCAGAGGCGAGTGCATCTACCCGATCGTCGTAGCCGGCAATGAGCAAAGCGAGTGCACCACCGTAGGACCCACCGGCAAACCCAACGCGGGGATCACCGTCACTGTCTTGGGTGACTTCGGTTCGTTGGGCCAAAAAGTCGATCAGCCGTGAAGCGTCGGCGACTTCAAAGTCAGGCGAATTCATTGAGATCAGTCCGGTCGAGTCCCCGAATCCGCGAGCAGAATAGGTCAGGACAACAAACCCCGCCTCGGTTAATTGTGAGGCTTGATCTGCGCTCCCGGACTTGTCCCCACCGAAACCGTGGGCCAAAACAACGGCTGGCGCGGGTACTTTCTCGGGCAGGTACAGATCCGCGTCGAGCTCAACAGGAGTCTGGTCTGTAGCCGAAGTGGGTCCGCCTGAAATTCGGAGGGCTTCCGGTTCATTTGCGGCGTGGGCGGCTGGGCTAATAACCAATCCGCCAAGGAGCGATCCACCAAGGAGCGATCCACCGAGAACAAGCGCTGACCCGAGTGCCAACGAGCGCCGAGGAAATCTCACTAGGTCACTCTAAGTCGGATCAATGGTGGTTGCTCGTCCTGCACGGCCTTTGACTGGGGCATGGGGAATAGTCACCATGGAAAAGTCGTATTCGAACCGTAACGGGGGCGGTATCGGTGACCTGCGAAGATGGAAAGGTGGAATTAGCAGATTCAATCCTTAGTCCGAGCCAGCGCGAACGGGCTCTGGCTTCACTAGCAGGGCAGGACTTTGATGTATTGGTTATTGGCGGTGGTGTCACCGGAGCAGGAACAGCCCTTGACGCAGCCTCTCGAGGGTTGAGTGTTGCGCTCATTGAAATGCGTGACTGGGCAGCTGGAACATCGAGTCGTTCGGGAAAACTTTTCCACGGTGGACTGCGCTACTTGGAGCAGTTCAATTTTGGTTTGGTCCGCGAGGCATTAAAGGAACGCAGCCTCATGCTAGAAAAATTATGTCCCCATTTAGTTCGACCAATTGAATTCATTTACCCGATTGAGCATCGTGTTTGGGAGCGCGCATATATGAGCGCCGGTCTTTTTCTTTATGACACCATCGGTGGAGCAGGAGCAGTTCCACGCCACAGGCAATTGAGTCGTAAGCAGGTACTGGCACGCGCACCCGGTTTGTCGCGGAAAGGTTTGGTGGGAGGTATCTCGTTTTTTGATGCTCAGGTGGACGATTCTCGCCACACATTGGAACTTGTTCGAACAGCAGCCGCATACGGCGCGGTCGCAGCGGCAGCATTAAAAGTTACTGGCATCTCACATGACCAAACGGGTGCAGTCACCGGTGCCGTTGTTAAGGATCTTGAAATTGGAAGTGAATTCCACATTAAAGCTAAGACAGTTATTAACGCAACAGGTGTGTGGACCGACACCCTTCAAAAAATGGCAGGAGGTGAATCTGACTTCTCGGTGCAGGCCTCAAAGGGCGTTCATATTTTAGTTCCACGTGACCGGATCAACTCTGAGGTTTCTGTGTTTGTAAGAGCCGAGGACAGTGTTTTGTTTATCCGTACGTGGGGTGCGCACTGGCTCATTGGAACAACGGATACCCCTTGGGATCTAGGACTTGATCACCCCGCTGCCAGTGCAACCGATATTGAATACCTTTTGCGAAACGTCAACCGAGTTCTTAATGTGGAACTGACCGCTGACGACATTGATGGTGTCTATGCAGGACTTCGTCCACTTATTAAAGGCAAAGAAGGTGCAACCAGTGACCTGAGTCGGGAGCACGCCGTTGAAACAACTGTTCCTGGTTTCACGACAATTGCCGGTGGTAAGTACACCACTTATCGGGTCATGGCCGAAGACGCTGTCAATGCAGCAGTTGTGGATCTTGAAGTTCGTGGACTTCTGCAGGACATTCCCAATTCCGAAACCGAAGACATTTTGTTGATTGGTGCCACGAACTTGAATGATGCGGAAACTCGACTGAGAGCGTCGGGGAAAAACTTTGGCCTGAGTACCAAAGGAGTAGAGCACCTCCTCGGCCGCTACGGATCAATGGTGGGTGACATCACATCGATTTTGAAATACCGTCCCGAACTGGCTCAGCCAATAGCGGGAGGGGGCGGATACCTGCGGGTTGAGGCCTTATACGCGGTAACCCATGAGGGGGCTCTCCATATTGACGATATTTTGACCCGTCGAACCCATCTCTCAATTGAAACCCCTGACCAAGGCTTGGAAGCCGCGGTAGAAGTAGCCCAAATCATGGGTGCCGAGCTTGGATGGAGCCAGGAGCGCTCTGCGGAAGAACTCATGCATTACCAGGGCCGAGTTGCGGCTGAACTCCAAGCTCATTTAGCCGTGAATGATTCCGGTGCAATGGCAGCCCGCAATCACGTGCAGGATATTCGCCTTACTAAAGTTTGACTCTCAAGTAATCGAATGCAATGAAAGCGGGAATCGTGGGAAGCGAAATTGTAGATTCAAATGAAATTGAAGTCGGTGACGACTTGTCAGTCAACATTGTGCTCGACGAAAGTGGTCAAGTTGTTGGCGCAGTTGCAGACGAACTCATCGTGGCTACCGGCCCCAATGGTTCAATAGTCGACGAAATAATCGATGTACTCGATGCAGACGGCGACTTGGTCATGGAAGACGAAATCATCACGGTTTACGATGCGGATGGAAATGCAATCGCTCGTGATGAAGAAATTCGGATTCCCCTCGAAGGATAAAAGCTTGGTAACCCCCTTGTTATAGTTCATGGCGAGGGGGTTACATGTTCACGCGCCGTACCAGCAAGTCATATCTTGGCCGTATTCTGGTCGCAGCACTTGTCGCTGCTGTTTCAATTGGATTATCGCCAGTCGCAACGGCTGCCTCCAAAGTTGATCCGCTTCGCCTTCTGAATTCTCTGCCTGTGTCCAATGAAGTCACGTCCGGCTACAACCGTGATCTATTTAAACATTGGTCTGATCTTGATTCCGATGGATGCGATACCCGTGAAGAGGTGTTAATCAATGAACGAATCTCGGGAAGTATCGTCGGTTGCAAGGTTGTTAATGGTAAGTGGGTATCACAGTACGACGGGGTAACTACAACGAATCCAAGCACCTTTGACATTGATCATTTTGTTCCGCTAAAAGAGGCGTGGGACTCGGGTGCTTGGCGCTGGGATAGTTCAACGAGGGAGCGCTTTGCAAATGATCAGGGTTATGCCTTGTCTTTGATCGCGGTAAGCGCTAGTTCTAATCGTTCAAAAAGTGATCGTGATCCAAGTGACTGGTTACCGAGTGAAAATCGGTGTTTGTACGCAAAGAGTTGGATTGGTGTCAAGTTTCGATGGAGATTGTCGGTGGACAGCCGCGAGAAAAGTAAGTTGCGCCAACTATTGTCTAAATGTAAGGGAACTATGAAAGTACCACCGAGAGCGAAAACTACTGTTGCCACTAACCTAAAGCCCTCGAAGCCGACCAGCAGTTCGAATTCATCAAATTCTGCGACCGACCCACGTTTTGGGACGTGTGGGGAAGCAATCGCATCTGGCTACGGACCATATGTAAAAGGCAGCGATAGTGAATACTCCTGGTACATCGATCGGGATGGAGACGGAGTCGTCTGCGAGTAGTTTCTAGGTGGGAAGTGGCAAGAAACTGACGGTGCCACCTCGGTCTACTTCATGAGTCATAACTGCAAACCCGGTTGAGGTGCTTAACCCACGCAACATGGCCGAGCCGCTGAATTCGGCTGCTGTGAACCCTGTCTCAGTGACCCAACCTGGTGCAAGTCTCGTCCCTGACTTACTACCGTGGAGTGATTTTGCTGCTGTCATGGGAATTAAAGGTTGCAGTTGCTGGCCCAGTATTTTGTTGAGCATTGGTTGAACAAGTGTCGACAGTGCCACCATTGCGGCAAGTGGGTTTCCGGGGAGTCCCACGACTGGGATTTGTTTTCCCTGATAGTTCCGCACCACAGCAAGCTTCATGGGGTGTCCGGGTCGCACGGCAACGCCGTCAAGCAAAACCTCACCGCCCGCATTAGATATGGCGGTGATGAAGTGGTCTTTAGCGCTCGCAGCAGTTCCGCCCGTTGTCAGCAGCATGTCAGCCTGTGAACTAACTAGGGCTTTGGAAATTTCGTCGGCTTGATCTCTTCGGTAGAGCACCGGCAGAACGTGCGCTCCCATTCGGTTAAGCCACATGGGAACTTGTATCCCAAGTGAGTCGCGCACACGTTTTGGGGTGGGCAACCCGCTGGTAAGAAGTTCGTCTCCGGTAACAATTATTTGGACAATGGGTTGCTTAAAAACTTTAACCCGATCATGTCCAGTTGCGGCCATTAATCCGATGAGCGCCGGATTGAGATTAACTCCGGGAGCAGACAGGGCTTGGCCGATTGAGCATTCCTCGCCCGCATAGCGAATATCTCCAGTGTTGGCACTAACGGAAGTAAGTTGGTCACCTGCAAGTGTTCCATTCTCAGTTCGGACAATTGCTTGCGAACCGGTAGGGAGTGTTGAACCCGTTGTGAGAACGCTGGCTTGATTTTTTCCAAGTTGTTGTGCGTCGGTCAGTGTCCAGGGACCATCGCCGTTAACCGCCCAACCGTCCATTGAACTTGAATCGGCAAATGGAAGGTTCGTTAACGCAATGACATTTTCCGCACATACTTTTTTATCGCCTGACGCAAGTGACACGAATTCAGTTTCGCCCACATGAACAAATGAATAGGCGAACTCTCGAGCCTGTTGCCAGGAAACGTCGGTGGGATCGGGGGTGTGAACTTTGGACATGGTCTAGTTGTTTTTCTCCGACCACGCTTGTGCCAGCGCTTCAATCGTTTCGGAGATTTCTTGGAGGTCGCCACCACGGGCGACGGCCATCCCCATGAGGTAGGTGGTTACGGGAGCGGCTGGACGTTCAACTTCGTGTGCCGCGTACCGGGCACCATCTAGGATCGCCTTCAATTCGGATTCACCGATATCCAAAGTGACCTCACCGAGGTCTAGCACCCTGATTACTTCCCGCAACCATTCATTCATGGTCTGACTCTAGGCTGCGAGGCAAGTAATTCACGTGCGATCACCAAATCCTCAGGAGTATCAAGATCCATAAAGTCATGGACAACTTCCGGACTCAATTCGTGGTACTCAATTGGTAGCAGGTGACACACGAGTTCGCGCATACTTTTGTCCTCAGGTGATCCCAGCTGCTGAAGGGCGTATCGAAGGGGGTCAGTGCGGTATAGACCCGCTAAGTACTGAGCTTTGCCACTTGGATCTCGCGGGATCAATGCGTGTGATTCTGGGCCAAGTTCGAATCGCAGAAGCTGTGGGAGTGCGAATGGGGTATCCACGGCAAGTATGAGAGCGATAGGAGTGCTGACGTGTTCCAATCCAGAGGCAATGGCAGCAACGGGGCCTGCACCGGGGGGATCCTCGCGCGTAAAGGTGACCTGTGGCCAAGTGTCGACAGATTCACCCACCACGACCACCGGGAAAGTACGAGGGATTCGCTGTAAATGGAAGGTGAGCAACGTGTCGTCCCCGAATTCCAGGGTGGCTTTATCCCTGCCCATTCGACGGCTGGACCCACCAGTGAGCAAAATCACACTCAGTAAACACGTATCCACAGTCACAAGACTAGTCGGGCAACTGTCAACAATCTCCGCCAAACGTGTGGCGGGCGCCCAAATTCTCGGGCAGACTACTGCTATCACTTGAGTTATTCGAGATGATTGAAGACCCGCGGAACACCCCCCGTCCCGCGGGTTTTCTTATGCCACAAACGCGAACGTAACTCACTCTTGCAAAGCGTAAAGTTGGATTAGGCCCGTGACTCAAACATGCCTAAAACCGCTGCAACTCCGAGGACCGATCGAGGTGCGTAAGCCGTGCGCCACAAACCACCGTGATTAGCACCAACAACAAACAGATCCATTGGGTTCGCCAGCGTCGTGCTCGGGTTTGCTGCTGAGAGCGGATTGCGCAGATCATGGACGAGCAGTGCTGCCATCAACGCTGTCGAGGTGGCTGGTTCAAATACTTCAACACCGAACCTTCCTGCGCCAGCGTATGCGGCCGCAAGTGCTCGATTCTTTACAACAGATTGGGTTCGGGTTGCTGGGGCAAGATTGAGGGAAACGGGAACACCATTGGCGCGGGCGGCAAGGGCCCGCCAACGTTGAATTCTTTTGGCCAGTAAGTAGTTAGGACCTTGCTGGGGGACGAGGGAGTCATTGAGTCCGACTTCCAATCCGGTTTGAGTTAGATAGGTGCGCGGATAATTCGGTTCAAACTGACCGAATGCGCGAAGGGGCGTTTGGAAAAATCCACTAATGCCGCGGGCATCCCAACGTTTGCGTGATTCGTTGACGCACGACATGGGAACCATGAACACATCGGTTGGGGTTGCCAGAAACGCAAGAGTGACGTCCTTGCGTTGAGCGTCCAGTTTCTTGAAGATTGCATCAACACTCATGCTTAACATTGCGTGTGTGGGGCCGTCGGCGTAGGTGTAGTTGCCGAGAACGAATGGGTTCGGGATCTCATTAAGCCAGTTAGCAATTGCACCCGGTTGTTCAAGTAGGTCAACCCCACTGGAGGCTGCGACAACGTGATCATCTTCCCTGTGGACGGTGCCACCGGTGACAAACGGCATGGCTCCTGATGCGCCAAGACTGATGGGTATCCGGATTGAGCCTGAGGTATTCCTCGCAATGTCAATTAGTCGTTGCCAGATCTCAGGTCGAGGCAAGTCCAACGCATGGATACGTGCGCCCCACCGAAGCAATGACCGGGTCGGTGCCATTTCCGCACCAGCGCCAAGGACAGCAATATCGGTACCGGATAGGTCGAGCCAGTCGGGATTGTCCATGAGCAGGTGTAGAGCGGTACCGAAACTGGGTTCCGCGATTCCGTCACCAATCCACTTATCAATTTGTTTGCGCAGGTCATTTCCGGAGATTCTCTGGCCGCGATAGGGAATGGAGAGGGTCGCCTCACGGGAAGCGCGCCCGGACACCGACACCGATTCAATGGGATGTTTCGACTGATTCATGGCTGAATCAAGGGGAATATCACCTTCGGGCTGAGCGAAAACAAAGCGCCGGTGGGCTGACTCGAGCCCGGCATTGGAGATCTCAATGGCGGCTTCGGGGGTTTGTGAGGCCGCGATCACTATTTCACGAAGCGGCTCAATGTAGCCCTTGCGCCAATCCTTGGTGTGCTCAATACGAGCAGCCAGCGCCGGGTCAATTGCCCGCACGGAGTCTGCGAAGATCGCTCGACCCGTTGCCGTCGTACTGCGTTTGTGGTCTCCACCTTGCGGAAAGTTCACACCCATTGACTTATTATGGCTTAGCCATTGGTCAGTGAATTACTTACTTCCCGGATTACATCAAATGCCCCGTAGCATTTTGACCACTAGGTGGTGGGTTCATCTGAGCGGTACAGACATATGAAAACCCCTACGCAATGATCAAGACTGCATGCCTGCTAGGAATTTCTTGCGGTAGGGCATAAGTTCTTTGACCGTATCGATTCCGATCACACCGCAGAGTTTGTTGCTGCTATCGAAATATTCCACGATGCAGGGTCCGTCAAGTTCACCGCTGACAACCTTGCTACTGCTCGCAGACCCAGGCAGGCCGTATGACTGCAATTGGAATTCATATTGATCAGACCAGAACGCGGGGAGAGCAAAGAAGTCATCCGTTGGAAGTTCGGATCCGGTGAGTTCGGCGGCCAGTGCGGCACCGGCGCGCTTCCCCGTTTCCGTTGGCATATTCCAATGTTCAATTCGACGAGTTTGATCGCCATAAAACTTGTTGGGATGGTTGGAAGCATCGCCAACCGCATAGATGGGAATACTCGATCCAACGGCACGCATATTGGAATCAACGAGGACACCGTTTTCCAGATTGAGACCGTTATCCCTGAGCCATTCGGTATTGGGTACTGAACCTATTGCTTCAACAACTACGTCTGCTGGGAGGGTTTCACCCGAGTCAAGAGTCACACTCTCGATCTGGGTTTCACCATTGAATTGCGCAACGGTGTGACCGAGGTGAAAGGTGACACCCTTTTCTTCATGGCGCTTACGCATCGCCGCGCCAAGATCAGCGCCCATCGGCATGATCATGGGCTGAGCATCTAATGAGACCACGTGCACGGTGGCACCGAGTTTGGTTGCTGTAGCCGCAAGCTCGCAGCCGATGAACCCACTGCCGATTATTACGACATTGCTACCTGGCTTAATTTCTGCCTTTAACGATTGGGCATCGTTAAGAGTTCTAAGGGTGTGCAGTCCTTGTGTTGGACCAGGAATGGGCAGTAATCGTGGTCGGATACCGGTTGCAATGACGAGGGCGTCGAATGTGTGACTCGTTCCGTCGGCAAGTGTGACCTCTTGTGTATCTGCACTCAGTTTCTCCGCTGCACTGCCGAGAATCCATTTCACGTCAGCGACTGAATCACGCTGCCGGAATTTGAGTTCTTCATGCGAAAGGTCCGAGCTGAGCGCCGCTTTTGAGAGGGGCGGTCGGTTATAGGGCTGAAATTCCTCGTCACCCACAATAGCGATTTCCCCGATAAAACCATTGGCTCTTAATGCTTCAGCCGTTCGGAGACCGCCGAGGCCACCACCAACAATTAGTACCCTCTTTTCACTCACATGAGCAGTATGACACTTGACATCGTTCTATTTCATCGGGCTTCTTAATGAATTAGGTTGTGAGACGAGCCCGCTCGGCCACAAAAACACCCAGCAAAATCAAGGCCCCTCCGAGTACTTGGGTAACAGTAAGTGCCTCACCGAGAAGGATCCAGGCGATCATGGTGGCAAAGAGTGGCTCGGTGAGACCAACCGTTGATGCTTGGGAAGCGCGCAGGTGCCTCATTGAGGCCAGTACAAGTGAGAACGTGATAACGGTGCCGAACAGGATCATCCAAAGTGCCATGATCCAGATGGGAAAAGAAACATTCGCAGCACTGAGCGGTTCGGTATTTCCCGAGAGCGCATCCCAAGGGAATGCCCACCACGGTTGGGCAACTACCCAGAACAGCGAAGCAGCGGCGAACCCCCACATTGTGAGAGATACAGGATCACGTGGGTTTTCCACGCGCAATTGTTTGTCACCCAAAATGTAGAAAAGTGATAGCGACACGGCGGCTGCGAGAGCCGCCAAAACTCCGACCGCATTCACCGCGAAACCGAGCCAAATTTGAGCGACGAGTGCTAGGCCCGTCAGCGCCATGCCGAGGGCAACCCATACCGTCTTTTTTGTGGGTTCCTTCCACGCAAAGCGAAACCACAAAGCGATAATGACGGGTGCGGTGAATTCGATGAGCAGGGCAACACCGACCGGTAGGTAGGTTAAAGCGACGAAGTACAGGTACTGCGTCCCGGCGACACCCAAAATTCCATAGGCGAGCAATATTGGAATTTCTTTCTTGGTGATTCGCAAAGCAGTTGGATTTCGAAGGCCCACATAGAGCAGTAACACAAGGAAAGCGCCGGTTACCCGAAGTTGGGAAAGCCGAGCAGGGTCAATCCCGGTCAGCAATATGGATTTGGCAACAGTTCCATTGAGTGCAAAAAGGAGTGCAGCGGTGAGGTATAGGGCATAACCGGTAAATGGGTGTGGCGTTTTATTGAGCGGAATTCCAGGGATCGGTTCAGCAATATCGCTCAACGGATTACTGACCGATACACATCAATCGTCGACTGCGCGATCGAGTCCCATGCAAAGTCTTCTATCGCTCGTTTGCGCCCAGCTACGCCAAACTGATTCGCAAGTTCACTATCAGCGACAACCCGATTCACCGCTTTGGCAAAATTAACTTCGAATGAGGCGGGATCGAATTGGTCGTAATGCACAAGAACGCCCGTCTCGCCATCAACAACGACCTCGGGGATCCCTCCTACATCACTGGCAACCACAGCGGTTTCACACGCCATAGCCTCCAAGTTAACAATCCCTTGGGGCTCATAAATAGATGGACAGGTGAAAACACTCGCGTGAGTGAGTAATGAAATGAGTTCCGGACGGGGAACCTGTTCCTGAATCCAAATGACATTGTCTTTCCCACGCAGATCTCTCAATTCACCGACCAGTGCATGAACCTCGGCTGCAATCTCAGGCGTGTCAGGGGCCGAGGCACACAGGACTATCTGAATATCTGGGTCGAAACTCTTAGCTGCTTGTAAAAGGTGGGCTAAACCTTTCTGTCGCGTGATACGTCCAACGAAAAGCGAATAGGGCGCTTGGGAATTGATCCCGTACTTGTTGACCGCCTCGAACGAGGGATCGGGTCGGTAGATATTGGTATTGATCCCATTATGAATCACATGAACTTTCTCTGGGTCAATATTGGGATAGCAACTAAGAACATCAGCTTTCATCCCAGCGGAAACAGCAATGACTGCCGCGGCATTTTCATATGCATTTTTCTCAACCCAGGAAGAGACTCGGTAACCTCCTCCGAGTTGGTCTTGTTTCCACGGTCGTAAGGGTTCAAGTGAATGAGCGGTGATTACGAGGGGGATGTCCAGCAACAGCGCAGCGTTCTGTCCGGCAAAGTTTGTGTACCACGTGTGTGAGTGGACAAGGTCCACCTGGTCCTGAGCAATTGCTTTGACCATGTCGAGGTTCACACCGAGTGTCTCGAGGGCAGGATTGGCGCCCCTGAGGAACTCTGGAACCGGGTGGGCCGCCGCGTCGGAGAAGCGCTCACCAAATGCATGTACATCCACGGCAATATGTGCGGCCAAAGCGGGTACCAAATAATCAACGTGGACACCTGCCCCGCCATAAATCTGAGGGGACCACTCCTTGGTCAACAGGGCAATTCGCACAGGGGAAGCCTAGGACGACCCCAGCGCCGCCCTGATTCAGGAGCCTTTAGGGGAAGCCGTGCGGTACACACCCGTTAGCCCCTAGGCTCAGGTCATGGCGGGTGACCCACGAGTTTTGTGCAT
>Ga0208544_10000921_pt1 | contig 21241 bp, 11 predicted proteins | sample DEB08_DNA_9_FD_184526 | JGI IMG/M metagenome (GOLD analysis project Ga0208544, IMG submission 184526) | Aqueous microbial communities from the Delaware River and Bay under freshwater to marine salinity gradient to study organic matter... | ecosystem: Environmental > Aquatic > Marine > Coastal ... | reverse complement strand
GCTGTATCATTGATAACTTTGATCCAAGGATTTACTCATCCTGCTACCCCATTTACCCCTCGAATAGAACCTCCTTTTGATCGGATATTTCCAAGATATACTCAGATACCTCCACCAAATTTAGAGATTTGAGCCATGTTTTCAATATTATGATAGATTGACCGTAGGTCATCGTCTACATTGAGTTTGAAACAACTCGAGAGTTGGTGATAATTTGTTCGAGCATTAAGAAGTGTAGGAGTTGGGAGTGATATTTTACCTGCTGAACAATAGTCATAGATTTTTTTGGCAACATCAAGTCGAGTTTCTTTTGGTTCTGGAGTCGCGAGAAACAACGCAGCACTCATATACATCTCTTGTGGAAGTTCTTTTACGATTCCATTTGGATTGAGAAGGTATCTCTTTGCATACATCAACATAGTCGTATGATTGTAGTTGAAATCTCGTTCTCTCTTAAGATATTTACCAGCTGAAAGAATATCTTTTTCACTATAGTAATCATAAAAATCTTTATAATAGAGACCAGCATCAATATATTCATCAAAGAGTTTTTTATACTCTTTTGCTTCATAAATTTTATCTATATCAAGACCTCGGTTATTAGAGGCTTTTTTATAGAGTGCGAGTAGCTGAAGTCGTCCGGCAATAAATTCCCACTTTGTATTTTCAACGGAAACAAGATCTACGGCTGATTTAATCATCATTTTGAGAATATCGCTGGTTTTCATATCTTCAACGATATATTTTTTCAGTGATTCTTCGAGTTCTTCAAATTTACATGCTCGAGCGAGTTTGTAGTTGATTCGTTTGTAGGTTCGTTTTACTTTTTCAATATCAAAAAGTTCTTTCTTTCCATCTGCTTTAATAATTTTGAGAGTATTTTTTTCAAGTTTTTTCTCTACTTTTTCCTTGAGAGCCTGTCGTTTCATTCGTCTCTCATTTCGGTAGATGATATAGTGTTTTGCAATATCGAAATAATGATTTTCCATGAGCTTATTCTCAACGGTATCTTGTATTTCTTCAATAGTGAGAGCTCGTTGCCCCTCTTCGATCATTGCGATCTCAGAAAGTTTACTCATTATATCACTACTCAAACTATCTATAAAACTAACATCGCCTTTACCAGCAGATTCAGCCGCTTTTTCAAGTGCTCTTTCTATTCGCGATACATCAAATGGGACCAGGTCGCCATCTCTAGTTTTTACAACTTTTACTTTCATACTCTTGCACAATGGTTAGTAATCCCTCCCCCTTCACTCCGTTACGGGTACTCCCTTTAAGAAAGGGAGAAATTTAAGGAATATTTAATTAAATTGGATACATAGAAATGTACTGACTTTTACGTCTTTTGCTAACAAAATTAGAACATAGATGTTGAAAACTTGTTAAAAACTGTCATGGAATGTTTAATACAAAATAAAACTGCTGTTTTTAGGAAAAAATTCTGTACATATTTGACTTCATAAAGGGAAAACTCGCATGATATAGTTTTGACATTTTATCAACATATTTTGCACGAGTTTTTAACAAAAATAAAACCCCTTTTTAGAGGGGTTTTATTGAAATTTAGTAAATATTATTCATCAGATTCAAAATTCTCTTGCTGAGATTTTGTAACAATTAGTATACATGATAAATTTCTTTCTCGACACATTTGCTCAAAGCTTTTACCCTCCTCTAATATATCATGATCTTTTCTATCAAAATGCCCGTCTCCATAGATAAGTATTTTTGGAGTATTAAATTTATTACTTAACATATTAATGTTATCTAGTGTTACTTGTTGTCGAGCATTATTATGAGTAGCTCCCGTAATCACATCCATCTTACTACGACCTGATTTAAATAACTCATCTAATCTGTCAAATTCTCTCAGAAAACTCAAAATAAAAGTTGATGCACTTAATTTACCTTGATTACGCTGCTCAACTAATTTAGCAAATTGTTTACCCACATGAGTAGTATTATCTTCTAAATGAGGTCATACATTCATTATTAATTGCTTACTACGTTGTTGATAGGATCTGTTTTCAAATCAAGAAGAGTACTCAATAAATATTTTTGCAACTAATAAATACATATCATATTCCCCTGTTGTCTGTAACTTGCTTTCTTCAACACTTAAGTGTTCAGGTTCAGATAGTGCACGAGTACGAGACTGATCTTCAATTCCTATTGAATAAACATTCAACCCATGCTTCATTTCAAAAATCTTAGATACTGGAAAATATTTATTTATAATCTCTTCATCTGTTAAGTTTTCATGTAATTCAATAGGAACTCCTGAATCCAACATTATTTGATGATATTTTTCTTGTAAGTCGATATAAGTATTTTCACTCACAGTTGAATCTTTATTAATATCAAAATTATTATTATATCACTCTATCATAACAATATTAGAAATTGATTTACGATATAAGGCTTCTAAAGAAGTAAATATCTCTCTTTGTACTATTTGATTAACTGGTCCTAAAACTCAGTTCTGATCTCAATGCTTATTAGGAAGCATAATAATAGGGTCCCCTTCTCACTCAGAAACAAGAGTAATCTTTATGTCTCAAGCAGCTTTTCGAAACTCTGGAGTATCTATCATACCCATCACCTCTTTTGCTGAACGAGCTGGGAAAGTTGTCTCAAGCTGTTCTTCTCGAACCATTTTAAATAGAAAATCATAGAGATTCTTAGTAAACTGAGCATCTTGATTATCTGGATGAAGTTCCAAAAACTGATCTAGCTCGTCTATAAACTCTTGTTGGTCTTGCTGAGTAAATTCAATTTTGTTCCCAAAACTCCTTGGCTCCAATCACTCTTTCACTATTGTCTCTGGTTTCTGAAAAGCCTCATGTCTCAAATTATCAAGTAACTGTTTTGTATTTTGATTCTTAAGATTTTCTCGACTAGAAAGATGATGATCTATGAAATCTATCATATCATCATTAACAATAGATGTTGAAACAGACTCAATATGGTTATCTCATCCTTCTACTCACATATATTTCATATTAAATTAATATAGTATTATATTATCATAATTATCTCATTTTTACAAAAATACAAATCCCTACTATAAGCCATTTTTACTTCACAAATTTGAAAAAACTCTAAAAAACAGTATAAATATACTATTACTTTCTAAATAAATATAGTATGAGTAAACATCTTTGGTCAAGTAAGTGGGTATTTATCCTCGCTGCCGTTGGATCTGCAGCTGGATTGTGAAACATATGGAAGTTCCCATTTTTGGTCTACGATCATGGTGGGTGAGCATTTATTATTGCCTATCTTGTAATGTTATTTGTAGTGGGAGTCTCTATTTTGATTGGTGAGATTGCTTTAGGACAAAAGTTTCGATCAGCTGGTCCGAACGCATTTGGAAATATACATAAAAATCTTAAATGGCTTGGTTGGGCATTTGCATTTGGAACCTTTGCAATACTCTCCTACTATATAGTGGTAATTGGTTGGAGTATGGACTATCTCTACTACTCTATCAAAGCACTCTTCACATGAGTTCTCCCTTGGGCTGGATGATGAAGTGATTTTTTCTTTAACAATATACTTGGTATATCAGATGGAGTCTCTCAAAAAGGATCATTCTCCACACCAGTGTTTTGGTGAACATTAGCCTCACTGATACTCCTCTACTTCTTTACTCGAAACTCAGCTAAGTCAGTGAGTAAAGTAATTATCTATACAGCAACACTTCCCTTTATTACTCTTATTGTGCTGGCTATCAAGTGAGTCACTCTCCCTGGTGCAGAGCTATGACTCAACTATATTCTCAGTTTTGAATCAGCCAAGCTCTGGAGCCTGAGCACTTGGACTGCAGCAGCTGGGCAAATATTTTTCACACTTTCACTCGCAATGTGAGCTATGATTGTATATGGTGCCTTTAAAAAACCAAAGTCTGAAATCGCTAAATCAGTGGTCTATGTAGCCATTTGAAATACTATCATCTCATTTTTATCAGCTTTCGCTGTATTTGGAACACTCGGGTATCTGGCAACTCAAAACTGAGTAGCTGTAACAGAAGTAGCCAAGTGATGACCTTCACTCGCATTTGCTATCATCCCTGAAACACTCGCAACATTTTCTTCATTCTCAGCACTCTTCTCAGTTATATTTTTTGTAACCATATTCTTTCTCGCTATTGATTCTGCTATGGCATTGCTCGAAGCCTTTACTTTCCCTATTCTCCAAAGGTTTAAAAAACTCTCATCTCAGCAAGTTACCGCAGGAGCTATTATACTACTCGGGCTCGTATCTATGCGATACATGTATGGAAATGGTCTCTATTTATTAGATATTCTCGATTACTACATCCAAAACTTCTTTATGTTGTTACTCGGTTTTGTTGAAATACTTATATTCCTCTATGCCTGAAACAAGTTCAGAAAGTTTATCTCAAAACACTCCGACTGGCTCAAATCATCATATTATTACCTCATAACATGGATTATATGAGCCTGTGTGCTTGGTTGACTGCTGCTAGCAAGCTTTCACAAGGGTGTAACTACCTATGACAGCTACGAGGCAGCAGACCTGCTTAACTATGGTCTCTACCCCGTAGTCTGATTTATAGTAGTAGCTATTATCATAAACATTATTGATCCTAAAGTTCCGAAAAATAAATAATAAGATTTCTCACTTATAAAAAAGACTCCTGAATTTAAGGAGTCTTTTTTTTTAATACACTTCACTATTATAACAACTCTCGCAATACACCTGCTCGGGTCTCTCTGGAGCATAAGTAGTACTCATATCGACTCAACATTTATCACAGTCTCGATGGTACAATTTTTGTGGATTTCTAAGTTTCATTCTAGCGAGATGTCGTTGATCAGGATGTATTTTTGGAATAAGGAGTCTTTTTTATATAATTAATACACTTCTTTATTATAACAACTCTCACAATACACCTGCTCTGGTCTCTCTGGAGCATAAGTAGTACTCATATCTACTCAACATTTATCACAATCTCGATGGTACAATTTTTGTGGATTTCTAAGTTTCATTCTAGCGAGATGTCGTTGATCAGGATGTATTTTTGGAATTGGAAGAGAATGTTTTCTGTAAAATTCTAATTCTTGTTTAATAATTCTAAATGGTCTGAGAGTATCCTCACATTCTATAGCCCAAGTAAGAATGTCATCTGGAATATCATCTATATTTTCTGGTAGCTTTGAGCCTGGTATTATTTTAGTCACATCTGGGGCTGGTGATTGATAATCTGACCAATAAAAATTCTTCTCAACAGAGCTCGTTTCATCAAGTGGGTAATAGTCTTGCGCTACACTCTCATTATACCCACATGGAGCAATGGATTCATCAAAAAATTCTCCCCACTCTCAATCATCTGCCATTTTCTCAATAATCTTAGGGACGAGCTTTTCATACTCATCTTTAGAATATTGTTTATTAAAAACGCAATATTGCTGACTCTTCAATCAGATACAACCAAAACAGTTTTTACAAGCAGACATCAGTGAACAATAATACAGATCAGTAGAACCATCCCAAATACCAAATGAAAATGCATTTTTATGAGCATGGTCTCATGCCATAATACACTCATACATTAATTCACTATGAGAGCCAAATATATCATAGTCCATACAATCCTTGCTATCATACACATACCAACAGTATTTACAGTCTTGGAGATTATGTCCATCAAACACACTTTGAGACCTCTGAACGTCTGTAATATAGTCTCCTGTGCTATCTTCAATGTTGGTAGTAAGTGATGATTTTTTAGGAAACTGTAACTTCAAATCTTCCAGCTCTTGTTTTAACTCAGTAGCACTTTTACTATTTAAAATCTCTGATACTCTTTTCTCATATTCCTCTTTGCGATATTGCTTATTAAGTATGCAGTATTGTTTTCACACCTGATTCACACACATAAAGCAATCTTCACAGTTTTGACAGGCTGACAAAAATCTACTATTTCTACATCCCTCACTATGATCTGAAGATAATACTCCAAAACAATTCAGCAAGTTACAACTATCATAGCAATGCTGTGATGCCATCATAAAACTACAATCAAAGCACTTCTCCAATTGAGTAGTAGTATAACAATAGCAACATTCTCTCGATGCGTCTATATTAAAGCATAAATAACATTTCTCTATATTAGCTGCTCCATTTGTATAATCTGATTCGCTACTAAGTAATACATAACGACTCAACTGAGGCACTCTGTGACTCAACTCTCTAAATTGCTGACTAAAGCTCTGATCAAAGTCAAAATCGCAACCATAATCAAAGCCACTCCATTCATCACTCCACCAAGCTGAGTTCTCATATACCCTGTGTGGCTTATCTGGAGAATATATAGATATAATCTCTTTCCCACTCAAGTCACACTTCCTTTTATATAAGGCCCTTTCATTTCTAAAACTCAGTCGTCTCTGTTTTCTACAATCGGGACAAAGCTTAGGTCTTGCAATGATATGCTTCGTTCCAGCAAACACAGGACTTACTTTTTCGTAAAATTCTAAGTCTTTGTCTGTAATATTAAAACTTACCTGGCATTTCTGACAAGATTTGGTTTCAACTGTTTTTTCATTTTTAAAGCTCATAATATTTTTAGTAAATTTGTTAAAACCCCTCAATTCCCCTTGTCAGAGGATGCAGACCAGATATTCCCCCTGATAAGGGGGTAAGGGGGTTATATTTAATACACTTCTCTATTATAACAATTCTCACAATACACCTGCTCTGATCAATCTGGATCGTAGGTCGTATTCATACTTACTCAGCATTTATCACAATCTCTATGATAGAGTCTTCTTGGGTTTCTGAGTGCCATTCGATCGCTGCGTCGTTGATCTGGATGTCTGCGTGGGATGGGTAGATTATGTTTTCGGTAAAATGCGAGCTCTTGAGCAATAATTCTAAAAGGTTTCTTTGTGACTTCACACTTTATCGCCCAGTTTAAAATATCATCTGGAATGTTTTCTATACTTTCTGGAAGTTGATCTACAGAGATAATTTTTTCTACGTTCGGAGCTGGAGTCTCATAGTCTGACCAATTGTATCAGTTATCAAGGGCTTGCTGCTGAGTGAGAGGAAAATACTCGGTAGCGACTGACTCATTATATCAAAATGGAGATATATGCTCTGGGAAAAAATCTCCCCATTCTCAAGCATCTTGCATACTGGCTATTATTTCAGGAACAAGAACTTCATATTCTTGCCGAGTGTATTGTTTATTAAGGATACAATACTCAGCCTCTTTCAAATTAACACAAGCAAAACAATGTTGAGATTTTTTAACATCAATACAATATATAAGATGCTCTCCTTTTCCTATAGAAGCTGAAAATAGTATATTGTTTGAGTACCGTCACACCGAAATACTCTCATACATCAGCGACGATTTTTCTCCATATGATGAAACATCATATATGTCAGATGAGGTGTTGACCGAAGTACAATACTTACAGTCTTGGCTCCCTAGCATATCAAAACTCTCGCTACAATTTGAAGAAGAGATAATATTATCTCCACTACAATCTTCTGATCAAACTATATTGTTTGACTGAAATATCTGTTCTTTCAAAAATTGTAAATACTTTTCTCTGAACTCTTCTCTAGCAGAATAATTCCTGAGACTATTACATACAACCTCATATTCTTGCTGAGTAACTGGTGCATTGAAAATATAGTAACTCTTTCCATTCAGATTATGACAACCAATACAATTTTCACAATTAGTACAATTCGATAAAAAATAACTATTGCGACAACTCGTACTCTGCTGACAAAAATATGCTTTATACATGTCATAACAATCTATGCATTCATAAACATATTCACTATTCCCTACAAAACTATTATCAATAGCGTCATGGCTATTATTCATGTGCTCACTATAACAAGCATCTTGAATCTTGTTTGCTTGTGATACCAGATAACAGCTCTGTAGTTCAGAAGCATGATTGGTGTAGTGTGAATTATTTTTAACATTTGATAGTGCTCCGATCAGGCTCTGAAATGGAGTCTTGCTAACAAGATTTCATATCTGTTCAAAGATACTTTTAGAAAAATCTATATCCATACCATGTTCCATCTTATCCCAATCGTCTCATGCCCAACACTCATAGCAATAATGCACTATAGAGCTCTGTTCATGAAATCTCGATACGACTTGTTGTCTGCATTTGTAACAGTCACTTTTATATAATTTATGCTGATTCATAGCAACCATTCTCTTTTTCTCTCTACATCCAGGACAGAGTTCTGGGCTTGGAATAGCATATTTTTTTCAAGAAAATTTTGGAGAGATTTTATCATAAAACTCTAGATCTTTATCCGTAATATCAAAACTCACCTGACATGTCTGGCAGGCTTTTGTTTCGATTACTTTTTCATTTTTAAAGCTCATAATATTTTTAGTAGATTTTTTAAAACCCCTCAATTCCCCTTGTCAGGGGATGCAGACCAGATATTCCCCCTGATAAGGGGAATTGAGGGGTTATATTTAATAGATTTCTTTATTATAACACTCTTCACAATACACCTTCTCAGGTCTCTCAGGAGCATAAGTTGTCTGCATCCCTATTCAGCATTTGTCACAATCTCTTTCAAATAGTTTTCTTGGATTTCTGAGGTTCATCCTATCTAGATGTCTCTGATCTGGGTGTCGTCTTGGTATTGGTAGTTGATATTTACGGTAAAATGCTAGCTCTCATGCAATTATAGTGAATGTTTTACCTGTAATCTCACATATAATAGCCCAATTGAGAATGTCGTCTGGAATATCATCAATGCTATCTGGGAGCTTATCAGCTGGAATTGTTTTCACAACATTAGGAGTTGGTGATGCATAATCAGACCAATTAAATCATTGATTTTCGGATTGCGCTGGATCCAGTGGAAAGTATTCTGTTGCGACAGTTTCATTATATCCAAATGGAGAAAGTGAACTTGGGAAAAATTCTCACCACTCTCAAGTCGATCTCATGTGCTCTATAATCTTGGGTACTAGCTCTTCATATTCTTGCTTACTATACTGTTTATTTAAGATACAATATTGTTGCCCTTTTAATCAGACACAACCAAAACAATCTTTGCATCACACAATACAAAAATAACTATAGAAAATGTGAGAGACATTTCCCCAGCAACTATATGAATAACATATATTTGAAGAATTCATTCATACAACAAGTCATTCATAAGATTGATTCAAATTACCCCCGAAGCAGTTAATATCCATAACTTGCTTCCCTCATCTCACTACACTAATATATTTTCATTCTTCCACTTCTATATTATCATATCCATTTATTATATTCTTAGAATGAAAATTTCTTTCTCATAAAGTATTTTCACATCATATGTTATTTAGATTTTTCATAATATTTTTAGCTGAAAAATCTTGGAATTCTTGTTTATATATTTTTAAATCTCACATATTTTTGTGTGGACGATTTTCAATATATTGTTTATATTCTTCTTTGGAATATTGTTTATTAAAAATACAATATTGAGCATTGTTCATATTCACACACCCATAACAATCATTACAACTTACACAATTTTTTAAAAAATAACTATTACTAGAATCTTTTGTATTTTCTGAAAAAAATAACCCAAAGCTATTAATGCAATCTACGCATTCATAACAATTATCTGAATCATATAAGCCAAAACAATCATATGAATTTTTAGATCGAAAATAAAATTTTCCATAACAACAATTCTCATTCTCATCGGATTGAAATATTAAATAGCAATCTTTGAGGTAGCCCGCATAATTAGTGTATTCACTATTAGTCAGTTCAAAAACATCTCGATTTGGTATCGGAGTAGATTTTAGAAGTTCATCCCATTGTTCAAAAAATGGTCGATCAAAATCAAAATCCTTTCCTGTATCAAAACCATCAAAACTATCTCACATCCACTCTTTTATATCATATACTATATATGGTACTCCTGGTCTATGCATAGAAATAATAGGCTTCTTGGTATAATGACATTGTGTTTTATATAATTGACTCTCATTATACCAGCTAAGTCTCCTTTGTTGCCTACAATCAGGGCAAAGTGTCGGACTTGGAATAGCATATTTTTTTCATGCAAAAGTTGGACTTACTGTATGGTAAAACTCGAGATCTTTATCTGTAACATCAAAACTTAGCTGACATTTCTGACAGATTTTTATTTCTACTATTTTTTCATTTTTAAAGTTCATATATTAGGCTCAAAAATTAAGCTTCATTCGATCCATCCAATGTATTTCTGGAAGTGGTAGTCAATGCTTTACCAAGAAATCATATTCCATCTTCACTATTCGATAATAATCTCACTTCTCATCTACTATTACTTTTTTGAGTATTTCAGGATTGATTCTCCATTCTCCATCAGGACTATATCACTGATATTTTTCTAGATCATTAGTTTTAATAACATCAACTCATTCTGGGATATCAACTTTAATCTCTTCATCTCTCCACATGTATCACTTCTCTAGTATCTCATCTTTATCAAAATCCTTGTAAAGGCTAGCAACGCTATCATTAAAATAAAATGGGTTTATCTCTCCTGGAAAGAAGTCTCCTAAGACGCTTTGCTCATCCATAGTACCAAAAATTTTATCAGCTAATTCATACCAATCTTCTTTTGAATACTGTTTATTAAAAATACAATATTGTTTATTCTGCAATCATACACAACCAATACAATATGAACATGTAACTAAGTCATAACAATAAAATATATTGTTACTAAATCAAATAGATAGACTACAGTATACATAGCTATTCCCTCCACTAATAGCTACACCATAGCTATCATGAGTCCCCATACTTCATCCTGCAAAATAATCGTACATATTTTCACATCCTTCTGGAGATCATGCAAAAACTAAATTTTTCCCATTCTTAGTAGAATAAGCAAAAATACCATTCTCTATATTTTCACTATCAGATATAAAATGTCCTGATACATCTGTAGAATTATAATTATTTCCTTGTTTTTCAGTCTGTGAATAATACGCAGAGAATCTTTGTTTATCTTTTAAAATTTCTGCTTTTTTTTCAAAATATTCTTGCTTCTCATACTGTTTATTTTTGATACAATATTTCTGATTCAACAAATTATCAGATAAAATACACTCACTACACCCAGTTAGATTAGAACTAAACCATATATTATTACAATTATTTAAAAACGCTGAATAAAATATATTAAAACTAGATAAGACACACCGAGAAAAATATATATTTTCATTATTTACTGCAATATATACTGAATTCAATACACTCTTTGAATGTACTCTAACTCAAAAGCTATATAATACCGTATCTACATCGATAGTAACCGAAGAAGACATGTAGCAGTTACTCGAATCAACGACCGTATCAGAAAAATCACTATTATTACAATTCCCAAAATGCACCAAAGAAGCCTGAGGTACATCTAACATAAGTTTCTGAAATTGCTGAAAAAATGAAAGCTCTGGATTATATTCAAGAGCATGATCAATATTATTATCTCTATTTTTCTGAAACTCTTTTAATCATACTACATTGATTCTATCCGATGCAGGATAACGAGAGATATGGCCATTATTTCGATAAAAATTCATCGGCACCCAACTCACTATCTCCATCAAAAAATCATCAAAGCTACTTTGCTTTCTCCTATCTGCTATCTTGGATTGCCAGTGTTTGAGGTCGTGCATACAAATAAAAAGGAAATATATAAATTAAATATACTTACTTTTAGTGATTTTTCAAGCTAGTAGGCATGAGCATCATAACATGTGTCACAATATACTAATTTCTGGCTTTCTGGAGTACAGGTAGTATTTATATCTATTCCGCAACTATCACAATTTCTTTCTAAGAGTTTTCGTGGATTTTTCATAGACATTCTATCTGCATGCCTTTGGTCTGGATGCTTTTTAGGAACTGGCAGATTATGCTTCCGATAAAATTTTAGCTCATGACTAACAATACGAAATGGTTTTCACGTTACTTCACATACAATAGCCCAATTCAGAATATCATCTGGAATATCTGATATATTTTCTGGTAACTTGCTGGCTGGAATAACTTTTTCGGCTTTGGGGAAAGGTGCTTCATACTTACTCCACCTAAATCTAGCTGCTTCAGCCTCAGATTTTTCAAGAGGAAAGTAGGCCTGAGCTGTTGTTTCATTATATCAAAATGGACTCATAGAACTTGGAAAAAACTCTCACCACTCTCAATCCTCTTTCATTTTTTCTATAATTTTTGGAACAAGCTTTTCATATTCTTGCTGACTATATTGTCTATTGAAAATACAATATTGTGCATCTCTTAAACCAACACATCCAAATAAATATGAACTGTTATAACAGCATTCACTATAAAAAACCTCTGAGCAATCAAAAACCATCTGACTAAATCGAGTATTATGAGATTGAGCTATCGTAAGAGCTTCATAACACAGTTGCGATGGAGCTCATGTAAAACTAATATCATATGAATTTAATTGCTTGAAAGAAGTAAAGAGATACTTTGAGTCTTCTGATGATTTCGTATCAAAGCAATAGATGCAATTCTTTGATTCGTATATATAATCACCTGAACACCCCTCTATTTGAAATCCTGCAATATATGGTACAATATTATTTTTCAATTTTACTTCTTCAAATCGAGCCTGAACTTCTTGAGAATTTAATAATTGTAACTCGAGTAACTTTTTTTGATAGTCTGCTTTAGAGTACTGCTCATTAAAAATACAATACTGTTTATTTTTTAATCCTACACAACCAAAACAGTCTTTACATCATTCACAATAATAGAGGTAGCTACTATCGCTACAGTTATTACAATCTTGAGCATACACTACATTATAACAATCCAAACAATCTATACTGTGTGCCACATGCTGACAACGAGAACAATACAGGCAATCTAAACAATCTTCACTATCCCAAACAATATGTCCATAGAGACAAGATTCATTTCGAACACATCAAAATACTAAATAACAATTACGAGACTGTAGTGCAATATTTGCATAGTTTGAGTCTTCACATTGCACGTTCATAGTAGCAAATTTTGGAACTTTTACATTGAGCTCTCCATATTGTTGAAAAAATGATTTCTCAAAATTATATTCTATACCATAATCCATCGCGTCCCAACTGTCTCACCACCATACATCGTTATCATATACTGTATATACAGTACCTGGGGCATACATACTGATTATATTTTTTCATGAACTATCACATTCTCGGCTATAGAGTTTCCAGAAATTTCGAAACGATAGTCTTCGTTGTTGACGACAATCAGGACAATAGCTTGGAGTTGGGATCTGATATTTTTTTCATTCAAAAGTAGGACTCACTTGACTATAAAACTCTAAATCCTTATCTGTAATATCAAAATCTATCTGACATTTTTGGCAAGATTTTGTTTCGACTATTTTTTCGCTTATAAGGTCCATCTGATTTTATACTCAAAGATTAAGTTTCATTCGATCCATCCAATGGATTTCAGGTAATGGAAGTCCATGTTTCATAAGGAAATCATACTCCATTTGTACTATTCTATAGTAATCTCACTTTTCATCAATTATTACTTTTTTTAGTATTTCTGGGTTTATTTTCCAGTTTCATTTTTCATCATACCCTTGATACTCCTCAACCTCGCTAATTCCAATAGTTTGCGTTCACTCTGGAATATCTACTTTAATCTCTTCATCTCTCCACAGATACCCATCAGCTTCTACTTGCTGCTTGGTAAATCCTCAGATAAGTCATGCCATAGTATCATTGAAATAAAATGGATTAATATGTCATGGGAAGAAGTTTCCAAGTGTACCATTATCTTGCATGATAGAAAATATTTCATCTGCTTTTTGCATCCATTGTTCCTTAGAGTATTGCTTATTGAGAATACAATACTGTTTATTTCTTAGTCCTATACATCCAATACAATAAGAGCAATCTTCTAGAAATAAACTGTAAAATAATGCAGTACCTCCATTTATATTTGAACTATAAAATATATTACTCGCACCATTTCAACCACCACAGACACCATAAAAATCATCTCATTTTCGTCCTCATGCCTGATAGGTATCATACATATTTTCGTTCCCATTTCCTCATCATACAAATATGATATTTCGTCCATTATGGATACCATTACTATGATATCATCACTCAACACTATCACACTCGATCAAGTTAGTACCAGAAGAGTCTATACTATTATGATTTTTTCAAGCTCATTTTATAGTTTTGTATATTTTTAGGAAACCTTGTTTATTTTTAAGAATTTCTTCTTTTTTTACTAAATACTCATGTTTTTTATACTCTACATTTTCAATACAATATGATTTATTTTCTAAGCCATGACACAAGATACATTCACTACATCACACTAGATCTGAGCTTAACCATATATTATTAGAGTTAAGTATATATTTCGAAAAAAATACTTTATATGACTCTAGCACGCTTAAGCTCATATAACATTGCTCGCTATGATCAAACACCATTACACTACTCACTACGTGGTTCACATAGTTTTTGGCCTGACAACTATAGAGTATATCTTCTGCATCTATAGAAGCGTAGCTCATATATACATTTTTTCCATGTATCACTACATCAGCAAAGTCGCTATTATGATTTTGATAAAATCTAATCAGAGCAGGAAAATGGAATCCCTGCATAAGTTCTCCTAAATTATCAAAGATATCTTTACTCTCATCATAATCTATGCCATGATCCGTGAGGCTATCTCGAGTCTTTTCAAACTCATCTATATGTTTCACTCATCAGATTCGATCTGATTTAGGATATCGCGAAACAGTTCCATCTACTTTATGAAAGACTAAAGGAGCCCAACTCGCTACATACTTCAAAAAATCTTCAAAATTATTATCTTTATGAGTTGCCTTCATTGCATCTTGCCAATGTTTTAGATCTTTCATTAGTTATTTATTCAAAAATTAAGTTTTATTCGGTCCATCCAGTGCATCTCTGGAACTGGAAGTCCATGTTTCACTAAAAAATCATACTCCATCTGAACTATTCTATAATAATCTCACTTTTCATCAACTATTACTTTATTTAAAATCTCAGGATCTATCTTCCAATTATTATTTTCATCATATCATTGAAAGTCTTGTAGGGAACGAATATTTTCGTTCCTGGTTTTATTCAAAAAATTATGATCTCCTGTATTTTTGGAATGAAAATATTCATTCCCTACCATATCAGGATTCGCATAAATCACTTCACTTCATTCTGGAATATCTATTTTGATTTCTTCATCTCTCCACATATATCATTTCGCCTCTACTTCATCTCTACTAAAATCACCAAGCATTTCAGCCATAGTGTCATTGAAATAGAATGGATTCATATCTGCAGGAAAGAAATTTCCTAATTCATTATCTTGTTCCATCTGTGCAAATATCTTGTCAGCTAATATTTCCCAATCCTCTTTAGAATACTGTGTATTGAGAATGCAATACGATTTATTTTGAAGTCACACACATCAGATACAATACGAGCATCATTCTAGAAAATATGAATAAAAAATAGTATTTGAATATCCTATACAGGCACTGCAATATATAGCATCTGATCAACCCGTACTCTGTACTCAATAGTTATCAGACCTTCATGATCCTCCTACAATAAATACGTCAGCAAGGTCTTTGTTTCATGCTTTTGCACCAACAAACATAACATTACTGGCATCTTTTGTGTTAGATACATAATGCCCCTCCACTACATTCTCAGAGTCTATCACATAATTTCAAGATACATTCGTTGAATTATGATTTACTCCATGTTGGGCCAATTGAGAATAGAATTTAGGAAAGTTATCTTTTTGAGCTAATATTTTTTGTTTCTCGATCAAATATTGTTCTTTAGAATACTGTTTATTGCTAATACAATAACTCATATTTTCAATGTTTTCACACAAGATACATTCACTGCACCCAGTTACGTTGGAACAAAACCAAACGTTATTACTATTATTTATAAAAGCTGAATAAAATACTTTATACGACTGTAAAACTCAACGAGAAAAATATATATTCTCACTATTTGAAGATACATACACACTATTTAATATAGTGTCACATTCTCATCGAACCATAAAACTATATAATACATTTTGACTATATAAAACTACGCTATTACTCAGATATGTATTTTTAGAATCAACAGCTGTATCAGTAAAATCACTATTTTCATTCTCTCTATAGTGAAACATATTAGGCAAAGGAGTTGACTGAAAAAGAGAGCTAAAGTTCTGAAAAAAATCTTGTGAAAAGTCATATTTTCTCCCATGTTTTGTTAGGCTATCCCGATTTTCAACAAATTTTTCTTTACTACAAATTTGTACTCTATCTGATTTAGGAAAACGAGAAATTAAATCTTTATTTTTATTTAAAATGAATGGATGCCAACTGACTATCTCCATCAAAAAAACTCGAAAATCGGTTTGTTTTCGTTTATCTTGAATGATTTTTTGATAGTATTTTAAGTCTTTCATAATTCTATTGAAACATATAATTCTTATAACATTCTGGACAATACACTCTGTAGTCTATCTCTCCTGAAAACACAGAAAGCATATCTTTGCTACACTTGTCACAGTTCCCCACATGTAACTCTCATACTGGTCTTTGCTTGAGCAGAGTATCGATTCTGACCTCATGATGAGTAGATGGAATGGGGAATCATTTCTTTCTTAGAAATTCTAACTCTTGAGGAATAATCCGAAATGGTCGTCATGTTTTTTCACAAATAAGTGCCTTGTTTAAAATATCATCTGAGATATCATCAATCGATGGAACATCTTTCATAATGTTCATATCATCAGGAACATTTACTTCTTTATCTCTGGTTCTCCATTTAATATCGATAGTTTCTTTTCATCATAAATCTAACACAGCCTCACTGATAAAATCATCAGTCTTCAGAGTAACGATTCATTTTGCGCTTACATCTACTATTTCTTCTCGTCCGTCAGGATATATAACTTTATTTACTTTCCAGAAGTCATAGCTTGAAGTATCGTTGTATGGAAAGAGTGACATATCAAATCCAAGGAAATCTCCCCATTCTCATGTCTGTTTGAGGTGAGTTATTATTTTTTCTTTTATCTCAAAATACTGTTCTTCACTATATTGTTTATTTAAAATACAGTGTTTTTTATTCCGAAGTCCTGTGGAAAACATACATTCATCACAATCTGCCAGATCCATACAGTAATAACAGTTTGTTGAATTTGTAGCAGAATACATAAAAAATAGATTGGTGATTTGTTGTCCAAAACTACAGCAGCCTATAACATTTTCACAATGTTGACCCGACTCTATAGAACTAATAAGGCCTGTTTGTTTATCGAGCCTATCATTTCATGTAAGAATAGTATTCACACAATCTTGATTTCAAATTCACTTAAAACTATTTATACTATTACTCGAATAATATATATTATCTCCTGCGATAGCCTCTGAATTTTGAATATTGAGAGATGGTTCTATTAAATTTTCTTTTAAAAATTCTCTATATTTCTCTTCTAATTGCTTATATCAATCTTGAGTCTTAATTTGTTCAGATATTTCAGCAGATATTTTTTCATATTCTTGCTTTGTATACTGTTTATTCCAAATTTGATATTTTGCATTTACTAAGTTACAACAAAATAAGCAGTTATTTGAACTTTGCATGTTATAGCAAAACATAAGAGTGTTACTGTCTGATATATTACTAGAAAATGAAATATCATGAGAACTCTCTATCATACGAGAGCTATAAACTTGAGAGCTTTCTGATGCATCTACAACATTGATCATCTGCGTACACGCACCCAGAATACGATATGAGTAAAAGATATCTTCACAGTCCTGGAATATACAAAAACTTAAATATAGATTTTTTGCCCACCCACTATGACTCGCATACTCTGAGTTCTCCAATCATGGATACACCATTCGAGATGGCTTTAAAAAATCTGCATAGAGTTTTTTAAAGTCTCACATAATGTCATTTCATAGCTCTCTCCCATATTTTAATGCATGGCCATCGACCATCATATCTTTATACTTTTGCGCTTCGACAATATCTCAACTATAATCAGCTGAGTAAATAGATACTACTTTATCTCCAGATAAACTATCCTCTCTGTGATAGAGATGTCTGTCATTGAGGTAGCTATAGAGCATCCTAAATCGACACTTAGCGCAAATATCAGGATATTTAAAACCTTGTTTATCCAGGGCATCTTTCTCAATATCGTAGAGTGCAAATTCATCGCTACAATGTTTACAGTTTCCAATAGAAACGATGCTTGCATCGGTGTTTCGAGTGATAAGGTCAAAATATTTATTCATATTTTCTACATTCAAAAATTAAGCTTGATTCGATCCATCCAATGAGTTTCTGGGAGAGGTAAACTATGTTTTACAAGGAAATCATACTCTGGTTTCACTATTCTATAATAGTCTCATTTTTCATCTACGATCACTTGTTTGAGTATCTCTGGATTAATTCTCCAATTTCCATTTGCATCATATCACTGGTAGTCTCACAGCTCACTTGTTTTGATTACATCACTTCATTCTGGAATATCTACTTTTATCTGTTCATCTCTCCACATATATCACTTATCTAGAGCTTCTTGTTTGCTAAATCAACCAATGAGTCCTGCAATAGTGTCATTAAAATAAAGTGGGTTTATTTCTCATGGAAAGAATTCTCACAAAGCTCCTCCCTGTTCCATTTCTCAGAATATTCTATCTGCCATAATATGCCAATCTTCTTTTGAGTACTGTTTATTTAAAATACAATATGATTTGTTTTGCAATCCAATACATCAAATGCAGTAAGAACAAGTATCGAGAAAATAACATAAAATACATATGACGCATTAATTCAAACACTATACGAACAATATATATCATTTGAATTCAATCAGCTCAGTGTTACACCATACATATTATCAGCCTTATATGCTCATGCGATGATTGTATCATATATTTCTTTATCTCATTCACTTCATGCTACCATAATAAGATTTCTTCATCCATGCACACGATATAAATATGCACCATTTTCTATATCTGAAGATTCTAAAATAGCGTTTCATGATACATTCTCACTTCAAAAGTTTGATAACTGTTTATTTAAATTATTTCTATATTTTTGAAAACTCTCTTTATCTCTAAGTAAAGCTTCTTTTTTATCTAAATAATCAGATTTTGAATATTGTTTGCTTTCAATGCAGTATTTTTGTGATTCCAATCCATCACACATAATACAATGAGTACAGTTTAACATGTTGGAACTCAGCCATATATCACTTGAGTCTAGGCAATTAGAACTATAGAATATATTATATGAATTCATAATACCACTACTCATATAAATATATGAACAATTATTAAGAACATTCATAGAGTTTACAACATCATGACAATTTTCTTTTACCAAAAAACTATAAAGCACATTTGAACAGTCTATAATAACTGCAAAAGATAAATATGAATCAGCTGAATCGATAACATCATCAACATAATCACAATTCTCAGAATTTCGAGCTAACATTCGCTGGTGTTCCACACTCAGAAAAAGTATCTGAAAATTCTCAAAAAATGTTTTATCAGAATTATATTCTAGTCCTCATTTTATAAGTTCTGATCTATTCTCTTCAAATTCTTTAATACTTGATAATTTTCAAATCCTGTCTGTAACTGGATATCGAGATAGACCTTTCTCATCACGATATAGTACCATAGAGTACCAGCTCCCTATCTCCATCAAAAAGTCTCGAAAGTCTGTTTGTTTTCGTTTGTCTTGGATAATTGTTTGATAGTACTTGAGATCTTTCATGCAAATAAAAAAAGAAATATATGTTTATAATATACTTCTTTTTAGACTTTTTTCAATAATTAGATCAATGGCTCAGCAAAACTATCAAGTTTCTCAACGATGTCTTTTTGCTCTTCTTCTACTATCTTTTTCGCTTCGAGTAATGGTCGTGCGTAGGTCTTTCGAGATTGATCATAGAGCTCGGCAAGATAGTCATGAGGTATATCAGCATCTGGCACCCAGACACTTCGAACAGAGAAGGGATCTTTTACAGCCCCTTTTACAAGAAGCTTACAATAAAACTCTCGCTGATTAAGATTAGAGAGATCATATCCATCTAGAAACGGATCAAAATGCTTGGCCATAAATGTGGCATCTTCACTCGATACCCTAAAACTAATGAGCGTTCACACATTCCCAAAGAGTGCGTCAGATATATTAGCTGGGATTTGTCTGATAAACTGATGGGCTACGGCGAGTGAGAGTCCATATTTTCTGGCCTCGGATAATATCTCGTTAAAGGTCTCAGTAGCAAAGTTTTGGAACTCATCTACATAGAGGAAAAACGGTGTTCTATCAGCCTTTGGAACAGATTGTCGTCCCATCGCAGCTTGGTAGATCTTAGTAACAAACATCGCTCCTAAAAATCACATAATCTCTTCTTGAAGTTTTCATTTTGGAAGTTTTACCAGCAGTATTTTACTCTCGTCCATCATCTCTCTAAAGTCTAGCTTATTCTCATGCGAAGAGAATATATTTTTCAATATATCAACCGAAAGCAATTGTCCCACCTTATTAAGGATCGGCATAATGGCTTCTGTATTAAACTGTTGACTCCAACCAGCAAACTCATTCGTCCAAAAATTTCGTACCACATCATCTTCAACGGCCTCTATCATATCATATCGGAAATCTTTATCTGTGAGGGCTCGGATAATATCAAAGAGTGTTGAGTTTGGTTTATCTAGCAGTGCTAAAAATATCATTCGCAGCACGTGCTCGAGTTTTGCATTCCAGTTACTTCAGAAAAATTTCTTAAATATATCAATAAATCATTTCGCTAATATCTGCTTACTCTCAGTAGATTTTACATCGAGTGGATTAAAACAAAATGGAAACTGCTCATCGGTTGGATCAAAGATAATAACATCTTTCATTCTCGATCGTGGCACATGAGCAATAATCTCTTCGATCAAATCTCCATGCGGATCAATAACTCAGATACCTCGTCCTTGTTTAAGGTCATCGATCATCAGAGAATTCAAAAACTTAGACTTACCCGTCCCTGTTTTACCAACTACATAGATATGCCTGAGTCGATCTTCGTCATGGACTCATACCGGAACTTTAATAGATCTATAATCTGAAGTACCAATAATATTG
>Ga0208544_10000920_pt1 | contig 21243 bp, 18 predicted proteins | sample DEB08_DNA_9_FD_184526 | JGI IMG/M metagenome (GOLD analysis project Ga0208544, IMG submission 184526) | Aqueous microbial communities from the Delaware River and Bay under freshwater to marine salinity gradient to study organic matter... | ecosystem: Environmental > Aquatic > Marine > Coastal ... | reverse complement strand
CTTCCCTTGAAAAGGAAGGGAGGCGTGCTGCGCGTATTCGCGAGGTTTTAACAGCCGTGAATAGTCGGCCATCGGCCATTCCAGCGCTTTTGAACAGTGCAATAGTCTCAGGCCAGTTGCAAGTTAAACTGCCCGCGTTAAATTTACGACTAGCCTCGGCAAAAATCGCGCGTCTGGACTCCCACGCCGAAGGGGCGTGGCAAGCTCTTCCTTGAAAGGGAAGAGCTTGCCACGCTTTTTAGCGTGGGCGGGGGATGGGTTTGCTAAAATGCGCCATTTCGGATAAATATCGCGACAACGCATTAAATATTTTCAGATTCGACGCCCTGGGGGATGCGCCCACGCCAACCCGTTTGGGGTTAATCCAATTCCTGCAGCGCCTCCTCCAGGCCTTCCCACAGCCAGTTGGGGTCTTCGAGCCCGATGTAGAGGCGTACCATGGTCCAGGGCAGGGGGCTGTCGGGGCGGCCGGGGATGCCGTAGAAGGCTACCGTGGGCAGGGCCAGCGACTCGTGGCCACCCCAGCTGACGGCCATGCTGAAGCGGGTGCTGTCGAGCAGGCGGTGGGTGAAGCGCTCCATCTCTTCCTTGGTTTTGGCGGCAAAATGCACGGAGAACAGGCCGCCGGCGCCCGACATTTGCTGGCGGGCCAGCGCTACCTGGGGGAAGGAGTCGAGCAGGGGGTGGAGCACCTGCTGCACTTTGGGGTGGGCCTCCAGGCGCTGCGCCAGGTCGAGGGCACTGGTATTGCTGCGGTGGAGGCGCAGTTCGAGGGTGCGCAAGCCGCGCAGCACGAGGGCGGCATCGCTGGGGCTGATGATGGGGCCCAGGGTCATGTACTCGTGGTGGAAGATGTGTTCGATTTTTTCGCGGCTGCCGCAGATCACCCCGACGACGACGTCGCTGTGGCCGTTGAGGTACTTGGTGCCCGAGTGGATGACCAGGTCGATACCCAGGCGTGCCGGTTGCTGAAAAATAGGGGATGCGTAGCTGTTGTCGATCATGGAGGTGAGGCCGTGGGCGCGGGCGATGGCGGCGCAGGCGGCGAGGTCCTGGCAGTCGAAAGTGAGGGTGTTGGGGCTTTCGAGGTAGAGGACCCGGGTGTTGGGCTGGATGGCGGCGGCGATGTCGGCGGTGGAGCGACCGTCGACGAAGGTGGTGGTGACGCCGAAGCGGGGCAGGTAGCTGGTGAGCAGGTTTTTGGTCCAGGAGTAGGGGGCGTTGACGCAGACGACGTGGTCGCCCTGCCGAACCTGGCTCATGATGGCGGCGGCAATGGCACCGCTGCCGCTGCTACAGACCAGGGCTTCTTCGGTGCCTTCGAGGGCGGCCACCTTTTGGCGCAGCATCTTTACCGTGGGGTTGTTGCCGCGGGTATAGAGATGGGAATCGAACTCACTGGCGAAAGCCTGGCGGAAGTCGGCCAGCCGCTGGTAGGCGAAATTGCTCGACTGGATGATTGGCGGCGACACGGCGCCGTAGTATTCTTCGCGGTTCTCGCCCAGGTGGTTGAGGATGTAGCTGAGGTGGTGCATGGTGGCCCGGTTGGTGAAGGGCCGAAGATAGAAAAATCAATCCGGCAAAAATACCTCCCCCCGCAAATAGGTCACCGCCTGCCCGTCGAGCCAGACGCGGTCGCCGTGGTACTCGCACGCGAGGATGCCGGTGCGGGCGCTGATCTGCCGGGCCGCGAGCTGGTTTTTGCCCAGGGTTTTGGCCCAGTAGGGCGTGAGCAGGGTGTGGGCAGACCCGGTGACGGGGTCTTCGGCGATGCCAAAGCGCGGGTAGAAACAGCGCGACACGAAGTCGACGGCGGTGCCGGGCGCGGAGACGATGAGGCCCCGGTAGGGCAGTTGCTGAATGAAGGCGAGGTCGGGAGCCAGGTCGGCCACCTGCTGCTGGTGGGCCACGATCACGAGGAGGTCGTCCTTGCCGGCGATGGTGGTTTGGATGGCGGTGCCAAGGGCTGCCGCCAGGCCGGGAGGGGGCGCAATTGTGGTGCCGGCGTCGGCCGGGAAATCCAGGCGGTAACCGGTAGCCAGCCGCTCCACGTGGAGGCTGCCGCTGAGGGTCTGGAAGGTGATGCGGGGGCGGGTGATGCCGATTTCCTGAAAGAGGGCGTGGGCCGTAGCCAGGGTAGCATGACCGCAGAGGCGCACCTCCTGGGCGGGGGTGAACCAGCGCAAGGGGAAGGCGCCGTCTTGTTCGGGGAGGAAGAAGGCCGTTTCGGAAAGGTTGTTTTCCAGGGCGATGGCTTGCAGCAGCTCGTCGGGCAGCCACTGGGCCAGCGGCATGACGGCCGCGGGGTTGCCCCGCAAGACCTGGTGGTGGAAAGCATCGATCTGGTAAAGGCGCAGGACGGTCATGAGTGGCTCAATTTTAAAAGCGTAAGGGATAATACGGGCTACAATTTCACCGCTAATCGATCACGTAGCAGCGGCATTCGCCAGCCGCCAGGGAGCCGAGTGGGAAGGTGCCTGCCAACAGGGGGACGGCTGCTTCCGACGCGGGGTCGGTCAAACTGGAAAAAAGCAAGCGGGCCTGCCGATCGGCCACGCTTCCGGGAACGGAGATGTGGAGGGGGTCAGCGGCCTGGCTGGGGTGCAGGTTGACGACGAAGAGGTACTGCGGCTTTTCGGCCTGGGTCCAGGCGACGGTGCAGTGCGTTGCGGCCGGATCGGGCGGCAGGAGCCACTGGGTGGTGGCGGCTGCCAGCGCTGGCGCCAGCTCGTCGGCCAGCAGGCGGATGCGCAGCAGGCGGTGGAAGAGCGGGCCATTTTGCCCCCACTGGTAGGGGCCGTGGGTGGCTTTGGGGCCTTCGTCGAGGTGGAAAACGTAGAGCTTGGTGTAGTGCTCATTGGGTGCGGGCACGGGGTGGGGGTCGCGCTGCTCGAAGCCGAGGGCCTGGTAGGAGGGTGTATCGGGGAGGAACAGGCCCAGGAACAGGCGGGCTTCGTTGCCGTGCAGGTAGAATTTGTCGAAGCGGGGGTCGTCTTTGTCACCGGTCATGATGGTGAAGTTGGGAACGACCCGGCCGTTGGCCTGGATGGCCAGGTAGCGCTGGAACTGCTCCATGAATTCCGCTTCGCCGACTACCATGCTCTGCAAGTCGCCCAGGGTGGTATCGGCCTGGCTGGCCGCCAGGTGGGCTACTTCGTCGCCGTAGGCCATCTCGTCGGGTTCGGCCAGGAAGCTTTCGGCGAAGTAGGCGAAATAGGGGACCGACTGCTGCACGTACACTTTGACGGCCGCCAGGGGATCGTAGAAGGCGTCGGGTGCGGCGGGCACGCCGGTGGGGCGCATCTGGACGTGGGACATGTCGCCGCGCATGAAATCGAACTGGTAGTGGGCCTGCATCTCGGCGTAGTGCTGGCAGAAGTAGTCCCACACGGCAGTGCGGGGCTGCTCGAAGTCGATGGCCCAGTTGCGGTTGTCGTCGAGCCGTTCGTAGAATTTGAAGCGGGTGAGCGGCCCGAAGACGCGCGACATTTTCTGGGGCTGGGTGATGCGGTAGTCGCGCCACTCGCGGCCCGCATAGTCGACGTTGACGGCGGCGGGGCTGGGGTCGACCTCGATGCCGCGGTAGGGCGGGCCCATGGTGGCGGGTACGGGTTCGTAGCCCAGGTTGTAGAGCCAGTCGATGAGGTTGGCGCGCCGGTCCTGGCGGTCCTGGTGGCGCTCGGGCTGCCCGAAGAGGACGAGCAAGCGCTCCCTTTCGGGGAAGGACGGCCCGAAAAAGTCGGCCGTTTCCGCGGGGTACTGGACGGCGGGCTGTGCCGAACCCTGGCGTACCAGCCACGACATGATGCTGCCCTGGACCTGCTCGTGCAGGTGGGCCTGGTGGTTGATGATGCGGGTGTCTTTTCTTTGCAGCCACTCAAAAAAATGGGGCTGGGCCAACACCATTTCCGAGTAGCGGTCGGTGTGCGGGATGACGTCCATGCCGACGGTTTTGCCGAGGGCGTGCAGCAAGTTGACGACGGCCCGGAGTTGCTTTTCTACCGTGTTCAGCTGGGGCACGAGGTGGGCCAGTTCGGCGCTGTAGAATTCGGGGTTGATGTTCCAGGAAGCCATGCCGTAGAGGCTGGACACCACGCCGGGTTCCCAGATGGGTAAGAGGTGGATGCCCGACTGGCTGGCTGGCAGGGTGAGGGCGTACTTGACCACGTTCCAGAACGACTGGATGGTGCGCACGTTGATGCCCACCATGTTGACGCGCTTGATCCAGTCGGTAGAAGTGGCCGCGGCCAGGGGGCTGGGTACGTGGCCGGTAGGCGAGAGGGCGGCCTGCAGGGTGGGGATGCCCAGCCGCTTAGCCAGGGTTTCGAGCACGATACGGCCCGGCAGTTGCACGGCCTCTTCGGGGAGCAAGGCCACCACGAAATCCTGCTGCCCGGCCGCGTAAGCCGCCAGGTGTTGGGGGCCGTTTTGTAGCCAGTCGGCCCGGAATTGCTGGTAAGTGGTCGGTAGTGGCATAAAGCAGGCGTTTAAGGCTAAGCGAAGCTAAAACAGTTCGCTGGAAGCAGGTTGTTATCAATCCGTCAGCACCACCATGTATTTGTTTTTCTTGCCGTTCTCGATCATGAGAAAGCGGCCGTGGAGCAAATCGTCGGAACGGAGCATTGTTTCTTCGTCGCTGATCTTGGTTTTGTTCACACTGATGGCATTGCCTTTGATGGCGCGGCGGGCTTCGCTTTTGGAGGCGACGATGTCGGTGTGTTCGGCCAGGAGGTCGAGGATGTTGACGGGTTCGTGAAAGGCGGTGCGGTCGACGGCAAAACTCGGAATTTCACCCGCCACGGTTTGCAGGGCGCTGGCTTTGAGGCTGTGGAGGTCGTCGGCGCCGGCCTTGCTGTTGAACAGGAGGTTGGACACCTGCTGCACGGCCTCGAAGTCTTCCTGCGAGTGCACCCGCACGGTCAGCTCTTCGGCCAGGATGGCTTTCAGGGCGCGGGGATTGCTGGCGTGTTCGGCTTCCAGGGCTTCCACTTCCTCCTGCGATTTGAGGGTGAAGTAGCGGAGGAATTTGGGCAGGTCGCGGTCGTCGGCGTTGAGCCAGAACTGGTAGAACTGGTAGGGCGAGGTCAGCTCGGGATCCAGCCAGATGTTGCCGGCTTCGCTTTTGCCAAATTTGCTGCCGTCGGCCTTGGTGAGCAGGGGCGTGGTGCAGGCGTAAGCTTTGGCGTCGGTGAGGTTGCGGCGAATGAATTCGGTACCCGAGGTGATGTTGCCCCACTGGTCGGAACCGCCCATCTGCAGGCGGCAGCCGTAGGTTTCGTAGAGGCACTGGAAGTCGTAGGCCTGCAGCAGCTGGTAACTGAACTCGGTGAAGGAGAGGCCCGACTCCAGGCGGTTTTTGACGGAGTCTTTGGAGAGCATGTAGCTCACCGTCAGGGTTTTACCGACGGTACGCAGGAAGTCGAGGACGTTCATCTCCTTGTAGAAGTCGATGTTGTTGACCAGGATGGCGGCGTTGGGCCCCTCGAAGTCGAGGAGTTTGTAGATTTGCTTTTTCTGGTGTTCCAGGTTCCGGTCCAGTTCGGCGTAAGACTTCAGCACCCGTTCTTTGTCCTTGCCGGAAGGGTCGCCGATGCGGCCCGTAGCGCCGCCCATGAGCACGATGGGGCGGTGGCCGGCGTTTTGGAGGAGGCGCAGGAGCATGATCTGTACAAAGTTGCCAATGGTCATGGACGGGGCGGTGGGGTCGAAGCCAATATAGCCTACGGTGGGTCCGGCGGCTAAAAATTCTTCTAGTCCGGGAGTAGCGTCATGTAGCATACCCCGCCATTGCAATTCCTTGATAAAATCCATGTACAGTTTTATTTTTGCGGCGTAAAGATAGAAGCAAAAAGCTTTTTTAACAGATTTTGGTTCCGTTTCTTTATCTATCTTCGCGCCATTATGAATTTCTCCTACTTTATAGCCCGTAAGGTAGCGGCTGGCGGTGGCCAGTCGTTCTCGCGCATGATCATCCGCATTGCGGTGGTGGCCGTGGCGCTGAGCATGACGGTGATGGTGGTGGCTTCGGCCCTGATCGCTGGTTTTAAGGAGGAGATTGCCGAGAAAGTCTTCGGCTTCTGGGGGCATATTCACATCTCGGATACCAATGCGGTACGCTCCATCACGGAGGTGAAGCCCATTGACATTGACCAGCCTTTCTATCCCGATTTAAATGACCTGGGGCCAATCACTTACCGGGCTCAGGAAACCTGGTTTGGCCAGGTGAGGGAAAAAGAGCGCGTCACCGAGGGCGGCATTCGCCACATCCAGGCCTATGCGGTCTACTCGGGGATTATTCGCGCCAACGACGAGCTGGAAGGCATCATCCTGAAAGGCATTGGCCAGGATTTCGACTGGAATTTCTTACAAAAATACATCATCAAGGGTACCCGACTCACCTTGCCCGACACCACGATGGGCGACGGTATTCTGGTTTCGGAATACACCGCCAACCGGCTCCGGCTGGACGTGGGCGACCGTTTTTCGGTCTTTTTTGTGACCAGCACCTACGAGCAGCTGGAGCGCCGTTTTACGGTGGAGGGCATCTACCGCACGGGGCTGGAGGAATACGACCGCCAGTTTGCCCTCGTGGATATTCGCAAGATCCAGCAGGTGCTGGGCTGGAAGGAAAACCAGGTGAGTGGCTTCGAAGTTTTTGTCGACAATATCGACGATCTAGATGCCTTCACCAACTACATCTACTTCGAGGAAATCACCAACGACCTGTACGCCGAAAGCATCAAGGAGAAGATGCGCGCCATCTTCGAATGGCTCGACCTGCAAGACGTGAATGAGTGGGTCATTCTGGGGCTCATGCTGGTGGTGGCCATCATCAATATGGTCACGGCGCTGCTCATCCTGATTCTGGAACGCACCAATATGATTGGCACGCTCAAGTCGCTGGGCGCCGCCAACTGGTCGATCCGCTGGGTGTTCCTCTACTACGCGGGCTACATTATCCTGGTGGGTTTGTTCTGGGGCAACCTGATCGGACTGGGCCTGTGCTGGCTGCAAGCCACCTTTGGCTTCATCACCCTCGACGAGGCCAATTATTACCTCGCGGTGGCCCCCATCAAGATCAACTGGTGGTCGGTGCTGCTGCTCAATGGTGGCACGTTGGTGGTCACGTTGCTCTTTCTCATTGTACCTTCCTATTTGGTTTCGCGCATTGATCCGGTTAAGGCGATTCGGTTTAAGTGATGGGGGGGTGCTGCGCGCATTCGAACTTATTGCTAGCCTTGGCAGAAATTGGGCGTTTGAACTCTCTTCCTTCAGAACCCATCCCCCAGGGCTATCGAATCTGGAAATAGATAATATAATCAACGGCGTTTTCTTCTAAAGTTGGTTCTCGCAGCGACGCAGCGCAGCAACGGCTCGCGGCGAAAGAGCTTGCCACGCTTTTTAGCGTGGACGTGCTTTTATGCTTTACGCTGATCGTCGCGGCATACCTCTAGATAACCCATCCCCCAGCCCACGCCGAAGAGGCGTGGCAAGCTCTTCCCTTTTTAGAACCCATCCCCCGGCCCACGCCGAAGGGGCGTGGCAAGCTCTTCCCTTGAAAAGGAAGAGCTTGCCACGCTTTTTAGCGTGGGAGGCGTGCTGCGCGTGTTCGCAAGGTTTTGACGGTTGTGAACAGTCGTCTATCGGCCATTGTGAAAAGTCGACTAGCCGTGATTTATCGCCTTTTGGGCAGTAGCTTCAGACCATTTGCAAGTTAATTGCCCGTGTTGAATTTACCGCCAGCTACGGCGAAAATCGCGCGTCTAGACTCCCTTCCTTCAGAACCCATCCCCCGGCCCTTCCCTTGAAAAGGAAGGGAGGCGTGCTGCGCGTGTTCGCAAGGTTTTGACGGTTGTGAACAGTCGTCTATCGGCCATTGTAAAAAATCGACTAGCCGTGATTTATCGCCTTTTGGGCAGTAGCTTCAGACCATTTGCAAGTTAATTGCCCGCGTTGAATTTACCGCCAGCTACGGCAAAAATCGCGTGTCTGGACTCCCACGCCGAAGGGGCGTGGCAAGCTCTTCCTTGAAAGGGAAGAGCTTGCCACGCTTTTTAGCGTGGGCGGGGGATGGGTTCTCCAAAAGGCAGAGCTAGAGCTGGGTAAAAACACACGAACTACATCTAAATTCTTCCAACAAACCCAGCCCTGACCCCCCTCAAAGCGCAATCGGCGCCGCCAGCAACGCGTCGGGAATACCGAACGCCTCCACCAGAGCCAGGGCTTCGGGGCGGAGCTGGCTACAGAGCTGATCGATCTGGCGGCGAATGGCCTTGCTTTTGACGTTGGCCAGGTAGTCTTGTTCCAGGTACCAGGCGGCGTGCTGCTCGATGGTGTGCAGGGCGTAGAGGGCGCGCAATTGTTCCAGGATGGGGAACGTGCTCTTGTCGCGCTGTTGCTGGATGGCGGTGTGCATGGCCTCCAGGGTGACGCGCTCCACGAAGGCTTCCGCCAGGGCGAGCATGTGGGTTTGGCAGATGAGGCCAGCCTGGTAGGCGCTCTCCCCGTTTTTGATGTGTCCGCGCAAGCGCTGCGCCAGGGAGAAGAGCAGGCGCCGCTCCCGAAATTGGAAGGCACTCAGTTGAAATTCCGCGCTCCGCAGGTGGCTGGCTTCGGTGTTTCGGATGGTGAAGGGGTTTTGTTCCGTCACCACGGTGCTTATCCGCTCGCCGAGCATGCGCATAATAGCCATGTTGCCATCTTCGTGGAAGGCCTGCTGGTAATCCGTCAGCAAGCCTTTGGCTACCAGTTGCATCAGGACCGTATTGTCGCCTTCGAAGGTGGTAAATATTTCCGTGTCGGCTTTCAGGGCGGCAAACTGGTTCTCCGTCAGGTAGCCCTTGCCGCCGCACGCTTCGCGGCATTCCTGGATCGCGGCCGTGGTGAACCAGGTCGCGTAAGCTTTCATGCCGGCCGCGAGGGTCTCTATTTCGCGCATGGTGTCGTCGGTACGGGCAAAGTAGCGATCGGCCAGGTGGTCGAGCCCAAACTGTACGGCGTAGGCCTTGGCGACCAGCGGCAGCAGGCGGCGCTGGTGGCTGGGGTAGTCGAGAATGGGGGTTTCCGGGCTGGTGGCCGTGGGCGAAAACTGGCGCCGTTTGGCGCCGTAGCGGATGGCGATGTCCAAGGCTTTCTTGGTGGCGCTCAGGCCCGCCCGCGGCACACATACGCGGCCACCGACGAGGGTGCCCAGCATGGTGAAAAAGCGGCGCGACGGATTTTCGATCGGACTGCTGTAGGTGCCATTGGCCGCCACCTGCCCGAAGCGGTCCAGGAGGTTTTCGCGGGGTACACGCACGTGGTTGAACCAGATGCGGCCATTGTCGACGCCATTGAGGCCCAGCTTGTAGCCATTGTCCTGGACGCGGATGCCCGGCAGGAGTTCGCCGAAGGTGTCGCGCAGGGGCACCACCAGGGCGTGTACGCCGTGGTTTTCTTCCCCCACAATCAGCTGCGCAAACACACTGGCCACCCGGCTGTGGAGGGCGTTGCCGATGTATTCTTTGCCCGCTTCCTCGCGGGGGCTATGGACGATAAATTCCCCGGTATCCGGGTCGTAAGTGGCGGTAGTTTCCAGCGCCCGCACGTTGGAGCCGTGGCCGGTCTCCGTCATGGCGAAGCAGCCGGGCAGGTCGAGGGTGCCGGTGGCGGGCAGGTATTTTTCGTGGTGTTTGGCGGTACCCAGGTTGAAGACACTGCCACCCCAGAGGCCAAATTGTACGCCAAATTTGATACACAGGCTGAGGTCGTGGTAGCCGAGGGTTTCGAATACGGCGGCGTAGGCGCTCAGGTCGTCCTGGCCGCCGTAGGCGCTGGGGAAGGAGAGGCTGCCCATACCCTGCCGGGCCAGGAGCTGGCACCACTTCAGCACCTGCTCGCGGTGGTCTTCCTTGATGGGAATGTGGCGCAGCTGGAACTCGGGGTCCTGCAGGATGGTCAGGGTTTTGGCTTTCACGTTGGCCATCCTGCCGTCGAGCAAGGTTTGCATTTCGGTTACCCGAAAGCTGGCCCTGCGGGCTTCTTCCTCGAAAATGGCGGCTGGTGGCGGGTTGAAGAGGTTGCGGAAAGTGGCGACATTGAGTTGGCCGAGGTCGGTTTCCAGCGCCTGCAGGGAAGCCCGGTCCTGTGCGCTCATCCAGTGTTGGCGGGGCGTTTCGGATGCGGCCAGCGCCAGCCCTACGGCCAGCAAGGTCTGCTGGTCGGGTGGCAACTGGGCGGCTACCTCCTGGCAGCTGATCTCCCAGAACTTGAACAGGTCGCGGGTGGGCGGAATGGCCGGATTGCTCCACAACAGCAGCTGCTGCTTGTCGGGTTTGGTGAGAAAAGACAATTGGGCGACCCGTTCCCGCAGGGTGTGGACCTCCGAGGGCGTCAGCACCCGGTCGGACCACCCGGCGTAAAGAAAGGGGATCAGCACCCGGACACCGGGCGCGAACGCAATTTTGAGGGCAGGATTTTGACTCATGGTTAGGGACTTTTCTTGTTCAGCCAGATCGGTATAGCATGGCTACGGAGCCACGGCAGCTGAAACCGCAGGTGGCTTGGGAATTTAACGAAAATATAGGTAAAAACTTTCTTTTGGGTGGGGGAATTAATGGCTGCCTTTTCGGGAAGAGGTTTTTTTGTAGGAAAAGGGGGGGGGGACTCCGTGGGTAAGTGCGGTAAAAAAGCGTTATTTTTGGGTGAAGAAAAAGGGATGGTTCAGCGCGTAGTTACAAACCTATACCCAGCGGGGTGGATTTTGAGGACTTGTAAACCGATTTATTATGGAACACAACATCATCAAACACTTTCAAGCAGTAAAAGCCATCATTGGCCAAGGCAAGACACAGGCCGTGCAGGCGGTGAACATGCAGTTGATACAGGTCAATTGGCAGGTGGGTGCGTATCTGTCCACCAGCCTGACCACTGCTGCCTATGGTGACAAGAGAGAATTATATTTCGCCAGAAGGTGATTTTTATCCCATAAAGATTGTGGGGTCAGTGACCCCACAATTGCCACCACTACCCGCTTTCTTGGCGAGATTGAGTTGGACGCATCATATTGAAGTCTTAAAACAGGCTACTGGCATTCTGCCCGCGAAGCGCAGGCCATTTACGAACGCATAAAGCCCGCTCCATAACTCAAATAATAAGTAATCAACAAAAGCAAAGATGAAGGAGGAGAGGTCGCAACTGATGAAATCGTCGGTTACCGTACTGATATACATGAACCTGTCTACAAAAGCGAGTTAGCCGCTGAGCTTGACGCGGCCGTAGCGGAAGTTGATGCCGGAGATTTTATCACACTGGAGGAACTCGAAGCTGAAGTAGCAAAGTGGTGAATACGGAGTCCACTTCCACATTTAGACCACGCAGGTGTTGCACCTCTTGCAGGCTTTTGGAAAGCTGGGGTAAGCTAATTATATTTACCACTTACTGCAAATCTATCACGGTTTCCATTGCTTATAAATACGAAGAACTGATCATGGCCAACGAAAACCTAACTCCCACTACTGGGCTTCAGTAAGCCCGCGACCTCATTGCCTAAGACCGGCTTGATGAGGCCCTCTCCACCCTGCGTACATGGCTGGACAATAGTCCGAAATTGGATGAAATTCTGCACCAGTCGGGTCGTTTTGCCGCTATCCGAAAACAAATCCGTCACGGCACAGTCAGCCATGCCGAAGCCAACTTGACACGCAATCAAATCAGCTACGCCCTGCTGGAATTGTTGCGTGAAATCGAAACACAAGAACGCGAAAACCCGACCTTGAAGCAGGAACTGGAAGCCGCCATTTCTATTACACAGTCTAAGAATGTGGTTGCAGGCTCTACCATCACTGCCGGTGGCAATGTCCAAATTGGCGACAAGCACGTGACCCAAAACGCGGAGAAGATTTATAATATCGACAAAATTGACAACGCTAATTTCTCTTGATGATGACCAACGAAAACCAACCCATCCTCATCCAATCCGTTGCCGAGGGTATGCTTAACCTACAGGTGGACGGCGAGGTGCTGGAAATCCGCAATGAGCTGGCCGCCCTGCGCATACTGTTGGAGAGCCGCCAAACCCAAACGGTACAATATGCCGACAAAATTTACAACATTGCGCATATTGACGAGGCCAACTTTGGCAGTGTCACCAGCAAGATAGTGTTCAATGGTATCTTGGTGCGGCGCCTTATCAGGGCATTGGAGCAAAAGACAGGTGTGCAGGATTTCCTGCGCAACCTGCCCAGCGAGTCGGCAGACAAGTGGGAAGAGGTTCCAGCGTTCTTGCAGGACGCCCAAGTATTGGTGGGGCAGCATTTCGTGTGGGTGCTGGCCTGGGAATTGCGCCGCCTCTTCGCCATCGGAAAGGATAAACGCAAGCGACAGGAGGAAAAAGTGGACGAGTATATCGACCACTGCTTCAGCACGGCCAAGATGGCGCTCCAATTAACCAATTTTCTGCTCATAGCAGCGCTTTGGGATAAAAAAAAGCAGCAAGAAGGATTGAAGCTAAACCCTGCGCAGTTGGAGCCCTTCTTCGGCACACGCCCCCTGACCATGCTGGAACACCACCAGTTGCTGACCAACCTGGTGGATATGTTGGTCGACAATGGCCTCGAGCTCCCGTTTGAGGAGCCAGACTTGGAGGCAGACGGTGCTTTGAGTAAGGCCGTTGTTCGCTTGGAGGAGCTGTGCAGCCTCAACATAGCTTATGGCTTGGCACATTGCCACACTGCCGAAGCCTGTTTGGCCGACCTGCTCGTCGGGCTGCCATTTTTCAATACCCACCACCTGGTCACCATCAAGCGGGTGGAGTACGAGGCGCTCCGCAACAACTCGCCCCGCTACGTCAAGGACTTCACCATCCTGGAGAAAAAGGAGGCGCGGGAGTGGCAGCGTATGCTGAAGTTCGACCACGACGCGCCCGTGCAGTCCTACGCCCTGCTGTTTCGCAACCACCAGCGGGCCTTCAATCTCTTTCCTTTCTTGATGGACTACCACGCGCTCATCAATGAGCGTGTCTTCCAGATACAGCTGTACGAGTGCCGCGAGGGCTGGCGCGGCCTGCGCTACTACAACGTAGAACAGGAGTGCGAGCAGGCTATGTATTACTGCGACGCCAATGCCGAGGTGATGGAAGTGCAGACCGAAGACCAAAAGCAGGCACTGGAGCGCGACATCCGCTGCGATCTGGCCATCAAGCAGTTGGAGGACGCCATGAACACGCTCCTTGGTCCTGGCCATCGCTTCGTGAAGGAGGCCGCACGCCCAAGCGATCATTTTGGAAATATCTAAATCCTCAGACACCATGCGAAAGCGTTATCCATTTCCATTTTTGGACGCCTACGAACGGAAAGACCAGGATTTTTTCTTCGGTCGCGACGAGGAAATAGAGCAACTCTACCAACTCACGCAGCAGAGCAACATCGTGCTGCTCTACGGCCATTCCGGCACGGGCAAAACCAGCCTCATCCGCTGCGGCCTGGCCAACAAGTTCCGCAGCTACGACTGGCAAGACGTCTATGTACGCCGTGGCACCCACCTCATCCGCTCCCTTGACCGGGCACTCTGTGAGGAATCTGACGGAGCCTTCGACTACGAAGACGGCGGCGACACCATCGCCGACCTGCCCCAGAAATTGGAGGCGGTATATAGGGCCACCTTCAAGCCCCTCTACCTCATCTTCGACCAATTCGAAGAACTCTACGTGCTCGGCAGCCGCGACGAACAGGATGCCTTCGTTCGCATCATACAGGACATCCTGCGCAGAGAGCAGCCCGTAAAGGTCATCCTCAGCATCCGGGAAGAGTACCTCGGCCACCTCTACGAGTTCGAGCGGGCCGTGCCGGAGCTGCTGCGCAAAAAGCTGCGGGTGGAGCCGATGAACCTGGAGCGTGTAAAGACCGTCCTGCTCGGCGTGAGCAACCAGCCCGACAGCAATGTACAGCTCGAAGCAGGCCACGAAGCCCCCATCGCCGAGGGCATTTTTGAGAAAATACGCGGCCAGGACAAAACCCTCCACATTCCGCTGCCTTACCTGCAGGTGTTTTTGGATAAGTTCTACCTCGAAGTGACGGGCGACCAAAGCCGCCAAGCGGAGGCTATCTTTACCCGCCCCACCCTCGCCGCCATGGGCGACCTTGGCGACGTGCTGCGCAACTTCCTCGACGAGCAGGCCACTGCCATCAGCCGCGCGCAAGGCCTGCCAGAGGCGGAGGTATGGCGCGCGCTCTCGCCCTTCGTTACCCTCGAAGGCACCAAGGAGCCGCTCTCGGAAGCCCAACTCACTGCCCGCCTGAGCGACCTGCCCACCGGTGCGTCCGCCCGCCTGCTGCAAGCTCTGGTGCAGGGTCGTATTCTGCGCTTTTCGGAAGCCAGCCAACTCTACGAAGTGGCCCACGATGCCCTGGCCAAACAAATACACGCCAAGCGCAGCGACGAGGAGATCGCCATCCTGGAAGTGCAGCGCCTGGTGAAAAGCCAGACGGCCATGAAGGCCGAGGCGCGGGAGTATTTTACGGAGAAGCAGCTGTTGTTTATGGAGCCCTACCTCGAAAAGCTGGTGCTGGGAGAGGCGGAAAAAGACTGGATAGCGGAGAGCCGGGTGCGGGTGCACCACCAGAAAGAGGAGGCGCAAAGGCGGCAGGAGGCGGAGCTGGCGGCGACGCAGAAGCGGCTGCGGCTGGTGCGGGGCCTGCTGGCACTGGCGCTGGTGGCGGTGCTGGTGGCGGGGTATTTGAGGGTGCTAGCCAACGGCCAAAAAGCCGCTGCCGAAAGTGCCACGTTGGTAGCCAACGAACGCCTGCTGGAAGCACTGCAAGAAAAAGCCCAACGCCTCGAAGGCGAAAAAGCCCAATTGATCCGTGCCCAAGCCGTTTACCAAACCGCAGGGGACAGCATCCTGCAGCGCGAGACCCTACAGACCATGACCGAAAAGGACAGCCTCATACAACTGAATGCACAAAATATACGGGATGCCCAAGCCCGCCAAAAACAACAATAACCATGCGCATACTTACTTTATCCTTGCTGATTTTGTTTTTTGGCCTGCCCGGCATGACCCAGGATTGCCCACATTTCGACCGCCTTATGCGTATGGCAGACACCTACTGGCAAAACGGCGAGTTTGAAAAAGCACTGAACCAATTGGCCGCCGCACGGGAGTACTGCCCTGCTCTGAGTGGGAGGCTAGATGAAAAGTCGTTGGCCTTCACTACTGAAATCTCACGAAAGTACCGAGAGGCGGAGCAAGAAAAAAAGCGGGCGGATACAGCCCTTAATAACCTCCAACGCATCGCCGACCAAGCTGTTCCCATCGTGCTGGCTGATATTGACCAGGACATCTACCGACTGGAATACGATAGCACCTACGGAAAATGTAAAACTGCCGTAGGCCTCAACGCCCGCCGACGGGAAGTGGAAAAGCGAATATGGGAGATTGCCTACTTTTACACAGAAGCCGATACTGTGGCAGCGGCAGTGGCCTTGCTCAACCTGCTTCAGCCTACCGGATGGACCGCCAAAACGTCTGGCCTGCAGGATAAACTGCGCACCTACCTGGCCAAAACCCTGCCTGCCGACTACCTGAATACCTTGCAAGAACGCTATTACCCCAAAATGCTGCCAGTGGAGGGAGGAGGGGCGTTTTGGCAAGAGGAATTGGAGGATACGCTCCGAGTAGAAAAGTCTTTTTATATCGGTGAAACGGAAATCACCTACTGGCAATACCAGGTATTTGCGTGGGCAGCAAAACACCACATAGAACCACCCGCCTGGGAATTTTGCGGTGATAATCCGGCCGTTTATACCAACTGGTACGACGCGGCGTTTTACTGCAACTGGCTGAGCAAAAGGCACGGAAAGGATGCTGTTTATGTCCTCACCAACCCGAGCGAATATGATTGGGGTATTGCCTACGATGTGCAGATAGATACCACCGCCAATGGCTACCGCTTGCCCACCGAGGCCGAATGGGAGTTTGCGGCACGAGGCGGCAATTCTACCAATGGGTTGGAATACAGTGGGAATTCGGTTTTAGACAGTGTAGGCTGGTATGGCGAAAATTCCAATAACCGCACCCGAGCCGTTAAGCTGAAAAAACAAAATGAACTAGGTTTGTATGACATGAGCGGCAACGTATGGGAGTGGTGTGATGATTGGTATAGCGAGGGTGATCCGCCCCGGGTGTTCCGCGGCGGGTCGTGGTACTCCTACGCAGCGGACTGCCGTTCGGCCTTCCGCAACAACTACTCCCCCGACTCCCGCAACGACTTTGTTGGCTTCCGCCTCATTTTCGTCCCGCAGTGAGGCGGCCTGCCTGTCCGGTTTTACTCATGAGCATAGCGAGCTGTTGAAAAAAAGTAAAGGGGGGGAGGGACGAACCTCCCGTGCTTTTTTGAGGCAGTGAGCGAATAAATAGGAAACGGATACCGGCGTAAGCCGGTGATTTTTTTAGAAAAACGAGCAATCATGCGAATCAAACTATTCACCATACCCGTAGGCGACAGCGGCAGCGCGCTGGCTGAGATGAACACCTTTCTGCGCGGGAACAAGATATTGGAAGTGGAGAACCACTTGGTCCACAATGAGCATGGAGCGTACTGGTGCTTTTGTGTGCGCTACATCGAGCGAGCCTATCCGGAAGCTGACGGAAAGAAGGCCGCTAAGGTGGATTATCGCAGTGTGCTGGACGAGGCTACTTTCCAGAAGTTTAGCAAACTGCGGGAAATTCGCAAAAAGGTAGCGGCGGAGGAGGGTATCTCAGCCTTTATTATCTTCACGGACGACGAACTGGCAGAATTGGCTAAATTGGACGAGATCACGGAGCAGGCTATGCTTGGTATCAAGGGCATCGGCGAAAAGAAGACAGAGCGCTTCGCCAAATATTTTATCACTAAACCGGATTGCGTAATACGTTTACTAAACCTCCAAGGTTTAGTAAACGTTTAAGAACCATTTAAACAAAAATTTCATGGCTGCACGCATCAATTATTGGCAGCAGTTGGAAGAGAACCTTACCTACCATATTTATAATCATGCCGTGGGTAGGGAGAATCTTTTTGCTACCGAGGCCAATTATACCTACTTCCTGGAACGATGGAAGAAGCACATGCCTTACTTGGATGTGTACGCCTATTGTCTGATGCCCAATCATTTTCACTTTTTGGCCAAGGTCAAGCCTTTGGACGAATACTTGCTAGAACATATAAGAACCCAACAAACGCAAAAGGCGGAAGCCTTTTTGAAAAGCACTATTCCTTACCATAGCTATCTTGAAGACCAGTTCAAGCGCCTGTTTTCAGGCTATACGCTGGCATTCAACAAGCAAGAAGAAAACAGAAGAGGCACTTTGTTTCAGAAACGTTTCAAAAGGGTCGCTATTTCCTCCGACTATCGTTTGCTTTATATGCTCGCCTATATTCACCACAACCCCATTCATCATAGGTTTTATGACAATCACACGGACTGGCCTCATTCTTCCTACCAAGCTTTTTTTCAGATGGGAAAGCACTCCAACATTCGACGGCAGGAGGTGCTTTCTTGGTTCGCTGATGATATGGATAAGGCATTGACCTTGTTTACCCAATATCATCAGGATTTTAAAACTGATCGGGATATGGGAGGATATATGTTTGAAGATTAACCTACGTTCGTTTATACGTTTACTAAACCTCGAAGGTTTAGTAAACGTATAAACGTATAAAACGTATTTGCTCTATCCCAACCGCACCCGTTTGGCACAACGCAGCCGCAAGCGGTTTATCCAAAAATCCAAGGAGTACGAACGTTTGCTGCAAGCAGGCGAATGGTCGCAAAAAGACTATCAGCGGCATGTCGAGCCACTAACGGCCTTCACCTTGTATGCCGATGCGAAGGCGCTTCGTAAGCGTCAATTTCATTTGGCAGAATAGTGCGGTCCTGCCAAATGAATTTGGTAAGACAAAAAGGGCATACATCGAGGGAACGAACCGGGTGATCCGCGGCGGGTCGTGGAACAACAACGCAGCGAACTGCCGAACGTCGAACCGCAACAACACCCCCCCCGACAACCGCAACAACAATGTTGGCTTCCGCCTCCTTTTCGTCCCGCAGTGAGGCAGCTGGCCTGTCCGGCTTTACCCTGTGAAATAATACGATTGATTATGAATTTCTACTACGTATATGTTCTTTTAAGTGAACAGGATGGTTTTTTTAACCTGCCAGGTAACAGACTAGTTCGATAAAACGTTATATCTATGGAAATACAACTAAAACAAATGCTTATGAGTACGGTAGATAAACGCGCAGCGCTTCATCATTTAATTGATGAAGCTAATGAGGCATTTATAGAGGCCGCGTTCCTAATCTTCACTGCAGCGCAGACAGAAAAGCCTTATGGATATGAAGTTGACGGAACGCCTATTTATGCCAGCAAACTTGGCGCAGAACTCGACAAGGAGATCACAGCTGCTGAAAATGGTAATTATATAACAGCTCAGGAGCTTGATGAAATATCGAAAGGATAATTAAGGCTATTTTTAGCAACGTACGCTCAGCCTAGCACCAGAAATAAAAACCGTGCCACAGCCCCCCCAAACATTCACCGACCAACTGAACCGCGAGGTCATCCTGCCCCGTGTGCCGCCACAGCGGATTGTCTCGCTCGTCCCCTCGCAGACCGAACTGCTGGCCTACCTGGGGCTGGCCGGGCGGGTGGTGGGCATCACCAAATTCTGCGTCCACCCCACCGCCTGGCGCCGGGAGAAGACCCTCGTTGGCGGCACTAAGCAGCTGCACCTCGACCGCATTCGCGCCCTGCAGCCCGACCTCCTCATCGCCAACCAGGAAGAGAACGACCGGGCACAGGTGCTGGCGCTGGCGGCAGATTTTCCGGTGTGGGTGAGTAGGGTAGTGGACCTGCCCTCGGCCCTGGCCATGATCGAGTCGGTGGGCGACCTCACGGCTACCACGGCGCGTGCCCAGGCCCTGGTACAAAGTATCCGGGAGTCCTTTGCCGAATTGGCCGCTTTCCCCGTCCTGAGTGCCGCCTACCTGATCTGGCGGGATCCCTATATGGTCAGCGGCGGCGATACTTTCATTCAGGCCATGCTCACGGCTGCCGGCTTTGCGAACGTTTTTGCCGAACAGGATCGCTACCCCGCAGTCAGCGCCGCCGAACTGGCCGCCGCCAGGCCCGCCGTCATCCTGTTGTCCTCGGAGCCTTACCCCTTTCGGGAAAAACACCTGCGGGAACTGCAGGAAATTTGTCCGCAGGCCGTCATCCGCTTAGTGAATGGGGAATTGTTCTCCTGGTACGGCAGTCGACTCTTGCAGTCGGCAGCGTATTTTCGTAAATTGCGCCAGGAAATTCCGGGGTAAATTTCGCCTACATGCCCCCGCAGCACAAGTCTAACCAAACCATGAACTACCACTCGCGCTACCTGTTCTTCGTTTGCTTCCTGGGTTTCGGCGCTTTGGCGCTGTCTGGCCAGGCCCGGGAGGACCTGCGGATTCCCGGTGAACTGATCGTCCACTTTGCGGAAGAGGTCGCCGTGCCCGCGCAACTGGCCAGCTGGTCGCGCAGCCGGTCGGCCGCGGCGGTCACTTTGCGGGCCGTTCGTCCGCTGGGTATTCGGCACAACCTCTACCTGCTGCGTTTCGACGAAGCGCGCTACCCGGTGGCCGAGCTGCTCCAGTGGCTGCGTCGCCAGCCGGTGGTGCGGACGGCCCAGGCCAATTATACCGTCGAATTTCGCAATACCCCCAACGATACCGAGTACTTCCGGCAGTGGGACATGGACCTCATCGGCGCCCCCGAGGCCTGGGCACACACCACCGGCGGGCAAACCCCCAACGGCACGCCCATCGTGGTCGCCATCATGGACAGCGGCTTCGACCTCCAGCACGAAGACCTTCAGGACAACCTCTGGCACAACCCCGCCGAAATCCCCGGCGACGGTATCGACAACGACAACAACGGCTACGTCGACGACGACCTCGGCTGGAATTATTACAACGACAATCCCGCCATCGCGCCCGGCAACCACGGCCTCTCCACCAGCGCCATCGTCGGCGCGCGCGGCAACAACGGCCTCGGCGTCACCGGCGTCAACTGGCAGACGCAAATGATGCTCTTCACCTTTTCCTCGGTAGCCGACCTCGTGCGCGCCTACGAATACGTCATCGACCAGCGCGCCCGCTTCAACGAGAGCCTCGGCGCCACCGGCGCCTTCGTCGTAGCCACCAACAACAGCTTCGGCCAGGAGCGCGTGCGCTGTGCGCAGCAACCCGTCTGGGCCAGCATGTACGACCTGCTGGGCGAAGTGGGCATCCTCAGCAGTGCGGGGGTGGGCAACAGCCGCTACGATGCCGACGCCGCCGGCGACGTGCCGGGCACCTGCCCGTCCGACTACCTCGTCGTGTCCTGCAATACCGATGCCGACGATAACCTCTACACCAACTCGGCCTACGGCGCCGTCTCCGTCGACCTGGGCTCGCCGGGCGAGGGTTCCTTTACCGCCAAGCCGCAAAACACCTACGGCACCTTCGGGGGCAACAGCGCCGCCACGCCCCACGTCACGGGGGCCATTGCGCTGCTCTACAGCGCCCCCTGTGCCGACTTCCTGGCGCAGGCTCTGGCGCAGCCCGCCGCCACGGCCCGCTTCGTCAAGCAGCTCCTGCTGGACGGCACCGAAAAAGTACCTTCCCTTACTTTTCGCACCGTCACCGGCGGCCGCCTCCACGTAGGCGCCAGCATGACCAGCCTCCTGGCCACCTGCACCAATACCCTCGGCGACCTCCAGGTGCTCACCCTGCGGCCCAACCCGACCAGCGCCGCCCTGCGCGTCGATTTCCGGACACCGGGCAACGGCACTTATCTGGCCCAACTGTACAACGCCCTCGGGCAGCAGGTCCTCCAACAATCGGTGCCGGTGGATGAGCGCGGCGCCCGCAGCTTTGTACTCGAACTGGGACACTTGCCCGCCGGGGTCTATTTTCTACGTTTTGGGACTGGAAAGGAGTGGGTGACGGAGCGGGTGGTGGTGTATTAGTACTAAGCATCAGGAACCGGTTTCCTTTTTTGATAATTTTAAATTTAAAAATTTAAAAATGTTAAAAATTGTGATTTGTTTTTTTGAAAAATTAAAATATATTTATAGCTAAATTAATGCGATTCTTTTCACTAAAACCATTTAAAATGAAAAAAGTAACGCAGCTCTCTTATTTAATCGTGCTCTTGCTGGCGTTGGTTGTATGCCAGTGTGCCAAACCTGAAGAACAACCTGT
>Ga0208544_10000917_pt1 | contig 21335 bp, 15 predicted proteins | sample DEB08_DNA_9_FD_184526 | JGI IMG/M metagenome (GOLD analysis project Ga0208544, IMG submission 184526) | Aqueous microbial communities from the Delaware River and Bay under freshwater to marine salinity gradient to study organic matter... | ecosystem: Environmental > Aquatic > Marine > Coastal ... | reverse complement strand
TTTCTCGTTTTTAGTATTGAACAGTAAAGGTCGGGAAAATAGGGGAGAGCTGCAACTGACATTTCCTTGAAATCTAGGTAGTTTTTGCTAGTTACTCAGATGCCATTTTCTTGAAAGTATAAGCTACATCTGAGTAATTTTATTTTTTTGAAACGAAGGCTATAATTTTTGATAGATAATTTTTTTTTGTATATTTTATTATACTAAACCGCTACAAGAAATTGTTTTTATTTGGTTGGGGGGCTACTTTTACTTAAAGTAGCGCCACTTTTGACGCTTCTAAACTCGACTAAAGATTTTGTTTTCATTTGATTTTTTAAGTAAGGCACCACGTTTCGTGGTGTCTTTTTTTTTTGTGGCTACTTCTCCGACTGTTGTTCCTTGCAACTGAAGGGAGCTTTCAAAGTATCAAAAGCCGCTGCTTCTTGGGACTCGTAAATACATTTTCCCAGCTATAGGGAAACTCTTCTTCTTTTTTCTTCGTAACATTCTTTAAACATACCTCTAAGATAAACTACCTATTGAGAAAACTTACCTATACTATCCCCTTTTTACAAAATTGAACATTCAACTACTTTAAAGATTGACCTATGACCGAAATGCAAAAATTATATCGAGTTTTCCAGTTGATTAGAATTCTAAATACCCCGCCAGGTAAAACAGTTAAGCAACTAATAAGCATGCTCAATGGTTCGAAAAGTGATATTTATCGGCTTTTGAAGTTATTGGAAGAAGTAGGTTATCCTGTCGAAACAGATTTGCAGCACCGTAAATTTTTACAATTGCCCTTCTCTAAACAAGACAAGAGTACGCTAGAACCTGAAGAATTATTCTATTTACAAGAAGTACTCCAACAGCATACAGGAGGCTCTTCTTTAGCAACAAGCATCCTACATAAGTTTGACCAAAACTTAAACCTTATTCCATTAGCAGACTCCTTACCCCAATTACATATCACCAGAATGCAAAAACTAGCTAAAGCAGGGATTGATATGGGAAAGTGCTTAAAACTATATCGCTATCGTTCTCTCACCGGTGATGATGTTAGAGACCGATGGGTGGAACCATTAGAAATTACGCAAGACAGAAAATACTTGATTGCGTGGGATAAAGAGGTGGATGACCAACGACAATTTAAAATTATCCGCATTCAAGATATTGATATTCTGGAAGAGAAGGTTATGCTGGATAGAATTGCCAGTCCGATGGATATTTTTGGCTTGACTGGGGAAGAATGGCTTTCAGTTAGAATGGAATTGACTTCCTTGGCGCACCACCTTTTAGTAGAAGAATTCCCTTATTGTACCCAATATGTTAGAAAAAATAATGACCGAATTCTTTTTGACGGTATGGTTAGAAACTGGAAAGGAATTGGGCGCTTTGTTTTAGGTTTACCTGGGGAGGTTAAGATAATTTCACCTGATAAGTTTAAAATTTACTTAAAAGAAAGAACTAATACATTTAATGATTCCCTGTAGTTGGGAAGGGTATATTTACTTAAAACCGTAAAATTATAATTTAGACAAGCCTTATTGTTAATCTTAGAGCTTTTGCTTGCATAGAGGATAATTTAGACTCCTTTCCGTTCCCTGTCCTTGGGAAACGCACTTCTTACCTTTGTTTTATCATTTAGAAACAAGCTTAAATGATTTCAAAATCAGCAGCGGAAACAGCACGGCTATGCTTAAACCGCTACTGATTATTTCTATTAACAAGGCTATCCTTCTTCACTAAAAGCGGACGCCTATAATTCAAATTTACTATGTTTTTATCAAATGCTGCAACGACTGTTGCAAAAGTCACTTCTATGTCTAATGGTGAACTAAATCCTCTCTTTCTAATTCCACCTGTCCAAATTATCATAGGAGATTTTACGGATTTGTAAGCTTTTTCAACTTAGGACTTATCCTTACTTTTAGAAGGATAAGTCCGCTATCATTTTTTGAATTTTGGGTTGCAACCAATTTCTTAAGGTAACAGATACGGAATGCTTTAAATTTTGCTGAATCGTCAAAAGCTTTTTAAGTCGCTCTTTATTTGTACCATTTACTTGTATTACCTTTTTTAAATGGGTTGTGAACTGAAGGTAATTCTGTTTTTTATTGGGTGCTAATTCGCTGTGACCTATGATATATCGCTCAAAGCTTTCCGTTCGGCTTTTTAACAAGTCTTGCATTTTAAGTAAGGTATCGTTAGCAGGATTCCATAGCTCAAAAAGGGCTCTTAATAACAAGGTTTTAATTTTGGTATTGGTGCCAACAGGCAAATTGTCGGTTTGCGCAAAGGGCGTTAACAATTCAATTACTCCATTATAATCTCTTTGACGAAAGTGGTAATAGGCGATAACTTGAGCATAGGTGGCGTCTTTTATTTGAGGAGCAAGAAAAGGTTTATATTTTTTGACAAATGCAAAAGTCCAATCGTCTTCTTTATTAAAGAAGCCGACCGTGGCTGCATTGGCATATTCTATATCTCTGATTCGATTGTTTTCTACAAGGAGGCTATGCTTATCAGCAAATCTAAAAAGTTCGAACCCTTCGTTGGCATAGAAAATTTGGTCTTCTCCTAGATGCTTATTATAGTAATTATTCAATAATAGCAGAATAACTTGGGCATCCCTTTTGGGTAGACATTGTACGAATTCAAAGAAGCTTTTCTTTAGTTTTAAATAGTCGGCTTTTTTTGATGATTGAACCATCTGAAGTGCCAATAGGAAGATAGTCAAGGTCGCATCGTCTTTGAATTCAGGACTTGCCTTGATTAATGCAAGCATCTTGTCCACTTGTGGCAGTTCAAAACTACTTGCTCTAATATTTTGAAGGGTGTTATACTCTAAGATAATTTTTAGTTTCTCGATGAAATAGAATTTATCGAGGTATTTATTGGCGTTTTGGAAAATCGACTCATCGGAACCAAATTTTTCGGTATTAATATCTGACCAAAGTGCATCATTTAATTGAAACAAACTTAGGTATTTATCAGAAGCAACCGATATTTCTTTTTTTGGATTAAGTGCTGTTATTAGCTTTTTACTTTGATTGGCATAATCTGGATGGTTTCTGTTTTTTAGAGCTTGTAGCAATAATTGTTTTTTCAATAACTCATTTTGCGTCAACTCATATTGTACTAAGAAATCTTCTAAGGTTTCTTTGAGGTGATGGGCTAATTTATTTAACCGAACCTCTGCTCTTTTTGGACTATCAAATAAATGCTTACAAATAGTTGCTCTTTTTAATCGGGTAGAGGTATAGCTTGGCGCAAATCGCTTTAGGTAAGCCAATAATTCGACGACTTCCAGATTACTATTGGCATATTTCGCCTTTAGATATTTCTCAAACTTTTGCAATTCTTTGTCTTCCGCTCTTAAGGTTTTTAGTAATTGGATTAATCGACTTGTGCGCATTTTAGTGACTTTTGGTTAGTTGGATTGTTTTTTAAAGTTTTTTCAAAAGTAGAAGTGTAAAGTTATGTAGAATTTTGGAATTTTTATTTTTAACTGGTAATCAATTGTTTATAATGATTTTAAAACACCTAAATAGTAGTTTTTAAAGAACTTAGTACATTTTTATTTTCGGAAATATAGATAAAAAACTAATATACTTGTTGCATCATCTAATTGAGCGAAATAAATCAATCAAAGAATAAATAGTTACCAATGAAAAAAAACGAGAAAATAACCTCAATTACATTTAATCGGACTTCGAATGTATTCATCAATGCGGGGATAGTTGGTCTGTATAGATTTATCAATAAATATCAAATTGCTCATCCTAATAAATTTCCTTCTTTAAATATTTCACCACTTTCAAAGGACGAATTGACTATTAGTTGTGATACCTTATTAGAATTTTTAGAGGAGGTTTATTATTTTATGGGGAAAGAAATTTATGATACACCTTCTCAAAAGCAAATAGATGAAAACTATAATGTTTATTATATAGAAGAATCAGATGAATTTAAGCGGTTTCCTAAAATGAACACCTACGGCTTAACTCATTTGTTAACCAATAATGCACAAGGAGTTACTAGAAATAAGGAGAACTCTCCAAAAATTGCTCAACTTCAAAAGGATAATCCCGTAATAGCAGGAAAAATAAAGTCCTATTTTGAATCTAAGGGTATTAAAATGTTGAGTAAGGTTTATCTAGATGAGCCATATACAAAAATTACTAGGCTTGAAATAAATGAAAAATATTTACAAGAAGGAAATAACCAATGCCCGCTGTTAGGAGAACCCTTTAAAAAATTAGTAGAGGCAAAAAATGTATCTCCTTTTATTTCTGGTTTAGCAAATTTTAATTCTTTTTTAGGCAGTTCTGAAAAATACATCAGTTGGAAAGCAATGTATCTCATTCGTTTTTCGCCTGCTCTTTGCTACTTTTCTTACCAGAATAATTATGAAACGCTAATCTGCAATTTCTTCAATTCTAATAATCTTGAAAACTTAGCTAAGCTATATGAGCTTCCAATGTTTCGACAGAAGGAAGAAATGGCAAAAATAAATTACTCGCTAAATTTTAATTTGAAAGACTTTTCTGTAAAAAAGAAAGATGGAGATAGTTTTAAAATAGAAACAACAAAAGATGCTGTTTGGGAATCAGAAATAGCATTTATGTTACTTTTTACTTTTTATAAAGACCAATTTGAAAGTCATATAATTGATACAGAAAATACAGAGGATAATACTTTTGACCCTTTTGCAGATAATCCTATTGATAAAATTCCAATTAGCTTAGTGAGCTTTCGAGCAGATAAATTTTCTAATACGCTTCGTCCAAATTTTTATGAAGAGTATAATAACGTAAAATATATTATACGGTTAATTTATGCACTTGAATCAGGAGAAATAAGGTTTCAAAATATTTGGCAAGGCCTAAAATTAAACTCCCCTAAGGCTAAAATAATGAAGTCAAACCTAAAAACCTTTAACAAAGGAAAAGCGGTTGAGCGTCAAATTAGAGCCATTGTTTTAGGTAAAATTTTAAAAGGGTATACGATTATCAATGAAATAGAAAGATTATTTTTTGACAGCTACAAAATTTTAATTGCTAATGAGAATCCTGGTTATCGTAATTACACAAAATTATTAACCTTTTTATTAACATATGAAAAAACCTTAAATAATAAAAGTATGGACGCAGAACTTCAAGAAAAATCAGTTAATCTAGGAAAACAAATCGCAAGTAGCATTTTAAGGCATGAAAATGAAAAAGGCGATAAATCTATTGAAAAAATTAATGCTAAGAATGGCCGTAAAGATATTATTAAGCTGCATAAGGCTAGAACATGGCAGCAACTTACTGAAGCTATAATTCGACTAATGAAAAAGTATTCTCTGAGTAATAAAATTATAGCTAATATAAATAAAGAAAACTTCTTTATGGTTCGACAATATTCTGTTATCGGAGCACTAAATGTGCTTAACGCAGTTTTAACTTCATCTAAAAACGATTAAATATCATGAAATCAAACAGTATCACAATTACTTATTTATCCAAAGTTTCCTTTGCTAGTTTAAATGGCAGCGATAAAGAAGTAGATAATATCAATCCAATTAAGAAAGTGACTTTACATAATGGGGAAGAACTACCTTATGTTTCTTCACAAGCTATTAGACGTGCTTTAAGAGATAAAATTTCCGAATTAGGTTATGAGACTTCTCCTGTCGGTCAATCCAGTACTGATAAAGGCGCGCCGAAAACCGCTTTAAATCCTATCGAATATATTGATGATGATTTATTTGGTTATATGGATGCTAAAGCTGGTGAAGGAGATACAGCAGGCACCTCAAATACCAGAACTTCACCTATTCGAGTAGAGTCGTTATTAGCCTTAGCTACTTATAAAGGAGACTTGGATTATGCGACCAATTTTATGGGAACAAAAATTGGATTAAATCCAAATATTTTTGAAACGGAAATTCATTCTGGAGTTTATCGAGGTACTATTTTAATTGAATTGGATAGAGTAGGAATAGAGCATGTGTTGAAAGTAGAAAAAGAAGGAAAAAAGATTGTTTCTAGAACATTAGAAAAGAAAGAACTAGTCGATAATCAAGAAAAAGCAAATCGTGTACTTGCGTTTATAGATGCTCTGCAAATGCTTTGGAGTTCAGGCAGACAAAGTCGTTTTTTAGCGGACATTTCTCCTAAATTTATTGCTGCGGGGTTAATGAAAAGTAAGAATCCAATTTTTCTAGAAGCAGTTGATTTAGATGAAAAAGGGGAGGTGGATTTAGCTAAATTAAAAACAGTCACAAGCGACTATTCTCGTTTTATAAAGCAATCGGTTTTTGCCGTACAGGAAGCCGTATTTTCTAAACAAGAAGGAATGATAAGTTTAAAAGGTGGATTTCAGTTAATTCATAATTGGGTTAATGAATATTATGGTGTAAAAAAAGATTAAAATATGCATTCTTTTTGTATTGAAATAGTTTCTCAAACAGCTTCTTTTCGGAATCCTGAATTTCAGAATTTTCATAAGACGCTAGATTTACCACCTCCTACAACTGTCATAGGGCTGGCAGGCGCTGCTATGGGATTAAGTCCTGATATGGCACAGACCTTTTTTAACGAAACGCCTTTCCAATTAGGAATTGCAGGAAATTCTAAGGGCAGAGTAATTGATACGTGGAAGTATAATAAACGTACTACGAATATGCATTTGTATGACCCACTTTTAGATGGAAGTGTAATAAAAAAAGAGCATTTAGTGCATAATCAATTTTTATTGGCTTTCTCTTCAGCAGATGTTTTGAAACTTGCTAAACTTAAGCAGGCTTTTTTAAATCCTTATTTTGCTTTGACAATGGGTAATAGTGATGCTTTGGCATTGGTGAAAAACATAGAAGAAAATATTGAGGTTACAGAAACAGATAGTTTGAAAAATTGTGTGGTGAAAGGAGATGTAGTGGGAGACGTTATTCGAAATGCATCAAATAATTTAGCCTTTTCAATTTATCAAACATCGGAGCCAATCACTTTTGATTTACCTACTCGATTTGACTATAGTTCAGATTATGGTAAAAGGGTAGTGGCTAACACCTCTTCATTTTCTTTTATTGGGGAAGCAATGCAGTTAAATTTTAAAACTAAAGGTGTCTTTTTTAAAGATTTATTTATTCCCTTTTTTAAACTTTGAAAATATGCTTCAAGAAATTTGGGCTAAAAAACCAAAAGAAACCTTGGCAGAACATACGGATTATGTTGTCAAGAATTTACTCGCTTTAAAAAAGCGCTATTTTGAATCTATACCAGACGAAGCCTTTTGGCAAGAGGCTTTTGTTATCGCTCTTTTTCATGATTTGGGAAAGCTATGCGAGAATTTCCAAGATATGATTCAGCAACGGAATAGCAAAATTGATTGGGATAATTTTGTTCGCCATGAATTTTTAAGTGGGATGTATTTGTTTGTAAATAATATCCCTCACTATACTGAAAATCCATTGAGTCTATTTGCCGTTTTTTCTCATCATAAGGCTTTAGTTCCAGATTTATTCAACAAGAATGCTCATTTAAAACTAAGGATAAACGAAAAATATTTAGATGATTTTTTGACGTATGCTAAGCAATGGTTAGCTAAATATCCTAATGTGAAATTTTCTTTTTCGGATGGTGCAAAACAGAATTTATTAAAAAACCCGTATAGTACTTTATTGGTAAAGCAATACCAAAAGCGATTTTTTAGCTTATGTTCTAAATTTGAACCTATTCACCGAAAGCAATATATTTTTTACAAAGCCATCTTAAACATTTCTGACTGGATAGCTTCTGGGCATCGAGAATTAGAACCAGGGTTAGTTTATCAGAAAGACTATTTAGCCAATCAAATAATAGCAAAATTACGGGATGAAAAGAAGTATGAAATTGCTGATAATTTTAAATATCGTAAATTTCAAGAAGAAAGTTATCTTGAAGGGAATATTCTAGCGATTGCACCAACAGGAAGTGGAAAAACAGAAGCATCATTGCTTTGGGCTTCTCAAAAAAAGGAATTTGAGCATATCTTTTATTTGCTACCTACACGGGTAACTTCCAATGCTATTTTCAAAAGATTATGTAATTACTTCGGGGATAAAAAAGTAGCCATTGTTCATTCCTCCGCTTTCTTTTTACAGAAAGAAATTGATGAAAATTATCCAGAAAAAGAATATGCTTTTATAGACAAAGCCTTTTTCAAAAATGTGACGGTTTGTACAATTGACCAGATTCTAACACAAGGCTTTAATCTTGGTTTTTGGGAAGTAAAAACCTTCCATCAACTCAACTCTAGAATCATTATTGATGAAATTCATTTATACCAACCTTATACTTTAGGTTTAATAGTCTCAACGATTAAATATTTACAAGATGAATTTGGAGCAAAGTTTTATATTATGACGGCAACAATGCCAGAAAAAATGAAGAATTTACTGACAAAATATCTTCATAATCCCAGTTTTGTCGCTGATACCGAATTATTAGATAAAGCTAGGAATGTTTTTGAAATTAGAGATAAACCCTTTCAGGATGTAAAACCAGAAATTAAAGCAGCGATAAAAGCAGGAAAAAAAGTACTGCTGGTGCTTAATACTGTAGATACAGCGATTCAAGCCTACCAATACTTTAAGCCACTTTTCAAAGGACAAGAAGATAGCGTTTTATGTTACCATTCTCGTTTTATTCAGAAACATCGTTCTAAAAAAGAAGAAGATATTTTTGTAATGGAAGCAAAAAATGGAGGATGTCTTTTAGTGGCAACCCAAGTAGTTGAGGTTTCTCTAGATATTGATTTTGATATTCTTTTTACTGAAAATGCTCCAATTGATGCTATTATCCAAAGAGCTGGTCGTGTGAATAGAAAACGAGCAAAGGAAGATACAAAAGTAATAATATTTCAACATTCCGAAATTACAGAAAAATATGTCTATGACTTACCCAATATTCTAAATAACACTTTTGCTATTCTAAAAAAGAATGATAAACAGAAATTGACCGAAAGTGATTTACTGAAATTGGTTGATTTAGTTTATAAGGACTATGATGTCGAAAGTGAAGAATCTTTTAAAAAAGGTCTAAGACGTTATGCTGAAATTCAATTTGACCAAAATTATATTCTAGATTTGGTGAGTAAAGATGAAGTATTTACTAGAGAAGGGTTAGATACGGTAAACGTTATTCCTGATAAATTTCAAGAAGAACTAGTTGAAAAAGAGGTTATGGAAAAGACAAAACATGAAGTTTCTATAAGCAAAAAACGATTTGATGGATTAAAATGTATGAAGGATGAAGTACATGAATGGTTCAATTATGTAGATGTTATTTATGATTATGAAACTGGTTTGAAATTTAAGAATCCAAAAAATATTCCTGCGGGGTCATCAACTTCTAGCCACTAAACAAAATCACTATGCACCAAACCACCCTAACCTTCCCCCAAGTAAGCCTCCAACGTCGCCACGGACACAAGCTAAGAGGTTACTTTGCCGAGCAATTCGGGCAAGAATCTGACCTTTTTCATAATCATACGGAAGGAGGAAAAGCAATCTATCGCTACCCCCGAATTCAGTATAAAATTATTCGAGGAATGCCGATGGTCGTAGGATTAGAAGAAGGTGCCAGTCTAGTGGTTGAACGATTTTTGCGGATTCAATACCTGGATATTGAAGGGTTACGGTTTTTTACAGACCAAAAGAACATGAAAAGTCAAGAATTTTTGACGGGCGTAAATGGGGCTTTGTATCAATATGAATTTGTGAATCCTTGGATGGCGTTGAATCAGGACAACCATCGGAAGTATGTAGAGATGACCTCCGAGGAGCAAAATAAAAAACTGCAAGGCATCCTAATCAATAATATGATTGGCTTTTTTAAAGCAGTTGGGCATCGGGAGGAAAAGCAAATTATGGTGAACCTTCAGTTAAAAGAACCTCGGTTAGCTAATTTTAAAAACCAGAAAGTAATGACCTTTTTAGGGCGATTTGTCACCAACGTTAAGTTACCAGATTACATCGGTTTAGGGAAATCTGTATCGAGAGGATTTGGCACTATCCAACAAATAAAATAAGCATGCAAATACACCTCAATACCTACGGCACTTATCTCCACATCAAAGACCAGCTTTTTGAGGTGAGAAAAAAGACGGATGGAGTCGTCGAAAAACACCATATTGCCGCCCATAAAGTAAAAAGTATATGGGTAGGGCAGGGGATTGCTTTTTCTTCTGATGCCGTTCGGTTGGCGGTGAAGAATAATATTGATATTGTTTTTCTAGAATACGACGGTAATCCTATCGGGCGAGTATGGCATAGCAAATTGGGCAGTACTTCATTGATTCGCAAAAAGCAATTGGAAGCAAGTTTAAGCGAAAGTGCTTTAACCTATACGCAAGCTTGGTTGTATCAAAAAATCCAAAACCAACTAGAATTTATCCAAAATCTGTTGAAGCACCGAAAACAGCACCAAGTATATTTGACCGACAAAATAGACCGAATTAAAGTTTTACAAGACAAGCTACAACAGCTCACCGCTATACATATCGACGAAGTAGCTGACCAGATTAGAGGATTGGAAGGCACAGCGGGAAGACTCTACTTTGAAACGATAGCTTTTGTTTTGCCCAAGCAATATCAACTAAATGGGCGGTCTTATCGCCCTGCCAAAGATGGGTTTAATGCTTTCTTAAATTATGCCTATGGTGTGTTGTATAGTCGGGTGGAAAAATCGCTGATTATTGCAGGTGCTGACCCTTATGTTGGCTTTTTGCATCGGGATGATTATAATTATAAAAGTATGGTTTATGATTTTATTGAACCGTATCGGGCGTATGCGGATAAAGTAGTTTTTAGTCTTTTTTCTGCTAAGAAAGTTAATAAAGGGCATGTGGATAGCATTACCAATGGATGGCGGCTTAATAAAGAAGGAAAGGTATTATTAATGGAGGCGTTTAATAAATACTTGGAAGAAGATAGGATTCGATACAAAGGTAAAAACCAAACTAGGGCAACTATCCTTCAATTTGACGCCCATCAGTTTGCCAATTCCCTCATCCAAAAAGAGCAAGCATCATGATAATATGGGTTTTGTATGATATTCAGAACGACCGAGCAAGGACCAAGGTTGCTAAATATTGTAAACAAGCAGGGTTGTATCGGGTACAATATAGTTGCTTTTTAGGGTCTGTCGAATCCAATCGAAAGGATACTTTGGAACTACAAATCGAAGCAGAAATCAATAGGGAAATAGACAAGGTGTATATATTTCCAATGAGTAAAAATGAGCTTAAAGATACGGTATTATTAGGACAAGCCTTTGACAAAAAATTGGTAAGTGACAAAGTAAAAGCTTTATTTTTCTAAAAAAAATCAATCCATGTTTTCCATCACACCTTCTCAGATTATAGAATACTTATTTTGCCCTCGGTTCACCTATTTTGAATATGTACTGCGGATTCCGCAATATGAAGACCGCCATTATAAAGTGGGGCGGGGTAGGGAGGTACATGAACAAAAGGCGAAACAAAATATGGAGTATTTGAGAAGGCGAATCGGCGTAAAAGATAAGTACCTCAACCAATATTTGACCAATGATTTATTGCGAGGGGAAGTAGATGAGATATTGTTACTAAATGATGATACAATGGCGCCTTTAGATTACAAGTTCGCCAAGCATGAAGGAAAAGTGTATCAGACTTATCTGACTCAACTGTACTGTTATGCGTGGTTAATAAAAGGAAACTTTGGACGAGTAGTTAATAAAGGTTTCCTGATTTACACGAGGAGTAAAAATAAGTTAGTAGAAATAGCCATTGCAGATAAGGATATAGGAGCGGTCCAAAAAGCTGCGGATAGCATAAAAGAGATATTGTCAAAAAATAAATATCCTAAAGCAACGAAGTACAAAAAAAGATGCTTAACTTGTACTTATAGGAATATTTGTATCAAATAAACTATTTCCGAGTAGCCATTTATTTTTAACGGTCTAAAAATAGGCTGTAAATTATTGATAATTAGTTATTTATGCTTTCGGAAATCAACCAAAAATACTTAAAAATCATGTTCTTTGATAGGCTAAAAATAAAATATAAGCTAATGAGAAAAGGGTTTAATTCATTGATTTATATATATTTGCAGAAGATGACGGCTTCCGAAAGGTATTCCATTAAAATAAGGATTGAAACCTATTACGGTAACGGGAGAGGTGACGGATACGGCAATCTTCCGAAAGGTATTCCATTAAAATAAGGATTGAAACATTATGATGGGCGATATTTGACAAGCGAGGTGGACGGTCTTCCGAAAGGTATTCCATTAAAATAAGGATTGAAACAGGCAACCAATGGGGGTAGTTGAGATGGGAACAAATCCTTCCGAAAGGTATTCCATTAAAATAAGGATTGAAACATGTTTTCAACTCCATAATTATTAGCTTTTGCCATGATACTTCCGAAAGGTATTCCATTAAAATAAGGATTGAAACACGACTGAATTAAGTTGGTTGATTAATGCGTACAGACCTTCCGAAAGGTATTCCATTAAAATAAGGATTGAAACAACGTAAAGTACCCATTCATTAAAACTAATATTTCCAACTTCCGAAAGGTATTCCATTAAAATAAGGATTGAAACCTATAATGCTTTTAACTTGACCCTCAATAGCCAGTTTCTTCCGAAAGGTATTCCATTAAAATAAGGATTGAAACGCGAAAACCTCTAGTGGAAAATTCAGTATTTCTGAATCTTCCGAAAGGTATTCCATTAAAATAAGGATTGAAACTCGCTGTTGCAAATCTCTTTTCCATGTTAAATTGTTTTCTTCCGAAAGGTATTCCATTAAAATAAGGATTGAAACATAAATAAAGGGATTTGATTATCCACAAAATCCAACTTCTTCCGAAAGGTATTCCATTAAAATAAGGATTGAAACTTGCAAAAGAGTGGGGATGTTACTTTTTGAGATTCCCTTCCGAAAGGTATTCCATTAAAATAAGGATTGAAACAAACGAAGTAGCAATATTGCTACGATATTAAATAAATTCTTCCGAAAGGTATTCCATTAAAATAAGGATTGAAACTCCTGTACTTGGATTTGGAACAAATCAAGTATTTGGCTTCCGAAAGGTATTCCATTAAAATAAGGATTGAAACTTCGCATCATTCACTAATCTGATAGAATCATCTTTAGCTTCTTCCGAAAGGTATTCCATTAAAATAAGGATTGAAACTTGCATCATTGGGTCAAGGTCGTGTACAATATAGGCGCCTTCCGAAAGGTATTCCATTAAAATAAGGATTGAAACAAATAAAAAGAAAAAACGTCACCAATATAAATATTGCTTCCGAAAGGTATTCCATTAAAATAAGGATTGAAACATCCTAGAAGTTGCCTTACACCCGTTACCAATACGTCTTCCGAAAGGTATTCCATTAAAATAAGGATTGAAACAAAAGATATTATAATGTGCAAATGTAAATCAACCTGTCTTCCGAAAGGTATTCCATTAAAATAAGGATTGAAACTCGACTGAAAGCAGCCCAGTATTAGGGGATTATTTACTTCCGAAAGGTATTCCATTAAAATAAGGATTGAAACGATATAAGTCGAGCAGATGGCTCAACTAAGTTTAAACTTCCGAAAGGTATTCCATTAAAATAAGGATTGAAACACCAACCCTACTGCAAAATTTCAAATTTTACAGGCGCTTCCGAAAGGTATTCCATTAAAATAAGGATTGAAACTCTTTTGTCTTAAATTTATTCCGAATAAATTCACTTCTTCCGAAAGGTATTCCATTAAAATAAGGATTGAAACGTACAATCTGAACCCTTGCAAATTGTTCCCTGTTGTCTTCCGAAAGGTATTCCATTAAAATAAGGATTGAAACCCACCTGTTTGTCGCTAATCGTATAATCTAAAACACCCTTCCGAAAGGTATTCCATTAAAATAAGGATTGAAACCAGGAAGCAACAGGAAAACACACGCTTTCTGTTGGTCTTCCGAAAGGTATTCCATTAAAATAAGGATTGAAACGTAATAGAATTGATTTAGTTATCAATGAAAAGGGGTGCTTCCGAAAGGTATTCCATTAAAATAAGGATTGAAACTAGGTTAGGTTAGGTTAGGTTAGGTTAGGTTCTTCCGAAAGGTATTCCATTAAAATAAGGATTGAAACTCATTTTCTTATTGCTTGCCTTTGCGAGTATAGCGCCTTCCGAAAGGTATTCCATTAAAATAAGGATTGAAACAAACTATAGAGAAGTATTGCAAGCAATTCATTGGCTCTTCCGAAAGGTATTCCATTAAAATAAGGATTGAAACTTGTCTACTACTCCATGATACAAAGTGTCACAAATAGCCTTCCGAAAGGTATTCCATTAAAATAAGGATTGAAACGAAGATTGCCAAACTAGTAGAGACGACTGTTTGAAGCTTCCGAAAGGTATTCCATTAAAATAAGGATTGAAACATTTTTGATATAGAGGACTTTGACAATGGTTCAAACTCTTCCGAAAGGTATTCCATTAAAATAAGGATTGAAACGTGTTACACTATGCCCCTCAATCAACCCATCGGCAACTTCCGAAAGGTATTCCATTAAAATAAGGATTGAAACCTCTTTGTTGCGGTTCTCCCAATCCTATTTGTTCGGCTTCCGAAAGGTATTCCATTAAAATAAGGATTGAAACACTCCTTTTCTTAGTACGTAATCAATTAAAAGTACGCCTTCCGAAAGGTATTCCATTAAAATAAGGATTGAAACATCATGTCTGCAAAGTTACATGACATTTTTAAGCCTCTTCCGAAAGGTATTCCATTAAAATAAGGATTGAAACTCTAATCCTTTGATGATGTTCCCGATAATATCAGTACTTCCGAAAGGTATTCCATTAAAATAAGGATTGAAACTTGCTATTTTCCTTAATGCCCTGTGATAGGTTTCTAGGTCTTCCGAAAGGTATTCCATTAAAATAAGGATTGAAACTTTGTTAAACAATCGACTGTGAAAAGTGGACCAGATACTTCCGAAAGGTATTCCATTAAAATAAGGATTGAAACTTGAAACTTTGGATATTTCAAACCTAAAAACAAAAACTCTTCCGAAAGGTATTCCATTAAAATAAGGATTGAAACGCTTACCCATGAAATATGCCCCTAGTGTGGCTTTCAACTTCCGAAAGGTATTCCATTAAAATAAGGATTGAAACACTTTTTAACTTCTTTTTGTAGTTGTTCAATTTGCTCTTCCGAAAGGTATTCCATTAAAATAAGGATTGAAACGCCGTAACGATTAACAATGAATAAAGAACAAACAACTCTTCCGAAAGGTATTCCATTAAAATAAGGATTGAAACGGGACTACCATTAAAGCTCCGTTTGCTGCGGTATTCTCCTTCCGAAAGGTATTCCATTAAAATAAGGATTGAAACTATAATTATTATGCCTTACAGTAAATTTCTTATTCACTTCCGAAAGGTATTCCATTAAAATAAGGATTGAAACGTCGTCAAAGTTGCATCCGTTAAAATTAACTCCTGCCCTTCCGAAAGGTATTCCATTAAAATAAGGATTGAAACGTATAAGCTACTTCCCCGTCACCTTTCGCTTCTTGAACTTCCGAAAGGTATTCCATTAAAATAAGGATTGAAACTCATTATCTAAAAATACAAATCGTTTTGCAATTTCGTCTTCCGAAAGGTATTCCATTAAAATAAGGATTGAAACATTTCAGCAACGACCAATAGTGATAATGTTAGAATACTTCCGAAAGGTATTCCATTAAAATAAGGATTGAAACACCATACCTGTGAACGCTTATAGCTTTTCAATCACACCCTTCCGAAAGGTATTCCATTAAAATAAGGATTGAAACATCGATGTGATGATATGTTGGGTGGGCGTTTTTAAAGCTTCCGAAAGGTATTCCATTAAAATAAGGATTGAAACAAGTGTTGAATAATTCCATCTGTACTAGATGGCTTAAATTCTTCCGAAAGGTATTCCATTAAAATAAGGATTGAAACATGCTAACAACGATTTATTGGTCACGAAAAATAAAAACTTCCGAAAGGTATTCCATTAAAATAAGGATTGAAACGATGCTGTTACACCCACAGTAGGCGAAGGCGAGGCTCTTCCGAAAGGTATTCCATTAAAATAAGGATTGAAACAATAATCCCCATTCCTCCAAAATAACTTCTTTACTTCTTCCGAAAGGTATTCCATTAAAATAAGGATTGAAACATATTTGTCTGTATTCTTTGTCTATGGCTGCACCTCTTCCGAAAGGTATTCCATTAAAATAAGGATTGAAACAATCCTTCAAATTATTATCCATTGCTTTTACATTCTCTTCCGAAAGGTATTCCATTAAAATAAGGATTGAAACGTTGGAAGAGGGGGTCTTAACAACTCCCTCACTTTTACTTCCGAAAGGTATTCCATTAAAATAAGGATTGAAACTCAATTTTGTTAGGAGAAGAAGTGAAAACAATAGTACTTCCGAAAGGTATTCCATTAAAATAAGGATTGAAACCTTTTTGGAATTTAAGCGGCTCAATAAGAATTTGGGCTTCCGAAAGGTATTCCATTAAAATAAGGATTGAAACAAGGATTTAAAGTTAGAGGGCTTAGAAACGCTTATTCTTCCGAAAGGTATTCCATTAAAATAAGGATTGAAACACTCATAAATTCTAACATCTCCTGCACGTGAACGACTCTTCCGAAAGGTATTCCATTAAAATAAGGATTGAAACGCGCAATTACAGGCATTAAAATGGATTAGGTTTGATCTTCCGAAAGGTATTCCATTAAAATAAGGATTGAAACAAAACATGGATAGTCGATACCGTGTATAATATACACCTTCCGAAAGGTATTCCATTAAAATAAGGATTGAAACATGATTGATGACAGTCAGCGAACGCCCCTGCAATAGCCTTCCGAAAGGTATTCCATTAAAATAAGGATTGAAACTTTAATTTTCTATGAATTGCCCCTAATGTGTATTCATTCAAATACTTCCGAAAGGTATTCCATTAAAATAAGGATTGAAACCCGCTACCCATGCCAGCTAAAATATCTAATCTGTCGTCTTCCGAAAGGTATTCCATTAAAATAAGGATTGAAACTCATACTTGGTATTGATAGAAGCGGTTAAAACAGCGTCTTCCGAAAGGTATTCCATTAAAATAAGGATTGAAACATTGCCCTGTAGGTATAAATAGTTTTTACAGATGCACTTCCGAAAGGTATTCCATTAAAATAAGGATTGAAACCTACCCTCGTAAATCAATAAAGAATAGTCATAAGTGTCTTCCGAAAGGTATTCCATTAAAATAAGGATTGAAACATGCCTTGATTGCTTTCACAGTCTCTGCCGTCTCGGTCTTCCGAAAGGTATTCCATTAAAATAAGGATTGAAACCGAAATGGTCTACAGCCGTAGCATCTGCACCTTGTACTTCCGAAAGGTATTCCATTAAAATAAGGATTGAAACATTTTTCTGCTACTGTCAAAGTATTTATTTTTTATGTCTTCCGAAAGGTATTCCATTAAAATAAGGATTGAAACAAATAACTAACCACTAATACCTAAACAATGAAAGATTCTTCCGAAAGGACTTCCATTAAAATAAGGATTGAAACCTAGATTTAATAACGAACGCAAAAGGGGATTTAGACCTTCCGAAAGGACTTCCATTAAAATAAGGATTGAAACACAATATCGAACACTTGACTATCCAATTCGTCAAATTCTTCCGAAAGGACTTCCATTAAAATAAGGATTGAAACGAGCAACTAGTGAAGATCCAAAAATCTTGAAAGTAACTTCCGAAAGGACTTCCATTAAAATAAGGATTGAAACGTTATTCCTTACATGGAAAAGATTACAAAAGTTAAACTTCCGAAAGGACTTCCATTAAAATAAGGATTGAAACGCGTATGCGCTTACTTCTTGTGGTTCTATAAATAGGGTCTTCCGAAAGGACTTCCATTAAAATAAGGATTGAAACATAACGCTATGCAAGAGCATGGATTAAAGCATGATTCTTCCGAAAGGACTTCCATTAAAATAAGGATTGAAACGACAAAAAATATCCGAGTACGGAAAAGAATTATGGAACTTCCGAAAGGACTTCCATTAAAATAAGGATTGAAACAGGATTGAGGAGTACGCTATTAAATTATTATTATTATCTTCCGAAAGGACTTCCATTAAAATAAGGATTGAAACAAGGGTTGAATAATTCCATCTGTACTAGATGGCTTAAACTTCCGAAAGGACTTCCATTAAAATAAGGATTGAAACTAAAAAATTTGGTCATCGTTAAAATCATCATCATACCCTTCCGAAAGGACTTCCATTAAAATAAGGATTGAAACACGAGAAAAGATTTGCCGTTCACAAAAGGTAAATTAACTTCCGAAAGGACTTCCATTAAAATAAGGATTGAAACTATAAAATCGACAATTAAAACGCTTTTAATTAGGATACTTCCGAAAGGACTTCCATTAAAATAAGGATTGAAACTCTATAAGTGAAACGGTTGCTTGTTCTGGCAGTTATGCTTCCGAAAGGACTTCCATTAAAATAAGGATTGAAACAAATAACACTTAATGGGAGCAAACAACCAAGTAACAGCTTCCGAAAGGACTTCCATTAAAATAAGGATTGAAACAATAACACTTAATGGGAGCAAACAACCAAGTAACACTTCCGAAAGGACTTCCATTAAAATAAGGATTGAAACAAACAAACCAATATATCAAAGCAGTTTTTTAGCTGACTCTTCCGAAAGGACTTCCATTAAAATAAGGATTGAAACATATTTAATAACTATCCATTGAGTGTTAAAATCGTCTTCCGAAAGGACTTCCATTAAAATAAGGATTGAAACCTACACCTCTACGGCACAAACAAACGATGGGGTATATCCTTCCGAAAGGACTTCCATTAAAATAAGGATTGAAACATTGCTTATTTTGCCCCAGTACTCAAGTGCACCATGTCTTCCGAAAGGACTTCCATTAAAATAAGGATTGAAACCTCCACCTCCACGGCACAAACAAACGATGGGGTATATCTTCCGAAAGGACTTCCATTAAAATAAGGATTGAAACCACATACTTGCGAAAATATCTTTTGCGCTCCTGTTATCCTTCCGAAAGGACTTCCATTAAAATAAGGATTGAAACTATAAAACTGATTATTACGACAAAATATGTAAAAGTCTTCCGAAAGGACTTCCATTAAAATAAGGATTGAAACGTAAAAAGTGGTGCAAGTCGTGGACTTATTGGAATCACTTCCGAAAGGACTTCCATTAAAATAAGGATTGAAACATAAAAAAAGCCATTTGCATATATGCAAATGGCTTTTCTTCCGAAAGGACTTCCATTAAAATAAGGATTGAAACACGTAGGAATAAGCTACCTAGAAAAATATGACTTTGACTTCCGAAAGGACTTCCATTAAAATAAGGATTGAAACATCATCTCTACTGGGGGATAAGTGTAGTGTAGTTTACTCTTCCGAAAGGACTTCCATTAAAATAAGGATTGAAACCTATTCGGTATAATGCAGGGCTTACCCAAAAAATGACTTCCGAAAGGACTTCCATTAAAATAAGGATTGAAACTATATGGTAACGGTGTACGACAATACGCCTACCACGCTTCCGAAAGGACTTCCATTAAAATAAGGATTGAAACATGTTTTGGATACCGTAATTATTAGCTTTTGCCATGCTTCCGAAAGGACTTCCATTAAAATAAGGATTGAAACTTTTGACAGTCCGCTACCAACAGCCACCAAGGAAACACTTCCGAAAGGACTTCCATTAAAATAAGGATTGAAACTGTAAATTTGAATCAAACATAAAGATAATTCGATGATTCTTCCGAAAGGACTTCCATTAAAATAAGGATTGAAACCTGTTAGGCCGAAAAGATAAGTTTCTAATTCTCTAACTTCCGAAAGGACTTCCATTAAAATAAGGATTGAAACTCACATTAAATGAGTATAGAAAAGAAAACGAATCTTCTTCTTCCGAAAGGACTTCCATTAAAATAAGGATTGAAACAAAAAAAGGATCGGGCGGACAACCCGACCCATTGAAAAATCTTCCGAAAGGACTTCCATTAAAATAAGGATTGAAACAGTCAATTACATTTTTCATACTCTGCACCTCTGTGCCGCTTCCGAAAGGACTTCCATTAAAATAAGGATTGAAACTCTGTATTGCTAAAAGAAATCGACCCTACCCTATCACCTTCCGAAAGGTATTCCATTAAAATAAGGATTGAAACTGGATTGGTCTGATTAAATCTTAATTAAGCTGTCTCCTTCCGAAAGGTATTCCATTAAAATAAGGATTGAAACAGCAGTTGGAAGAAATGGGAAAAGAGATAGGGGAAATCTTCCGAAAGGTATTCCATTAAAATAAGGATTGAAACCGTGTTAGCCTGTTACCTTTATTGCGGTTTGTGTCCACTTCCGAAAGGTATTCCATTAAAATAAGGATTGAAACGAAAGTATGGAAGTGTAGAAGATGCCTATTAGTTTCAACTTCCGAAAGGTATTCCATTAAAATAAGGATTGAAACTCTTTTTACCGTTTATTAGGATTGATTTAATTTTCCCCTTCCGAAAGGTATTCCATTAAAATAAGGATTGAAACCTACCTAGTAACTACTATAAGCCCATTGATCCCCATCTTCCGAAAGGTATTCCATTAAAATAAGGATTGAAACTATGCTGCTATTAAGTATTACTTTTTGTACATAAAAAACTTCCGAAAGGTATTCCATTAAAATAAGGATTGAAACGCCGAAACAATCTTAGACAAAGCTATTAATCCGATACCCTTCCGAAAGGTATTCCATTAAAATAAGGATTGAAACTTCCTTCTATATCTCCTTTGAATAAAGCTACTATAGCTTCCGAAAGGTATTCCATTAAAATAAGGATTGAAACACAAAATACACAAAGCAGCAATTATCCAAATTAAGACTTCCGAAAGGTATTCCATTAAAATAAGGATTGAAACTCAAAAGTAGATTCATCCTTAGCGTTTGCATCGTTCCTTCCGAAAGGTATTCCATTAAAATAAGGATTGAAACGGTTATTGTCCTGCAAACTGGTTTTTGTCCGATTCTGCTTCCGAAAGGTATTCCATTAAAATAAGGATTGAAACACGCCCTGTTAAGTTGGTGACGATTAAGGGTATAAATACTTCCGAAAGGTATTCCATTAAAATAAGGATTGAAACATGAGGTTGTAGATAGTCAGTTCAGACCCCTCTTTGCTTCCGAAAGGTATTCCATTAAAATAAGGATTGAAACATTCGCCAAGAAATTC
>Ga0208544_10000913_pt1 | contig 21406 bp, 22 predicted proteins | sample DEB08_DNA_9_FD_184526 | JGI IMG/M metagenome (GOLD analysis project Ga0208544, IMG submission 184526) | Aqueous microbial communities from the Delaware River and Bay under freshwater to marine salinity gradient to study organic matter... | ecosystem: Environmental > Aquatic > Marine > Coastal ... | reverse complement strand
GCGTATTTCGCACGCGTTTTGAACATAACAAAACCCCCTACCTATGTATTAATCTTAGCGAAGGCTCATGTCGAATAAATTGGTAGACTTAAAGGGAAACAGACTGTGAACGTCATCCTGACAGTGTTGGAAATCGTCGCACCTGTGTTCCTTTTGGCGGCCCTCGGGTTTGCCTGGGTGAGGCTTGGCTACGAGTATCGGCTCGACTTCGTGACCAAACTGGCAATGACCCTTGGGGTGCCTTGCCTGATCTTCGTTACGCTTATGCAAGCCGACATTGAAAACGAGGCACTGACAGCAATAGCGACAGCGACCCTTGCGGCCTATGCAATTGTTATTGTGGTATTTTTCGCGGTTACACTTGCTTTCAAGTTGGACCGTCAAACCTTCCTTGCCCCGCTCTCATTTGGAAACACAGGCAACCTCGGGCTGCCACTGGCGCTGTTTGCTTTTGGGGATCTGGGCCTCGGATATGCCGTTGTCGTCTTCGCTGTTATGGCGATCATCTCTTTCACTTTTGGCATTTGGCTTGTGTCCGGTGGCGGAAACCCGCTTTCTTCCCTCAAGGAACCATTGGTCGCAGCAAGTCTCGCAGGCGGACTTTTTCTTTGGATGGAATGGGAAACACCAACGGTTATAACGAATACATTGTCGTTGATTGGGCAACTCGGCATTCCTTTGATGCTTATCACCTTAGGTGTAGCACTCGCCCGCCTAAGCCCCAGCGACATCGCGCGGATGGTTTGGTTGTCCGCCCTAAAGGTCGTGATATGTGTCGCGGTCGCCTGGCCCATTGGACTTTGGTTTCAGCTAAATGACGTCGCATTCGCCGTTCTTGTACTGCAGGTTGCCACCCCCGTAGCCGTGACCTCGTATCTTTTGGCGGAAAAATATGGGGCTGATGCTGATTCTGTAGCGGGCCTTGTGGTTGTCTCAACGTTGATGAGCGTGGGCTTTTTGCCGCTGATCCTCGCTTTCGTTATCTAGCTCCCCCACATTCTTGGTTTTCACAACGCAGAAAATCGGGTAAAATATCTCAAAATAATAAAATGAGCGAGTTAGGTATGAGCAGACCCCTTCGCGCCCTGGCATTACTATTGTTCGTCGCAGCTTGCGGCGGTGGCAATAAATATTCGGCGCCCAGAAACCTAGAGAACGCCTGTTCCATCGTGAACGAACGTCCGGCATACTTGTCCGCGATGAAGCGAACTGAACGCCGTTGGGGCGTCCCAGTTGCTGTTCAGATGGCAACGATCTACCAGGAATCCAAATTCATCGGCAACGCGCGCACGCCCGTGCAGTATTCGCTTGGGGTGATCCCGATGGGACGACAGTCGTCGGCCTATGGCTATAGCCAGGCTTTGGATGGCACGTGGAGCGACTACAAGCGCGCGCGCGGAAGCTGGGGTGCACGGCGCGATGACATTGACGACGCCACCGATTTCATGGGCTGGTACTTTAACGCATCACGCGATGAACTTGGCATCTCGCTGTCTGACACGCGCAACCAATACCTTGCCTATCACGAAGGGCGAACCGGCTATCGCCGTGGTAGTTACAGGGCAAAAAGTTGGCTTTTAAAAGTGTCAAACGATGTCGCATCTCGCGCCGTGGTGTACGATGCGCAACTCAGGTCCTGCGAAAAGGTCTGAGAAGCCCTTAGCCTTTCCGGTTTTTCTCTTCGCGATTGATGTCAAACAGTCGCGCCGGAATGGGCACGCCTTGCGCGAGGTGCCCCAATATAACCGTTGTTGTTGCACCCTGCGCGTCGCGGATCACCCATTGGCGCAACTCGACAGGGCCCTCGGTGAATTTCAGCGCGATTGATCCATACTCCGGATGCGCTGGGTCTTGCGCTGTAACGATGGTCGCCGTCCCGTCAAACTCATGACCCACAACCATGTTCCGGCGAGCCAGATCGACATTGCGTTCCAGTATCAGATTAAGCGGCGTACGACTTAGGGGGTATCGCTCGGCTGTCCCGACATTCGACTTGCCATCGAAAATCCCGACTTGTCCGGCCCCAGCCATCACTAGTAAATCCGTCGGGGGATCATATTCAAACCGCATCCGCCCCGGACGCCGAATATAAAGCGTGCCAGTGGCAAGCGTGCCGTTATCGTTCACCTGCGTAAACGGCGATTGCGCCGTCTCAATTTTGTTAAGATAAGCCGAAATCGCGTTCAGTGAAAGCCGGTTGGCAAACGCCGGGCCCGCGGCCAATAGGGATGCGGCGCTGGACGCGAGGAATGTTCTGCGGTGCATGAGATACCCTTTTTGCCTGCTTGAAGTCGATATAGGGGGATCAGGCCCACTTCGCCACTGCTAGGCAATATCACGCCTTCGACAGGGGAAATCACGCCCCTGCCAAACCGCTTCTATGATTGCTCCGGCACCAGAATCTCGCGCTTGCCGACATGGTTCGCGGCACTGACCAAGCCGCTGTCTTCCATCTGCTCAACAAGGCGCGCGGCCTTGTTGTAGCCGATTGCAAGTTTACGCTGGATATAGGACGTCGAACATTTGCGATCCTTGATCACGATCTGCACCGCTTGATCGTAAAGCGCGTCCTCGCCGGTGGTGTTCCCACCAAGGCCGAGAACCAGATCAATCTCGCTTTCGCCGTCTTCGTCAGGACCTTCCTGAACGTCCGAGACATACTCCGGCGACCCGAAGCTCTTCAGATGGTTAACGATCTCTTCCACTTCCTGATCGGACACGAACGGTGCATGAACCCGCGTGATTTTCGCGCCGCCCGCCATATAAAGCATATCGCCCATACCCAGCAGTTGCTCGGCACCCATCTCGCCGAGGATTGTGCGGCTATCGATCTTGGAGGTGACCTGGAACGATATCCGGGTTGGGAAGTTGGCTTTGATTGTACCGGTTATGACGTCCACCGATGGACGCTGCGTGGCCATGATCAGGTGGATACCGGACGCTCGTGCCATCTGCGCAAGACGTTGAATACACGCCTCTATTTCCTTTCCGGCAACCATCATCAGGTCTGCCATCTCATCTACGATCACCACGATATACGGCAGCGCTACGGGGGCAAATTCTTCGGTTTCGAACACCGGTTCGCCGGTTTGATCGTCGAACCCGGTCTGCACTGTGCGACTGAACATCTCGCCCTTTTTCAGCGCGTCGCGCACCTTGCCGTTGAAGCCCTCGATATTGCGGACGTTCATTTTCGACATCTTGCGATAGCGTTCTTCCATCTCGCCGACGACCCATTTCAGCGCAACAACCGCCTTCTTGGGGTCCGTCACAACCGGGGAAAGCAGGTGTGGAATGCCATCATAGACCGACAGTTCCAACATCTTCGGGTCGATCATGATCATCCGGCACTCTTCCGGCGTCAGCTTGTAGAGAAGGCTGAGGATCATCGTATTGATCGCAACCGATTTACCCGATCCCGTCGTACCCGCAATCAATAGGTGAGGCATCTTCGCAAGGTTTGCCACCACCGGATCTCCACCGATATCCTTGCCCAGGGCAAGCGGCAAACGGTGGCTTCCATCGCCATAATCGCGGCCAGACAACAATTCTCGAAGCACTACTTTTTCGCGGTTTTCGTTCGGCAGTTCGATGCCGATCACCGTGCGCCCCGGAACAGTAGAAACACGGGCCGAAAGCGCGGACATCGAACGCGCAATATCGTCAGCAAGGCCGATGACCCGGCTCGCTTTCAAACCCGGCGCGGGCTCAAGTTCGTACATCGTCACCACCGGTCCCGGGCGCACACTGACGATTTCGCCCTTCACCCCATAATCATCCAGAACGCTTTCCAGCATCCGCGCGTTCGCTTCCAAAGCCTCATCCGACAGATGATGGCGCACAATTTCGGAAGGATCGCTTAAGAGGCTCAAGGGTGGGATTTCAAATTCGCTGTCGGCGGTCCCGAAGTTCAATTGGGGCTGCGCTTCCGCCTTTGCCCGTTTTGACGGGGTCGCCTTGACCGGCTTATGCTGAACCACAGGGCGCGAGGATTGAAATCCGCCACCAGGCTCATTTTGCGTAACTACCAGTTCGGGCTCGGGCATTTCGCGTTCGGACAGATCATCCGAATAGGTCGCTAGCTCACCGAATTCGTCGAGCATCACCGTGCGCGGAACCCCGCCTCCCACAAGGGGTGGCTCGTCGCGAAGCCCATCTGGGCGGCGAACACGCGAATTCACGGCTTGTGTGACGCGCGCGCTTAGACCGTCCGGCGTGGTTTCAGGTAGCGCTACGGGTTCAACTGAAGGCTTTTTCTTCTTCAAAAGCGACGGGAGGTTCCCCAAGAGGCCCGGTTTTGCAGACGTAGGCGCACCTTCGCGGTAAGCACGGATCGCGCGCAATACTGCCGGGCTGACATCACCATGGTCAACTTCCGGCAAAACATCAGAGGCGGCACGGCGCTCGGCGGCACGGGTCCGTGCATCTGCAGCCATCCGAAGACCTCCCACTGCGCCACGACCCAACGCCGTCATCGCCGTTGCATAAAGAAGGATAGCACCGCCCAAAAGGTAACGTGCGTAGGCCCATAGTTCATCGCGCGTAAAGCCAAGCACAAAGCCGCTCATTGCAATGGCGCCCACAAAAAGGACTAACGCCATAGCCTTTAGACCGGTCCCCGGCGCCACAGGCAGGACGCCAAGAATCGCCCCCAAAATCGTATCGCCGAACAAACCGCCCAGTCCAAACGAATGGGTCCAGTCTGCGCCGGGCAGATGGGTCGATGCATAGATCGCCACCAAAGCCACGCCAATCGGCGCAAAAATCAGTCGCGCCATCGCGCGCTCTTCGCCGTAGTGAAAAAGGAACCGCAGCCCCCAAACGCCAAGAATAGCGGCGATAGCCCAACTGCCATAGCCTGCGATCACATAAAGCGGCGAGGCAATTGCCGCTCCGAAAGGTCCCAGAATATTGCGCGCGGGCGCGTCCGTAGCATTCAGCCAGTTCGGATCATCAGGCGAATACGACCCAAGCATCAATGCCACCAAAAGCGCCAACCCTAAAAAGGTCAATCCAATCAACTCTTTGCCCCGGCGCTCAATTATTGCCTGGGTATCACTGTCGAAAAGAGGGTCACGATGCCTTGTCTGAAACGCCATGCTTACCTGTTCCTTACCTATAAATGCAGTCGCGGAGTGCCTCTAAACCGCGTTGCAATTCTTCTTCATTCAAAACCATGGCCACACGAATGTAGCCTGCACCGGGGTTTTCCCCGTCCACATCGCGCGAAAGATACGCGCCAGGCAAAACCCGGACGCCTGTTTCGCGCCAAATCTTCAAAGCCGCTGTTTCGCCGTCATCCACCGGAAGCCACAAAAAGAAACCTGCCTCCGGGGCCGCGCAACCGTCGATGTCTTTAAACACCCGGGCAGCAATTTTGTACTTCGCCTGATACCGCGCCCGGCTTGCATCAACGTGGGCTTCATCCAGCCAAACCGCCGTTGCTGCCTTTTGTAGCGGCACAGGCAACGGCGCCCCCCCATAGGCGCGAAGCTGTCGCAGAAGGCGGATCGTCTCGGGACCGCCCGCAACGAAACCCGAGCGAAGGCCCGGAAGGTTTGATCGCTTGGACAGCGAGTGAAAAACCACAACGCGCTCGGGGTCCATTCCCATTTCGGCCGCCATCTGAAGCGCGCCAACCGGTGGTTCGTTGCGCCAGATTTCGGAATAACACTCGTCCGCGAACACCCTAAAATCGTGCTTTTCAGCCAATGCCAAAAGCGTCCGCCAATATTCGCGGTCTGCCACGGCACCTTGTGGGTTCGACGGAGAGCAAATGTAGGCAACGGTTACACGGTCCAGAACGCTTGGATCGACAGATGTGAAGTCGGGCAGAAAGTCTGTCGCCTTGGTGCAGGGCAGAAAGACCGGTTCGGCGCCGACGGACAAAGCTGCGACCGCATAGACCTGATAGCAAGGGTTTGGCACAAGAACGACTGGCCGCCCGCCCGCCTTCGTTTCAGGGCAAAGCGCCATCATCGCGTTATAAAGGCCCTCACGCGTGCCGTTCAAAGCCATGATCTGATCAGACGGAACACGCGCATCATAGCGCCGCAAGAGCCAGCCACTGATCGCATCCAACAATTCAGGCGTGCCTTCATTGGGAGGATACTTGCCAAAACCGGCCGTATTGGCGGCAATCACATCCGCAACAAAATCGGGAAACGCATGGCGCGGTTCACCAATAGTCATATGCAACACGTCGCCACCGGGCGCGTGCACGTCTAGCAAAGCCCGCAGACGCGGGAATGCATATTCCGGTAGGCTCGAAAACCGCTCGGGAAATACCATAACTGCCTCAATACCGGGATCATTTTGCCCCGTTTCCCCGCAAGTTAGCCCATCGAGGGCCAAGCGGTCCACTGCGAAGACACCTTTTTCAGACGTACCACCCGAATATTGTGTCTTTTACGCCAGCGCGGCCTCTGCCGCCGCCCCGATCCGCAGGAGTCTTTCTTCAGAGGACCCCTGAAACAGAATGCCACAGGACGGCAAACCGGTCGGCAAAGTAACGCCTGCCAACCCCATAAGATTGCCAATGCGGGTGTTTTGCAAAGTCAAAAGGTTTTCCGCAGCGAAAAGGTCACCGTCTGCCGCAACTGCTGCGCGTTTCGGCGGCAATATCGGCACTGTGGGCAAAATCACCGCATCAAATCCGGCCGTGGCCGCGTTGTAGGTCGCGCGCAGCGCGTCAAGGCGTTGCCATGCCGCAACAAAATCGGCCGCTGATATGGACGCTCCGCTGCGGAACCGCTCGCGAACACGCGGATACATGGCATCAGGATTAGCTTCGATTACCGCCTTCCAGGTGCCATAGGCTTCTGGCGCGAACAACACACCAGCCAAACCCATCGCTTCAGAAACACACTCCAATTCAATCGGTTCAACCGCAGCGCCCGCTGCCTCCAAACGCTCAACAGCACTTTGAAAGGCCGCGCGTGGTGCGTCGCGCAAATTCTCAAAGGCGCTGGTCTTCAAAATAGCCAGTCGCGCACCCTTAAGCGTAGCGCCATCCAGCGACACTGCCGCCCCACCCTCCATGGCGGCCAGCAACAAGGAAGCGTCCTCGACCGTCCGGCACAAAGGTCCGACCGTATCAAACCTCGCGCAAAGCGGAACAACACCTTCCAGAGACAAACGCCCAGGTGCCGTCTTCAAGCCGACCAGGTCATTCCAAGCCGCCGGTGCGCGTACCGAGCCGCCGGTATCCGAGCCAATCCCTGCTGCGGCCAACCCAAAGGCAACCGACGTCGCCGCGCCAGACGACGACCCGCCCGACACCGCGTCTACATCGTTCACGCATGGCGGCGATTGCGTCATTGGATTGAGGCCAAGACCAGAAAACGCGAGTTCCGTCATATGTGTTTTGCCCAAACAAACGATACCAGCGTTGGTGGCAGCCTGCAAAACACGCGCATCGCGGTCGGGCACGCGCCCTTTCAGTAAAAGCGAACCAGCTTCAGTCGCGACCCCGGCGGTATCGTAAAGATCTTTCCAAGAGATCGGCACACCATCGAGCGGCGACCGCCTCAGACCCAATTTCGCACGCGCCGAAGCCGCTTTTGCCTCATTGCGAGCGCGCTGTTGGGTGGTGCGCGCATAAATTCGATCGGTGAACTGATGTTCTGCGATGGCTGCGAGATAGACCTCGGTCAGATCAACGGGATCAATCTTACCTGCCTCGATCCCGCGTCCAAGATCAGCAGCACTTGCCCAAAGCCAGTCACTCATATCCAACGTCTCCCTAAACCAACGGCGCGATCGTAGCGGCACGACAACGCATGGACAATGCCACGCCGCCGCCCATATCAAACACCATGACCTATGACACAGATATTCTCATCGCAGGCGGCGGCCTTAACGGCACATCTCTGGCGCTGGCGCTGGCCTCGGCGGGCTTCGACGTCACGCTTGTCGATCCTTTGCCAAGCGATACCAGAGCGGCGCGCGATTTTGACGGGCGCGGATATGCGCTTTCAATCGCGTCTCAGCGGGTTTTGAAAGCCTTGGGTATCTGGTCCGCCTTGTCTGAAAGCGCACAACCTATTCTTGACATCAAAATCACCGATGGTCGCCCCGGCGAAGGTCCGTCTCCGATGATGTTAGCCTTCGATCATGCCGAGATTGAGGAAGGCCCAATGGGATTTCTCGTCCAGGATCGCCATCTTCGCCCTGCCCTTTTGGCCGCCGTGGACGCGGCAAGCATCAGACAATTGAATGAACGCCGGGTAGTGAGTCAATCGCCCGACAGCAACGGCGTCACGGTGACCCTAGATGACGGAAGTGCCCTTCGGGCCCGGATCCTTGTCGGCTGTGATGGAAAAGCCAGCGGCGTCGCCACGCGCGCTGGCATCAAGCGGATGGGGTGGCAGTATGGCCAAACGGCGCTGGTTTGTGCAATCCAACATGAACACGCCCACAAAGGTACAGCCCATCAATTTTTCATGCCATCCGGGCCGCTAGCGATCCTGCCCCTGACTGGCAATCGTGCCTCTATCGTCTGGACCGAAAAAACCGAGCGCGCGGCCGAGATACAGGGGCTTAGCGACGAAGCCTACCTTGAGGTTTTGCGCCCACGTTTCGGTGATTTTCTTGGCGAAATCTCTTTGGTGGGGGAACGCTTTAGCTACCCGTTGGGACTGTCGCTCGCCCAGGATTTCATCGGGCCGAGGGTGGCGCTTGTGGGAGACGCCGCTCATTCTGTACACCCGATTGCAGGTCAGGGTCTGAACGCCGGGCTGAAGGACGTGGCGGCACTTGCAGAAGTTCTGGCGGACGCGTCCCGGCGTGGGGAAGACATCGGGCGCGCCGATGTCTTGACGCGCTATCGTCAGTGGCGTCGGTTTGACACGGCAACGCTCGCCTTTGCGACTGACAGCTTCAATCGGCTGTTTTCAAACGATAACGGGATATTGCGCACGATCCGAGATCTCGGCCTCGGCGCCGCCAACGCGTTGCCGGGCCTACGTCGGGGACTTATCCGCGAAGCGGCCGGCCTAACCGGAGACCTTCCGCGTCTTGCCAAAGGGCAACCCCTTTAGTCAAGTTTGCGCGCCTCATCGACCAACATGATCGGGATGCCGTTGCGGATAGGATAGGCAAGATGCGCCGCCTTGCAGACAAGCTCCTGAGTTTTCGCATCATACGTTAGCTGCGCGCGGGTTTGCGGACACACCAAGGCTTCTAACATCCGTCGGTCAAATTTGTTTTCGGTCACTGCACTGCATCCTCTGTTCCGCCGCCCCGCATCGCAAATTCAATCAGGGTCAGTAACGTTTCCCGTCGCGTCTGTAGCGACGGTGCTTCCAAAAGGGCTTGCTTGTCTTCCGGCTCAAACGGGCAAAGCATCGAAAGCGAGTTGATCAATAATTCGTCCTCGGCTTCTTTAAGCGATTCCCAGTCCGTCTGAAGTCCATTGGACTCAAAGAAGCGATTAAGGGCGGAAAAGAACACATCCCGATCAAAGTTAGGGTCATGTTCCGTGGCCCCCAGATCCCGATCAAACCCCGTCCAACTTACCTTACAGCGGCGATATGGGGTGAAGCCGTCTATCTCTTCAATAACCCGAAAACGGCTTATCCCAGTCAGCGTAAGCATATAACGCCCATCATCGGTTTCAGTGAACGACGTAAGCCGGCCCGCACAACCAATAGCCTGCAACGAAGGACTGCCTGGGGGGCCGCCTTCTCGCGGTTGGATCATCCCGATCAAACGATCAGGCGTCTTCAGGGCATCATCCAACATCGCCAGATAGCGCGGTTCAAAAATATGCAGCGGCAATCTGGCGCGCGGCAACAACAGCGCCCCGGGAAGCGGGAAGACAGGGACCGTTTCGGGGAGATCAGACTTTGGAAACATTCCTAGTTACCTAGCCCATTTTCCTGTCAGGCAAAGATCATCGACGACAACTTTCGGCGTCCGTTCAACACGATAGGATCATTGGCTTTTAAGGCTTCAAAAATAGTGAACAGCTGGGCTTTCGCAGCACCCTCGTTCCATTCGCGGTCACGCCGGAAGCTTTCCAGCAATTGCGTGACGGCCTCCTCGGCGTCTCCTGCAGCATAAAGTGCCTGTGCCAGATCAAACCGCGCCTTTAGATCGTCCGGATCAGCATCGAGCCCAGCACGCAGCTCGTCAACCGGCCCAGCATCTGCAGCCTGGCGTGCCAACTCGATCTGCGCACGTGCAGCCTCAATCTCTGGCGCAGAGGACAAGGCTTCTGGAGCCGTCAGCAGAACTTGCGCCGCCTCATCGATCTGATCCAGCGCCAGATGGGTGCGCGCCAGACCGCCATAGGCAGCAGCGCTCTGCGGGTCCTCGCCAAGGACAGCCGCGAAGATCGAAGCCGCATCTGCAGCCGCGCCTTCTTCCAACATATTTTCCGCAGTTTCGAGGGCCTCTGACAGACCGCCACCGACTTCGCCGCCTGATGCCTCGATAGCCTTATCAATAAACGCCTTAATCTCAGACGCAGGCAACGCACCCTGGAACGCATCAATCGGCTGACCTTGCCAAAACGCGTAGACAGTCGGAAGCGATTGAACCCGCAGTTGTTGCGCAATTGCCTGATTCTCATCCACGTTGACTTTAACAAGCTTCACCGCACCGCCTGCCGCTGTCACGGCAGCTTCAATGGCAGGAGTAAGCTGGCGACACGGTCCGCACCACGGCGCCCAGAAATCGACGATGACCGGGACGGACTGGCTCGCTTCAACGACGTCGGCCATAAAGGTGGCCTCGGAGCTGTCTTTGATTAGATCGCCCGCTGGGGCGGATGGCGCAGTTGGATTGAGTTCAAGCATTTTCGTCCCCGGTATTAAGTGTTGCGCTTTATATGCGAACGATTGCGAAAAGACCAAGGGGGCCCGCCGCGATTTCCCAAGCTCAAAACTCTACGAAAGCGCCGCTTTTTGTACCCGCGTCAACGGCAAGCCCCCGGTCAGACCGGCCGGAAGCACAAGCCACGCGCCAGCCGCGTAAAGTTTGGCCGTCATAGCCGAGGCATTCTGAATTGTAAGTCCCGCAAGCGCCGCATCCGACAATCGCTTGACCGTCGCCGTCACAGCGATCCAGGCAAACAGGATGATCGGCAAAACCGCCAATATGCGCTTAGTAGTCGTGAACATGTTCCAGCCTTAGCCCATTCAGCGCCCGCAGGCGATCTGCGAGATCGCGCACTGGCACCACAATCAAATGTCGGTAGTCGCCGTACCCCTGACGGCGAACGCTGTACAAAGCGCCGTCAATTTTCTGTAGATCTGAAAGAGCTGTGAGCAAAACCTGATCGTTCCCCGCTATTTCCCGAATATCCGCACCAGCGGCCGAAAGACGCTCCAGAATGACGGTAAAGGCGCGATAGCGATCGATTTCAATCTCGATCCCATCCCCAAGCAGGCCGATGATCGTTATGCCTGCGATGTCGGAAAGTATTTCGCTGGCCACGCCTGACACTACCGAGCGAAGCCGCAAATCATCAGCTCCCACGCCAGCGACCGCCGCCTCAATGACCCCAGCATAGGCGGCTTTTGCGCCGTATTCCGCGCCCAAAGCGAACCGCCGTTCCCGGTCCCGCAAGCTGTCCCCGGACAGATCCGCCAGCGCTTTCGCATTCGTCGCAAAATCCCACTTATACCAAGGCGATTGCTGCAAGAACGCACCGTAAGCGGCGGCTTGGGCGGCACTGAGATCATCAAGTGGCGCACGTTCTGCACCCCGCAGCCAAACAGTCACACGACCGAGAGTTTCCTCGTAGGCCGCTTTTGCCAGAAGTTCCGCAGTGAAGCTGACGCCGATCGTATAGATGGTCGCCTTGGTATCGCCAGTGACACCGCCCATGCTTGCCGCAGCTTCAGTCAGGGGACAAAGCGTTCCCCAAAAGCCAGAGATCGCCCGCAGATAGCCGAATTCATGTGGAGCCCCCGTAGTAATAACTCTCGCGTATTCGTCGTAGGCGTGAACGATATGCCATTCTGGATAGGTCAAAAGCGTCCGGCTCTCGGCGCGCTGCCAATTCGGATCAACGATAAGCGGTTGATATCCCGTTCCCGAAGGTTCGCCGCGACACGCCACCTCGATGTAGATCGGAGGGGCGACCAACCCGATCAGGGCAATATCCAAAGCGAACACCAACCGCTTCACCCATCGCCAAAGAGACGTCACTTCGCGCGATAAAGAAAAAGCCCCGATACCAATGCGATCCCGCCAAGACAGATGTGCGGCAGGTTCGCCAGAATTTTGAAACCAAACGGAACGTCCTGAAATCCGTAGGTAAAGATTCCGAAATCGAGATACCCCGACCCGGTGATCAAGCCCATCACCTCATCGCCCAGATAAAGCGCGCAAAGATCACCAGAAACATGCGCGCGGCACGTGCCGACATCAGACCAGCCACCAACGCCCAAATCGCAGAGGACAAGTGCAGTGAGTCATCAAAGATGTCTCACGCGAAAACGCCAAAAGCCACGCCATCAGCATCCGTGATGCCGGGGATGTAGTTCAAAGAGGCCGCGCCCAGCAGGACAACAAAGAACCCGATGGAGATGCGCTGGTGAATGGTCATGCCATATCCGCCAAATAACGATCCCAAAACCCGTTGCGGAAAACCAAATCAGGATCGTAAAATCTCTTCTCGGCGACAAATTTCTCGGCATTCGGATACCCACGCCGAAATTGCTGGTTCGTCGCATGCGGGCGATACGGCAAGTAATACGTGCCTCCCAAATCAAGCACACGATCGATAAGGGCTTGCGTCATACGCGCGTGATCCGTTTCCGCGCGTTGCGTCATTTCTTGGCTGAACAGCATCACACAGGCGATCCGGGGTGCGGGCGCATAGGCCAAAACACTCTCTTCGTCCCCGGCAACATAGCGCAAGGTGATGTTCAAAAGTTCTTGATAGCTTGAAGGGATAACTTCCTGACATGCAGTCACAAAATCCGCAAAACGCCCCGGAGGAACAAAGTATTCATGCAGGATATCGGTGCGTGTCGGATCCTTGTCCTCCAAGGTCACAACCGGTTCATTGATCAGGGAATTGCGACTTACCGGACCGCTTGCGAACATCGTCCCCAGACCCGTTTCAAACCACCAGCGGAGATCCTTCGCCCTTTCGTTTGCGACCTGTGCGCGAAAGACATGGCGAGATAATTGACTGAGAGTGCCCGAGCCGCTTGCCGGTGGCACGATGTTTTGATCCGCGGCGGCGCGATAGGTGATCACCATTGCATCTTCAAAGAAGGTGTCGCGATCAACGTTAAGACGGCCGTAGGCCATATTTACATCGCCAGATTCAATCGCTCCCACAAAGAACGGCGCAAAATCGCGGGACGGGACCTTCCGGAAGGTCGGTTCCAGATTGAGGTTCGGCTCTGCTTCGACCTCAAGTTCGATCACCGCGCCGGTCAGTCCGTACCCGCCCATGGTCGCGAAGAATAACGGTGCATTTTCCGTTCGTGAACACCGCACCAACTCGCCGTCGGGACGTACAATGAACATGCTGCGCACAGTGGATCCCATGGGACCATGAGGCGCTGGCCAGCCATGTGCATTGACGCAAAATGTCGCCGCCACGCCAAAATCATTGTTCGATTGCATGACTTTGGGTCCAAACCCAAGCGGATCTAACGCTCGAATCACATCACTCCAACGGGCACCGGCATGCACACGATAGGTCGTCCCGCCCCGATTGATTTGGGTAAAGCCATTGTCGAAAGTCATCGCATGACCGTTGGTCGGGATCGCGTGTCCGCCCATCGAATAACGCCCGGCTCCGACGTTGAAAGGGCGTCCTTCATCGCGGGCGGCGGCTATCTCGGCGCGGATTTTATCAGCAAGGATTTCGGTCGGGTTTTCTACCGCGACGGTGTGCCGGAAAATCGGAGTTTCACTTAGAAGACTGGCGTCGTTCATTGTGCCGTCCGCGCCAACTGGCTGCAAAGAGGTCGTCCCCGCCAGCGGGGGGCGCTTCGATGTTAGTTTGGCGCCTGCAATGCCGCCGACAATGCCGCCGCCGGCAAGAAGAATAGCGCGTCGTGTCAATTCGCCCATATCTGACCCCTTCTCTGTTCGGTACTGACGCTACAAATCGAATGTGGCGAAAACCGGAGCATGATCGCTTGGCTTTTCCCAACCGCGAGCTTCGCGCAACACGCGGCTTCCATGCCCTGCATTCGCGATATCGGACGTCGCCCAGATATGATCAAGACGTCGGCCCTTGTCTGCGTCTTCCCACCCCGGTGAGCGGTACGACCACCAGCTATAAAGCTGTCCGTCAGGGATATCCTGGCGCGTGATATCGACCCATTTACCCGCATCTTGTGTAGCTCCAAAATGCTCAACTTCGATCGGTGTGTGGCTCACGACCTTCAGAAGCTTCTTGTGATCCCAGACGTCATCTTCGCGCGGCGCAATATTCAAGTCCCCGACAAGAATGGATCTTTTTGGAGACTCCGCGTGGAACGCATCACGCATTTCAGTCAGGTAATCGAGTTTCTGACCAAACTTGATGTTCTTTTCACGGTCCGGAATGTCGCCCCCGGCTGGGACGTAGAAGTTATGAATTGTCACGCCGTTCGCAAGCCGCGCTGCGACGTGGCGGGCGTGGTCGAGGGAGGCGTAGTCAGCCCCACCGGCATCTTCCAAGGGGAGCTTCGACAAGATTGCGACGCCGTTGTATCCCTTTTGACCGCGGGCAACCATGTGGCTGTAGCCAAGGGCTTGGAAGGCTTCGAGGGGGATTTTCTCGACGGGCGATTTGCATTCCTGAAGGCAAAGAACGTCGGGGGCTTCTTCTTGCAACAGCTTGCAAACAAGGACCTCGCGGAGGCGAATGGAGTTAATGTTCCAGGTGGCAAGAGTGAAGGACATGGGAGCTCCGTTCGGTTTTGGGTTGGCGCGAGAGTAACAAGCGCCTGCGTCGGGGACCACGGACAATTGGCAATGTGGTGGGCAACGCACGGTCAAAAAATACACTGTGCAACCGGCAAGAGATTATTGGCGTTATTTTGAAGGGAATGGGAGAAAAGCGCGCGTCGGTATCACGTCGATGCAACGGCAGCATTCCGTCGGTGCGCCTAGATGCGAACGGTGGCGGGATGCGCGAGACGTGGTAGCGGCGTCAAGAGGTATTGTGTGGATGTTATGGGGGCGGTCGCTGAGTTTAGGCGCCCAGAACTTGCTCAAGAATGTCACGAAGGTCTTTGCGTTGCTTACCCGTAAGGCCTGCCATCAGCTCCGCATTCACTTTTTCGACGCTCCCGAAAAGCGTTTGACTTAAAGCGCGCGCCGCATCCGTGGGGTAGATGGTATGCGTCCGCCGAGATGTCGGATGTACGCGGCGTTCCAGCAGATTTTCTGATTTCAAATGATCGATGGCACGGCTGATTGCGATCATGATCGTCGGCGGACCAATTGTCGGGGGGCAGTTTCTAGCGGAAACGCCAAACTCTGATCCATTCAAAATAACCGCTCTGACCGTGCATATGTGCACAGGGATGCTGATCCTTGTCTTGATGGTGGTCCGGCTGACCGTGCGCATGGCGACAGCCCAAGCCTCCCCACGCGGATATCGGCAATGACCTTTTGGACAAAGGCGCAGCGGCAGCACATTGGGGGGTCGATGTGCCTGGTTTTGCCATATGTATTTCGGGACTGGCCACCGCAAATATCGCGGGCCTTCCGGCTCTCGTGTTTGGCGGATCGGGCGAGCCTTTACCTGCCGGTTTTGATGACATTGCGCCGCGTATCGCGCACCGCGTTATTGCCACGCTGCTAGGTTTCCTGATCCTCAGCCGCGGGGCGGCGGGTCTTTACCACCAGTACGCGCGCAAAGACGGGCTTTTGGGGCGCATGTGGTTCGGAGGTCGCGGCGCGTAAGACCGTCAGCGGCTTTGTTGATCAGTCGATGTTCAGGACGAAAAAAAGGGCCCCACGGGGCCCTTTGTCATTCTTATATCGCTGTTTTACAGCGCGCCCCTAAGCGCCATCAAGTCCGACAGACGCTTGGCCGCTGTGTCGACAGCGTCACCTTCGGCCGCGTCACGGGCAGCCTGCGCCTTGGCGACACGCTCGTCCATGAACTCGGCCGTGACTTCGCCTTTTGGCAGGGCCTCCTCCGCCAGCACGGATGTGCCCTCGGACGAGATTTGCGCAAAGCCGCCGGTTACGACGAATTCCTGCGTGCCGCCGTCCATCTCGACCAACAGAACGCCGGGGCGCAACGTGGTCACAGTTGGCGCATGGTCGGGCATAGCCGTCATGTCGCCATCCGCCCCCGGAATTTGCACCGCTTTGGCCTTACCCGAGACCAGACGGCGCTCCGGTGAGACGAGATCGAATTGCATCGTGTCAGCCATTGGCTTTCACTCCTTAGGCAGCCTCGGCGGCCAGTTTCTCGGCTTTCGCCTTCACGTCGTCAATGCCGCCAACCATGTAAAAGGCCGCTTCCGGCAGGTGATCGTATTCTCCGGCAACAACCGCTTTGAACGACGCGATTGTGTCTTCCAGCTGAACCTGAATACCGTCCGAACCGGTGAAGACTTTTGCAACGTCGAAGGGCTGGCTGAGGAACCGCTCGATCTTACGGGCTCGGGCCACGGCCAGTTTGTCTTCTTCCGACAGTTCATCCATGCCGAGGATGGCGATGATGTCCTGCAGAGACTTGTAGCGCTGGAGGATTTGCTGAACGTCGGTAGCAACTTTGTAGTGCTCGTCACCGATGATGAGCGGGTCAAGCAGGCGCGAGGTCGAGCCAAGCGGGTCCACAGCGGGGTAGATGCCTTTTTCCGAGATCGCGCGGTCAAGAACCGTGGTCGCATCAAGGTGGGCAAACGAGGTTGCAGGTGCGGGGTCGGTAAGGTCATCGGCGGGGACATACACAGCCTGAACCGACGTGATCGAGCCGGTCTTGGTCGACGTAATACGTTCCTGCATAGTACCCATGTCGGTGGCCAGCGTCGGCTGGTAGCCCACAGCGGACGGGATACGGCCCAAAAGCGCGGAGACCTCGGAACCCGCTTGTGTGAAGCGGAAGATGTTGTCGACAAAGAACAGAACGTCCGAACCGCTGTCATCTCGGAACTGCTCGGCCAGTGTCAGACCGGAGAGCGCGACGCGCATACGCGCCCCTGGAGGCTCGTTCATCTGACCGTAGACCAGTGCGATCTTCGAGTCGGAGAGGTTATCGGGTGTGATAACGCCGCTTTCGATCATCTCGTGGTAGAGGTCGTTGCCTTCACGGGTCCGCTCGCCAACACCGGCAAACACGGACACACCCGAGTGTACTTTGGCGATGTTGTTGATCAGCTCCATGATAAGAACCGTTTTACCAACGCCAGCACCACCGAAGAGTCCGATCTTTCCGCCCTTGGTGTAGGGTGCGAGCAGATCAATGACTTTGATGCCAGTCACCAGAAGTTCGGTTGCTGTTGACTGCTGGTCAAATGCAGGTGCGTCGCCGTGGATCGCACGACGCTCTGTCGCGTTGACCGGGCCTTGCTCGTCCACAGGCTCGCCCACGACGTTCAGGATGCGACCCAAAGTTGCGTTGCCAACTGGGACCGAGATCGGTTCGCCCAGGTCCGTAACGATCTGGCCGCGGACCAGACCTTCGGTCGCGTCCATAGCGATTGCGCGAACTGTGTTTTCGCCCAGGTGCTGAGCCACTTCCAGAATCAGTCTGTTACCGTTGTTATCGGTTTCAAGCGCATTCAGAATTTGGGGCAGCTCGTCGCCGAACTGCACGTCAACAACAGCGCCAATGACCTGGGTCACTTTGCCTTTTGCGTTTGCCATATCTCTGGTCTCTCCGGTCGTTTAGAGCGCTTCCGCGCCCGAAATAATTTCAATCAGCTCGTTCGTGATCACTGCTTGACGCGAACGGTTATATTGGATGGTCAGACGATCGATCATGTCGCCCGCATTTCGCGTCGCGTTGTCCATGGCGCTCATCCGTGCGCCCTGCTCGGACGCCGCATTCTCAAGCAACGCCGTAAAGATCTGCGTGGCGATCCCGCGCGGCAGAAGATCAGCGAGGATCTCGGTCTCGTCGGGCTCGTAGTCGTAGACGGTCGACTCGCCGGCATCGTCTGGGACTTCGAACAACGCAGGAATGATCTGCTTTTCGGTCGGCTTTTGCGTAACGACGTTTTCGAACTCGGAATAGAAGATCGTTGCGACGTCGAATTCGGATGCGTCAAAGCGCGTCAGCACTTCTTCCGCGACGATTTGAGCATTGGCGTAGCCAATACGCTTGATGTCGCTAAAGTCGACGTGGCCGATCAGATGAGCACCAAAATCACGGCGCAACTGCTCGCGGCCCTTCTTGCCGACAGTCAGGATCTTCACCGTCTTACCTTCGGCGACCAACTTGGTGGCTGCAATCTTCGCGATCTTGACGATCGACGAGTTAAAGCCGCCGCAAAGTCCACGTTCCGCAGTCATGACAACCAACAGGTGCGTTTGATCACCGCCGGTGCCGCTCAGCAGCTTCGGCGCGCTGTCGCTGTCGCCAACGGACGACGCAAGTTCGGCCATCACAGCGTTGAACCGCTCGGCGTAGGGCCGGGCCGCAGCCGCAGATTCTTCCGCCCGCCGCAGTTTCGCGGCGGCGACCATCTGCATCGCCTGCGTGATCTTCCGGGTCGATTTGACCGAGCTGATCCGATTTTTTAGGTCCTTGAGGTTGGGCATCTATCCCTATCCTTCCGGGCGATTAATCTCAGGCGAAATCTTTGGCGAAGTCTTCGATCGCAGCTTTCAGCCTGTCGGCTGCATCGCCTTTGATCTTTGGATCGTCGTTGGTGATCCAATCAATAACGTCGCTGTGCTTTGCATGCATATGCGCCAGAAGGCCGCTCTCAAAGCGGCTGACGTCCGACAAAGGAAGTTTGTCAAGATAGCCGTTCGTGCCGGCGAAAATGGCAACCACGATCTCTGCATTGGTCAATGGCGAATACTGCGGCTGCTTCATCAATTCGGTCAGACGCGCGCCACGGTTCAGCAGACGCTGGGTCGAGGCATCAAGGTCGGAACCAAACTGTGCAAAGGCGGCCATTTCACGATACTGCGCGAGCGAGAGTTTAACAGGACCAGCGACAGACGACATCGCTTTTGTCTGAGCAGAAGAGCCCACACGCGACACCGACAAACCGGTGTTCACAGCAGGGCGGATACCCTGGAAGAACAATTCGGTTTCAAGGAAGATCTGACCATCGGTGATCGAGATCACGTTGGTTGGAATAAAAGCCGATACGTCGCCACCTTGGGTTTCGATGATAGGCAGAGCCGTCAACGAGCCACTGCCATTGTCTTCGTTCAGCTTGGCCGAACGCTCCAACAGGCGGGAGTGAAGATAGAATACGTCGCCAGGGTAGGCTTCGCGGCCCGGTGGACGGCGCAGCAAGAGCGACATCTGACGATAGGATACAGCCTGCTTGGACAAGTCATCATAAATGATCAGCGCATGGCGGCCATTGTCACGGAAGTGCTCTGCCATCGCGGTTGCCGCGTATGGTGCAAGGAACTGCATCGGTGCCGGGTCGGATGCGGTTGCCGCCACAACGATCGTATACTCCATGGCGCCGCTCTCTTCGAGGCGCTTCACCAGCTGCGCCACTGTGGAGCGCTTCTGGCCGATCGCCACGTAGACGCAATAAAGCTTTTTGCCTTCGTCGTCGCCTGCAGCTTCGTTGTAGGACTTCTGGTTCAAAATAGCGTCAAGTGCGACGGCAGTCTTGCCAGTCTGACGGTCACCAATGATCAATTCTCGCTGACCACGGCCAATCGGGATCATTGCGTCAACGGATTTGAGGCCAGTCGCCATTGGTTCGTGAACCGATTTACGCGGAATGATACCCGGCGCTTTTACGTCAGCGACACGACGCTCTGTGGTCTCAATTGGACCTTTGCCATCAATCGGATTGCCAAGGCCGTCAACGACACGCCCCAAAAGCGCGTCACCTGCAGGCACGTCTACGATCGAATTCGTGCGCTTTACAGTGTCGCCTTCTTTAATGTCGCGGTCAGACCCGAAGATGACGATACCGACGTTATCGCTTTCCAAGTTCAGCGCCATGCCCATGATGCCGCCAGGGAATTCGACCATTTCACCGGCCTGGACGTTGTCGAGGCCGTAGACGCGGGCGATGCCGTCGCCAACGCTCAGCACGCGGCCAACTTCGGCAACTTCGGCTTCCTGGCCGAAATTCTTGATCTGGTCCTTCAGGATCGCAGAAATTTCTGCTGCTTGGATCGCCATTTATCCGACCTCTTTCATAGTGTTCTGGAGTGCTGCGAGCTTGGAACGAACCGACGTATCGATCATTTTCGAGCCCACTCTGACAATTAAACCGCCGATGAGGCTTTCATCGACGGTAACATTCATTTTTACAGTTTTGCCAACCGACACCTTCAGCGTTTCGGCAAGCTTGGTTCTTTGATCGTCACTGAGCGCGCGTGCGGCCTGCACCTCGGCGGTGACTTCGCCTTTTTCGTCCGCGATCAGATCCCGCAGAACAGCCATCAGATGCGGCAAGACGAAGAGGCGTCGCTTGGACGACATCAACTTCAGGGTAGAGGCGACAGTATCGCTCAGGCCCATTTTGTCGGCGAGGGCGGCGATGGCGCGCGCCTGATCATCGCGACTGTAGATCGGCGAATGGATCAGCGCTCGGAAGTCTTCGCTGTCGTTCAGCGCGCCTTCCAGCGTGTCGATATCGCGTTCCAGCGCGTCGAGCGCATTGCCGTCCTTGGCCAGCTCAAAAACGGCTGAACCATAACGGGCGGCAATACCGGTCGAGATTGACGATGATTCTGACACGAGACCCCTTCCGCGTAATTCTTTTTGTTTCCTTGCGACATAGCACTGACAGACTGCCAACCAAGCCACACATCCCCAGCCCGGTCGAGCGACCGCGCCTCAAAATCAGCGGTGATGTAGCAGAGCCTGTTTGACCCGGCAACCGGGTATTGGAGATTGTCGGGGGCCGCCAGATTGAGCAATGTCAGACACTTAGCCAAAGGTGCGACGGTTTGCGCAATTCTAAGGCACTGAAAAGATGCACTGATCCACTTTTTCTCACGTTGTCAGCCTTTAAATTGGCCCTAAACTGGCTTTGCGCCGGGTTGTTTAAGTCCGTCCAAAACGCGCAAGGGGCGCCGTATCGCCTCGCTCAGGCCCGGACGGGGCGGGGCTGGTACCTGCTTTTTGACCTCCACCATCAAGACACCGCCCGCAAACCGGTTTGAGACTTTGCGCCCCAGCTTCTCCCACATCTCCCCGGTCTTCAGCCAAAACGGCGTCGCACTTGGGGGTTGATAAAGGGCTGCAACATGGCGCGTCGGCAGCAGGCCCATAACACGCAACTGCGCTTCAAGCTGGCCAAGCGAGAAAGGCCGACCAAAGCCGAAA
>Ga0208544_10000912_pt1 | contig 21408 bp, 20 predicted proteins | sample DEB08_DNA_9_FD_184526 | JGI IMG/M metagenome (GOLD analysis project Ga0208544, IMG submission 184526) | Aqueous microbial communities from the Delaware River and Bay under freshwater to marine salinity gradient to study organic matter... | ecosystem: Environmental > Aquatic > Marine > Coastal ... | reverse complement strand
TAGACGCCAGCTATAGCAAAGCTGCGTCTAGAGAAAAAGCAGAACCGAAAACCCACAAAGGCCCACTGCCATAACGCGCATGAATATCCGCCAAGCAACCGCGTTTGTCAGAAGGTAGGCCAGCAATGTCCCTGCAATGGCCCAGAACGTACAAACACCTAGATTAATGGTGGAAAACGTTGCCGCCAGTGTCATTGCTTGTTGAACGGGGGCGAGTGTCGCGACGTAGGCCGTCGCACTTAGCGCGACCGCCCAAACTTTTGGGTTTACCCACTGGAACAAAATCGCCTCGACAAAGGTAAATGGCTTGTCGGTTTCTTTGGACTTGGCCGGGTCAGCGCGCCACAGATTGTAGGCCATCCAGAGTATCCAGAGGCTCGCAATGATCTTCAGAACGATCCCAAGCGCTGGTTGCGCCGTGATCAGCGCGCCGATCCCGATTCCAGTGACCGCTGCAATCACACCAACGCCAAGCGCCACACCAAAGATATGCGGGATGGTCCGTTGAAATCCAAAACGCGCGCCAGAGGCTGTAATCAAAATCACGTTCGGACCGGGCGAAAAGAGCCCGAAGAACACGAAGCCGATGAGCGGCAGAAAATCAGTCAATCAAGTCAGCTTTCGTCAGGGTAAAGCCCGAGGCGATCCAGCGATCCTCGGCTCGTTTGAGGGCCTCGCCCAGCGCGGGACCCGTCAAAGCAGGCATAAGGTCGGCGGCTTGCAACGGAAAGACCTGATCTGCGGCATGCGCAATTGCGTCGGTTATGGGCGTCTGGCCCAGTGACGCTGACTGCACCAGCAAGGCGTCCAGTCCTGCCGCATAGCCATATCGGTAGGCAATTGTTGTTGGTAATGCGCCAGTGGTGATTTGGACAAAGTGGCGGGCTTGCTCTTTGGATAACCGCAGATGATCTGCCGGTGTTCCGCCAAGAATGGCCAGCCTCCGGATCGGGTTTGGCTTTACGTCCAGCATTTTTTCAAGATGTACCAGAACAGCCAACATTCCGTTATCCGCGCCGGGCAAAACCTGCATCAAACCACCCGTTGATGCCATTGCCGCAATTGCGGGGGCAGGATCAGGGGCGGAAAGCAACTTGAGCATTTCAGACGTCACCCGTTCAAGCGAAAGGGACTGAAGGCCTTCGACATTTTCGGCACAGGCAGCAAGACCTTCACGGTCAGGGCCGTCATCAGTTTTTCCGTACCAAGCGTAAAACCGGAAAAAACGAAGGATGCGCAGATAGTCTTCTTTGATGCGTTGGTCGGCGTCTTCGATGAACCTTATGCGTCTGGCATATAGGTCGGGCAGACCGCCCAATGGGTCCGAAATCTGTCCGTCAGGGGCGGCATAGAGCGCATTCATCGTGAAATCGCGGCGGCGGGCGTCATCAGTGATGTTGTCTGCAAAGGCGACGGTTGCGCGTCTGCCGTCAGTGGCGACATCACGCCGGAACGTTGTTACTTCGAACGGGATACCATCTTGCACCAACGTGACAGTCCCGTGATCAAATCCTGTAGGGATCGCTTTGATCTTCGCCTGTTTGGCAAGGTCTATCACGGCTGTAGGTAACGCGTTTGTCGAAAGGTCCAGATCAGCGACAGGTGCGCCAAGAAGTTCGTTGCGCACGCATCCACCAACAAACCAAGCCTGATAACCCGCGTCGGTCAGCATTCTGCAAACCGCCTGTGCGGATTTGTTCTGCAGCCAAGGTGCCGTGATCTTCGTCATGTCATTCGCACGGCCAACCCGCGCAAGATACGCGCAGTCGCGCCCCAAATGTAATATGGGCCATGCGGGACAGCATAGTATAGGCGCTTGCGACCTTGCCAGTAGCGGCCTTCGATACCGTACATGTTTGGATCAAGCACATGTGCCAGCGGAACCTCGAAAACTTCACTGACCTCGCCTGCCTCTGCGACAACTTCGTAGTGGCCAGTGATCAACGCAAGCACCGGAGTCACCTGATAGCCCGTTACAGTCTGGTGCGGTGGAAGTTCGCCCAACACATCGACAAGGTGCGCGGGCAGCCCGATTTCTTCGTGGGCTTCACGCAAAGCGGCATCTACCAGCGTGGTATCTGTCGGGTCCTGCTTGCCGCCCGGAAAGGCAATCTGCCCCGGATGGTGCTTTAGGCGCGCGGCGCGTTTGGTCAAGATAACTGACTGTGTTTCAGCACGAATGCCGATCAGAACCGCCGCAGGGGTTAGTTTCCCGACTGGTGCTTTCACATCTGGATTTAGGTCAAAATCAGAAGACGCGCCGCCCGCATTGGCCAGCGCATCTTGCAGTTTTTGGCGTAGGTCAGACACTGGCATCCTTGGCCTCAAAGCCCACCGTGGCGGGATCAAGGATATAGTGCGCCCCGCAGAACTGGCAGTCGGCAGTGACCGTACCGACATCCGTTGTCATTGTGCGGATGTCTTTCGCCGAATAGATCGACAGGCTTTGGCGAACTTTGTCCTCTGAACAACTGCACCCGAACTTGACTGGCTGGGCATCATAGACGCGTGGCTCTTCTTGATGGAACAAACGCACCAACAAATCAGTCGGGGCAACGGTCGGGCCGATCAACTCGATCTCGTCGACGGTATCCAGCAAGACATTCGCGCGTGTCCAGTTTTCTGTTTCATCCGCATCAAGCAGGTCAGTGGCATCAAGCAAGCCGTCTTCACCAGATCCGCCTTCGCCAGTCACGTGCGGCGATGCCTTAGGCATATGCTGCAGAATAATGCCGCCAGCACGCCAATGGGTCGCTTCACCTGCCATTTGCGATTGGCCATAGGTCAATTTGAACCGCGTCGGGATCTGCTCGGACTGGGCGAAATACGCTTCCGCGCAGGACGATATCGAACCGCCAGCAATGGGCGTGATCCCTTGGTAAGGGGTCATGCCTTCGCCTTGGTCAACAAGAATCGCAAAATACCCTTTGCCGATTTGGCTAAAGGGATCAGCGGATTGATCCAGCCTTTCTGCATCATAAGATGCATAGGCACGCACGCGCGCAGGCTGACCGTCATCGGTCGGACCATAGTAATCCGTCGCAATCAATCGGACAGGACCATCGCCGCGCACTTGCAGCGACAGCTTCCAACGCAGTTTCATGGTCTGACCAATCAACGCAGTCAGCAATGCCATCTCTGCAACCAGACCTTCGATCATGGGGGGATAGTCGTGCTGTTTCAGGACCTGTTCCAGCACACCATCCAAACGCGCCACCCGTCCACGGATGTCGGATGCGTCAAGTTGAAACGGCAGGACTGTATCGTCCCACGTGATTTGGGTGCCGAGGTTCATGGTCTTTCCTAACAAGTCTTTGAGTGGCATACCGCGCCTATATAGGCGGGGCAAGCCAGCGTCCAAGGGGGCAAGCTATGATCAGACGGTATGGCGACACGCCAGTGAACGGGCAACGGTACAAAAACCGGCCCGGCGTCTATGCGATTTTACTCCGCAACGGAAAACTCTTGTTGACCTATCAAGGCGACCCCCATTTCGAAGTCCAACTGCCCGGCGGCGGCATTGATCCGGGCGAAAGCCACTTGCAGGCACTCCACCGCGAAGTGTTTGAAGAAACCGGCTGGCGGATATCCAAGCCACGCAAACTGGGCGCATTCCGGCGGTTCGTGTTCATGCCAGAATACAACATGTGGGCCGAAAAGCTGTGCCATATTTATCTGGCATACCCCGTGCGACCACACGGCCCCCCACGCGAGGAAGGACATATGCCGCTCTGGCTTTCGCCCGCAGAGGCCATAACAGAGCTTTATAACGATGGAGATGCGGATTTTGTGGCTGCATCGTGCTTCTAGGGCGCGCTATCCTTGCTCCTGTTCCGAAAACCCGTTATCGCGCCATTCCAGATACATTCACGTAAAGGTGCACCCTTATGACTGCCCCGAAAAAAGTTGTTCTGGCCTATTCCGGTGGCCTTGATACTTCGATCATCCTGAAATGGCTGCAAACCGAATATGGTTGCGAAGTAGTGACGTTCACTGCCGACCTTGGGCAGGGCGAAGAACTTGAGCCCGCCCGCGCCAAAGCAGAAATGATGGGCGCATCATCGATCTATATCGAAGACCTGCGCGAAGAATTCGTGCGCGACTTTGTTTTCCCGATGTTCCGCGCCAACGCACTCTATGAAGGCTTGTACCTGTTAGGCACATCCATTGCCCGCCCGCTGATCTCTAAGCGTTTGGTAGAAATCGCGGCCGCCGAAGGTGCCGATGCAGTTGCGCATGGTGCGACTGGCAAGGGCAACGATCAAGTGCGTTTCGAACTGGCTGCTTACGCGTTGAACCCAGAGATCAAGGTGATTGCACCATGGCGCGAATGGGATTTGACCAGCCGGACACGGCTGCTTGAATTCGCAGAAAAGAACCAGATCCCTGTCGCCAAAGACAAGCGCGGCGAAGCACCATTCAGCGTAGACGCGAACCTGTTGCACACCTCATCCGAAGGCAAAGTGCTGGAAGACCCCGGTCAGGAAGCGCCGGAATACGTCTATCAGCGCACTGTTGCTCCTGAGGACGCGCCAAACACACCCGAAATGGTCGAAGTCACGTTCGAGCGTGGCGATGCCGTTGCGATCAACGGCGAAGCAATGTCGCCAGCGACTATCCTGACCAAGCTGAACGAACTGGGTGGCAAGCACGGTGTCGGACGTCTTGATTTGGTGGAAAACCGCTTTGTCGGCATGAAGTCCCGCGGCATCTATGAAACGCCGGGCGGTACGATCCTGCTAGAAGCACACCGCGGGATCGAGCAGATCACGCTTGATAGCGGCGCTGGGCACCTCAAAGACAGCATCATGCCAAAGTATGCTGAACTGATCTACAACGGCTTCTGGTTCTCGCCGGAACGCGAAATGTTGCAAGCGCTGATCGACAAAAGCCAGGAACATGTGTCCGGCACAGTCCGCGTGAAGCTTTACAAGGGGTCCGCAAGCACAGTCGCCCGTTGGTCTGATAAATCGCTTTATTCCGAGGCACATGTGACGTTCGAAGAAGACATGGGCGCATATGACCAGAAGGACGCGCAGGGCTTTATTCAGTTAAACGCACTGCGGTTGAAGTTGTTGGCAGCACGGAATCGTCGCAGCTAGATCTTATGCTTCGCTAGTTTTTCATAATGCGGCATCGCAAGGTGCCGCATTTTTTCTTGAGCATCGTCCAATTCAGGCAAAGGCCCTTCTACCCCTGCAAAACCCGTGCTTTGATGAACCGCATTGTACCAGTGCGGGGCCCATGCGCCATCGGCAGCACGCGGCCCCGCCTTCCATTGCAGCATCTCAGGATCAAATGGCAGATCGATTGCAGCACATAGTTTTTTCAGCATCTCTTCCGGCGCTGCGCGAATGTCGGAACTGTCGATGACAATTCCTCCGAACTGATCATAAAGCGTTGCCTGTTGAACGTAGCCGATATCCTCAAACGTCATTCCCTCCCGCTTCACGCCATAGCTTGCGATAACGCGTGCTGGGTGGCGGATCAGATGCACATTGATACAGTCCTTTGCCCAATTTAAAGGAAAGCCTTCAATCATATGATGTGGCATGTGCTTCATATAGAAATGTGTCTTTTGGGCTGGAATAGTGTCTAAACAGCGCTGCGCAACCTTCATTGGATCAGTTTCATGCGCCGCAATAATCTCTGTGCGCATCGGGTGGTCAGCGCCAGTCGCAGCAAGATACGGCGCATAAAACGGTTCGTCCCAAACAGCACAATCTGCGCGATTTCCAAACGCGTACATCATCGCAGTGGACAAGTTTCGCGGACCAGACCACATCGCAATCCTCATGAAAGGTCGACCAGATCTTTATACAGACCGCGCAATCGCTTCGTCATGGGTCCAAGCTCGCCCGAACCAAACTGTCGTCCGTCAATGGTACTGACTGGCGTTTGCGCACCGAACGTTCCGGTCAGAAACGCTTCGTCTGCGGAATAAGTGTCAACAAGGCTGAAATTCCGCTCAAACACGGGGATCTCATTCGCACGACACAGGTCGATTACCTTTTGGCGGGTGATTCCATTCATGCAGTAGTCCCCGGTCGAGGTCCAAACAGCGCCTTTCTTGACGATAAAGAAGTTACAGGCGTTGGTCGTATTCACAAATCCATGCACATCCAGCATCAGCGCCTCATCAGCACCTGCCTTTTGCGCGGCGATGCAGGCAAGGATACAATTCAGCTTGGAATGGCTATTCAGTTTCGGGTCTTGCGTCATCGGCAGCCCGCGTTGATGAGGAACCGTCGCCAACGTGATGGGGCGTGGGATCTTGGGCTGCGAATGTTCCATGATAATCACGAAAGTTGGCCCCGATTGCGACAGGCTCGGATGCTGGAACGGGCGGACCTTGGTGCCACGCGTGATCATCATGCGCGCATGCGCGTTGGTCGTCATCGCATTCGCGTTTTGTGTCTCTAACAAGGCAGAAATGACGCCTTTTCGGTCCAAACCGACATCAAGATCAATGGCTTTTGCAGCCTCGAAAAGCCGGTCCATATGTTCATCCAGAAACGCCCATTTGCCGTCATAAAGACGCAGACCTTCCCATACGCCGTCCCCAAGCATAAAACCGCTATCATAGACGCTGACAGTGGCTTGGGCTTTGGGCACAATCCGGCCATCGACGTAGATCAGGATGTCTTCGTTGCGGGCGTCGTCTTGGGCTTGATGGGTGGTAACTTCGGTCATGGCGTTTCTCCTTGTTAAGGACGCTAGGCCAGCCCGCGAAGTGTTCCAAGTGGTAAAGAGCACGTGAGAATTGCCTTCAACGATTGCTTTGACGGCTCTTGAACTGAAATGGTCCCTTCAAAGGAGATCACTCATGTTCAAACATATCATTCTCTCGCTAGCATTGTTGCCTGCCGCGCAGTCCGCATCTGCCGCAGATATTCAAACGACTGTCTTGGCAGGCGGCTGCTTTTGGTGCATCGAAAGCGATTTTGAAAAGCTTCAAGGCGTCCAAGATGTCGTTTCAGGCTACACTGGTGGCACAACCGCAAACCCCACATATGAGACATTGAAGGGTTCCGGCCACTATGAAGCGGTCGAGATCACTTATGACGCCGATGTTGTGGCCTACGAACAGTTGTTGTTTGCCTTCTTTCGCTCTGTCGATCCAACGGACGCGGGTGGTCAGTTCTGTGATCGCGGTGAAAGCTACCGCACGGCGGTTTTCGTGTCTAATCCAGCGGAACGTGCTGCTGCAGAGGCGGCAAAAGCTGCGGCCCAGCGCGATCTAGGACAGCGGATCGTGACCCCGATACTGGATGCAGCGACGTTCTACGACGCCGAGGACTACCATCAGGACTACTATAAAGGCGAAAAGCGCGTCATCACGCGACGCGGCATCAAAACCCAGTCAGAAGCATACGCATTCTACCGCGAAGCCTGTGGGCGCGACGCACGCGTTTTGGCGCTTTGGGGGGATGCAGCACCATTCGCAGATCACAATTGAAACGCTTGGACCTCTGATAAATCAGGTATCACGTCCGCTGTACCGTGGCGCATGACCATCAGCGCCCCGGCTTTAGTTGCAAGCCCAATTGCCTGTTCCATTGGCATGCCGCGATCAAGGCCTGCCAAAACATAACCCGTAAACGTATCGCCGGCACCTGTGGTATCAATTGGGTCCACCTTGATCGCTGGAAAGTGCTGTTTTTCGCCCGCACGATACCAATCCGCCCCATCTGCGCCCAAAGTGACGATGACATCGCGTACCGGCAAATCACTTGCGGCCTGATTTGTTGCGGCTTGCAGTTGTTCGGCTTCGACCGCGTTCAAAATTAAGAAATCGATGTACGGAAGGACCGCTTGAACGCGCTCGGCATCAAATGGTGCTGCGGCATAGGCCACTTGCAGCCCCAGTTTTTTGCCCATTGCGGCAGCAGTGCGTTGCAGGTTGGTTTCGTTCTGGATGACTAACCAATCACCAGTGCTTGCCTCAGCGATTGCGGCCTGCAAAGTCGCTTGCGGTATCTCGGCGTTTGCACCGGGGTGAAGCACAATCGCGTTTTCACCGTGAGGATCAACCATGATGATTGCTTGGGCAGTTTCAGTGTCTAACACAGCGATATTGCGTGTATCAACGCCATATTCCAGCAACCGCTCGATAGCCCAGCGCCCGTCTTCCCCGACTGCGCCAATGTGCTGGACATGCGTTCCGGCGCGGGCCGCAGCGACCGACATATTCGCACCTTTCCCGCCAAGAAACGTCTGGCGGTTGGTAGAGGATAATGTCTCGCCGGGGGTTGGAATATGCGGAACGCTATAAACGATGTCCGCGTTGATTGACCCAAGATTCCAAATCGCCATCAGTCAACCCGGCAGGCGGCAATCACGGCCATGTTGAGGATATCATTCACGGTAGAAACGGTAGAACAAATCTGCACCGGCTTTCCTACGCCTGACAAGATCGGACCGATCACGGTGGCCCCCGACATTTCCTGCAAGAGCTTCACAGAGATCGAAGCGGAATGTCGCGCTGGCACAACCAACACATTCGCTGGGCCTGTCAAACGCTGAAACGGATAGTTTTCCTGCGCTTTTGGGTTCAACGCGACGTCTACGGTCATTTCACCCTCGTATTCAAAGTCTGCCTTGCGGGTGTCCAGAACCTTGGGCGCCTGGTGCATCTTTTCGGCGCGTTCCGAGACCGGATAGCCGAAAGTAGAGAATGACAAGAACGCAACACGTGGTTCTAACCCCAGTTCACGGGCAACATAAGCGCCGCGCTCTGCGATATCGGCCAAATCGTTCTCATCCGGCCATTCATGCACCAGTGTATCGGTAATCAAAACGATGCGGCCTTTGTGCAGTACTGCGGTCACGCCAACAGCGCCATCATGCGGCTGCGCGTCGAAAACGTGATTTATCAGCTCAAGTACATGCGCGGACTTGCGCGTGGCACCTGTGACCATGCCGTCAGCGTGTCCATGCGCAAGCATGAGGGCCGCAAAAACATGACGATCTCTTGCTGCAAGGCGATGAACGTCTTGGGTATCGAAACCCTTGCGCTGCAACCGTTCATAAAGAAACGCCTTATACGTTTCCAAGTGCGGCGTGTTTGCAGCGTTCACAACGGTTAGTTCACCCACGGCATCCGCCAGACCTTCTGCGGTCAACTTTGTTTTGACATCGTCTAAACGGCCAACAATCAGCGCTTTGCCCATGCCAGCGCGTTGATACATGACTGCAGCACGCAGAACCCGTGGATCATCCCCTTCGGCAAAGACGACAGTGGACTGGTTGGCGCGCGCGCGTGCATTCAGGCTGCGCAGGATCGATTGCGTTGGATCCATGCGGGATTTGAGAGATAGCTCGTAGGCCTCCATATCCACGATCGGACGACGCGCAACACCAGTTTTCATACCAGCTTGGGCAACGGCAGTTGGAATCCGGTGGATCAAACGCGGGTCGAATGGCGTCGGAATGATGTAATCGCGGCCAAACGTCAGCTTTTTGCCGTATGCCATCGCGACCTCGTCCGGCACATCCTCGCGGGCCAGCGCGGCGAGCGCTTCAGCACATGCGATCTTCATCTCGTCGTTAATAGCGCGGGCATGAATATCGAGAGCGCCGCGAAAGAGGTAAGGAAACCCAAGGACATTGTTGACCTGATTTGGGTAATCACTACGGCCTGTGGCGACGATTGCATCTTCGCGTACGGCATGCGCGTCCTCTGGTGTAATCTCTGGGTCGGGGTTCGCCATTGCAAAGATAACAGGGTTTTTCGCCATGTTAGACACCATTTCTTGGGTCACTGCCCCTTTGGCGCTCACACCCAAAAACACATCGCAGCCTTTCATCGCGTCAGCAAGCGTGCGGGCCTTCGTATTCGCTGCATGTGCCGATTTCCACTGGTTCATGCCCTCGGTGCGGCCTTGGTAAATCACGCCTTTGGTATCAGCCATGATGCAGTTGTCATGCTTGGCGCCCATTGCTTTTAGCAACTCAAGACATGCGATACCGGCAGCGCCAGCCCCGTTCAGAACAATTTTGACATCCTCGATCTTCTTGCCAGAAATGTGCAGCGCATTCAGCAATCCAGCGGCGCAGATAACCGCCGTGCCGTGTTGGTCATCATGAAAAACGGGAATATCCATCTGCTCTTTGAGTGTTTGCTCGATGATGAAACACTCTGGTGCTTTGATGTCTTCGAGATTGATGCCGCCGAATGTCGGGCCCATCAGCTTCACAGCTTTGATGAACTCCTCGGGATCCTCGGTGTCCAATTCGATATCAATTGAGTTCACGTCAGCGAAGCGTTTGAAAAGAACAGACTTTCCCTCCATAACGGGTTTGCTGGCCAACGCACCAAGATTGCCAAGGCCCAACACCGCGGTACCGTTCGAAATTACCGCAACCAGATTGCCCTTGTTGGTGTAATCATAGGCCGTGGCAGGGTTTTCCGCGATCACCTCGCAGGGGATTGCGACCCCGGGGGAATAAGCCAACGACAGATCGCGCTGGGTTGTCATCGGGACAGTCGCCTGAATCTCCCACTTTCCAGGGCTTGGATGCATGTGGAATTGCAGCGCGTCCTCGCGGGTTAGTTTATTCTTTGGCATCGGATTCCCCCATTTCGGTCTACAGAACATAGCGGTATCGCAACGACACCCGCAACGGGTTCATTTCGGGGTTTCGTCGCTAACATGGGCTGCTAATGTGCCAGCGATATCCTTGGGGGATGCATGAGCAGTTCAAACGACACCGTGACGCCCATGATGGCGCAATACCTAGAAATCAAAGCCGCGCATCCCGATGCATTGCTGTTTTATCGCATGGGCGATTTCTACGAGATGTTCTTTGATGATGCCGTCGCAGCGGCTGCCGCGTTGGATATCGCACTGACCAAGCGCGGCAAGCACGACGGCGCGGACATTCCAATGTGCGGCGTTCCACATCACGCTGCCGAAGGCTATTTCTTGACGCTGATCCGCAAGGGGTTTCGCGTCGCAGTTTGCGAGCAAATGGAAAGCCCTGCCGAGGCTAGAAAACGTGGGTATAAGGCGATCGTCAGGCGCGAAGTCGTGCGGTTGGTGACACCCGGCACATTGACCGAGGATTCGTTGCTGGATGCACGTCGCCATAACTATCTTGCAGCCTTTCATATTGTCCGCGACGAGGGCGCATTGGCATGGGTCGATATCTCGACAGGTGCGTTTCACGTGATGCCATGTAAAGGCGCGCAGTTGGGTCCTGAGCTTGCCAGATTAACCCCACGCGAAGTGATTGTCGTCGATGGTTCAGAAGCAAATTGGGCTGGATTAGTCTCTGATTCTGGCGCTGTCTTGACTACACTGGGCGCTTCAGCCTTTGACAGCACTGCGGGCAGTAAGCGGCTACGCGGGTTGTATAAAGTTGGTTCTCTTGATGCGTTCGGTGAATTTGGCCGCGCCGAAGTTGCGGCAATGTCTGCGGTTGCCGAATACCTTGAAATTACCCAACGCGGAAACCTGCCTTTGCTGCGTCCTCCTGTCCAAGAAGGCCAGTCTGCCGCAATGCAAATTGACGCAGCCACGCGGCGGTCGCTTGAACTGACCCACGCTATGAATGGCGGGCGGCAAGGGTCACTGCTGCATTGTGTAGATCGAACCGTCACTGCAGGTGGTGCGCGACTGTTGGAACGGCGCTTGGCCTCACCATCTTGCGCGGGCAAAACGATTGCGGCGCGGCAGGCTGCGTTGCAATTTCTTGTTGAACAGTCCCGCTTGACCGAAGAATTGCGCGACACTTTGCGCGGCGTACATGATCTGGATCGTGCTTTATCCCGTTTGGCGCTGGATCGGGGTGGGCCGCGGGATATGGCGGCTATTCGCAACACGATTGGACAGGCTGGATTATTGGCCGAACGGATGATTGGTGATTTGCCGTCGATTTTGGCTGATGCCGCGCAGGATTTGACAGGACATGAAGGACTGTTGGCACTGTTGGACGAAGCACTTGTCGCCGAGCCACCACTGCTTTCACGTGACGGAGGCTTTATTGCACCCGGTTATGACACCGATCTGGATGAGGCGCGGACATTGCGCGATGAAGGCCGTTCGGTGATCGCGGGAATGCAAGCCGACTATATCGAAAAGTCCGGCATCGGGGCGCTGAAGATCAAGCACAACAATGTGCTGGGGTACTTTATCGAAACGACAGCGACCCACGCCGAAAAGATGATGGCGCCACCCCTCAATGAAATTTTCATTCATCGACAGACAACGGCCAATCAGGTCCGATTTACCACTGTTGAGCTATCGGAAATCGAAACACGAATTCTGAACGCCGGTGGGCGGGCGCTTGAGATCGAAAAGAGGCTCTATTCCAGCCTAACTGATGCAATTATTGCCCAAGCTGGACCACTAGGTGCGCTCGCTCGTGCGTTGTCAGAGGTTGATTTGACCGCTGCGCTGGCACATCTGGCAATCGCCGAAAACTGGGTCAAGCCTGTGGTCGATGATAGCCGTGCGTTTGAAATCACCGGCGGTCGGCATCCAGTGGTCGAGGCTGCACTGCAAAAGGACGGCACGCCATTCATCGCAAATGACTGCGGTTTAACTGACGCGCCAATTTGGTTGCTGACCGGTCCTAACATGGCGGGTAAGTCAACGTTTCTACGGCAGAACGCCTTGCTCGCGATTCTGGCGCAAATGGGGAGTTTCGTCCCGGCATCGGCGGCCCACATCGGGATCGTCAGCCAGATTTTCAGCCGCGTCGGAGCGTCGGACGATCTGGCCCGTGGCAGATCGACGTTCATGGTCGAAATGGTCGAAACCGCAGCTATTTTGAACCAAGCCGATGACCGTGCTCTCGTTATATTGGATGAAATCGGCCGCGGCACCGCAACATATGACGGACTGTCGATTGCATGGGCCACATTGGAGCATTTGCACGACGTAAACCGCTGTCGCGCGCTCTTTGCCACGCATTACCATGAGATGTCAGCACTTTCCGCCAAATTGGATGGCGTCGAAAACGCGACGGTGACCGTTAAGGAATGGGACGGCGACGTGATTTTCTTGCACGAGGTCAAGCGGGGCTCGGCAGATCGTAGCTATGGCGTGCAAGTCGCACGTTTGGCGGGCCTGCCGCAGGTAGTTGTTGAACGAGCAAAGGTCGTCCTGGAGGCGCTTGAAAAAGGCGAACGCGAGGGTGGCACATCTCGCAAAGCCATCATCGATGATTTGCCCTTATTTTCCGCTACACCAACGCCGGCGCCGATGAAAACGAAAAAGTCGCTGGTCGAAGAACGCCTAAAGGGCGTCTTGCCGGATGAATTAACACCCAAAGACGCCCTTGCTCTGATCTATGAACTGCGGGATTTGGCTGCGCGGGACTAAGACGCAGGTGTGGAAGAAACCCCGACTTGCGCGGGACGCAGCAGGCGGTCGTGCAGCATGAATCCCTCGGCGGCAACTTGAATAATCTCGCCGGCCCTAGTGCCGGGAACAGGTGCTTCGAACATTGCCTGATGAAGCTTTGGATCAAACTTATCGCCAACTTCAGGCACAATAGGGTCGATTCCGTGCTTTTTGAAAACACTGATCAGCTCACGCATTGTTAGCTCAACGCCTTCAAGAAGCGCTGCATTCACGGCCTTCTCGCTATCCTCTGCGGACTGTAATGCGCGACGCATGTTGTCGTATACTGGCAGCATATCACGTGCGAGTTTGGATCCGCCGTAGTTTTCAGCTTCACGGCGGTCACGCTCTGACCGTTTGCGGGTGTTTTCTGTATCGGCCAAGGCCCGCATGAATTTGTCGCGATAGTCGTCACGCTCTGCACGCAATGCTTCGATTTCGTCGAAGGTTTCGGCGGCTGCGTCAAAATCGATTTCGTCGCCTTCTGCTGCGAGTTCATCAAGGCTTTGCAGTAGTTCGTCTTTCTCAGACATCTATCTTTCCTTCACGAGCGGTCGGCAATCATTTTGCCAACAAGCTTTGCAGTATAATTTACGATTGGTACGATACGCCCGTAATTCAGACGGGTCGGGCCAATCACACCAACCGCGCCAATAATCTTACGGTCGGCGTTCATATAAGGGGAAACGACCAGAGATGAACCCGAAAGTGAAAACAATTTGTTCTCTGAGCCAATAAAAATGCGCACACCCTCGCCTTCCTCGGCCAAATCAAGGAATTGAGCGATGTCACGCTTGCGTTCTAGGTCATCAAAGAGGGTCCTGATGCGCGCTAGATCAGCTTCGTTTTCGTTGTCACCCAACAAGTTGCCACGACCTCGTACAATCAATCGTTCGGTCGCCTTGCCTTCGTTTTCCCAAAGCGCGAAGCCGTCTTTGACCAGTTCAGCAGCTAAAACATCGATTTCCTGCCGTCGCGCAACGATTTCGCGACTTATGACGGCGCCAAGCTCTGACAAGGTATGCCCTGCGGCAATTGCATTTAGAAAGTTGGCTGCTTCACGCATCGACGAAGGGGTCTGACCGGGTGGTGGTGTGAAAACCCGGTTTTCAACATGACCGTCAGCAAAGACCAGAACAACAAGCGCTCTTTCCAGCGAGAGTGACACAAATTCAATATGTTTGATTGCCGCCTCATGTTTCGGCGTCAAAACAAGGCTAGCACCATGTGTAACGCCAGACAGGGCCTGCCCCACCTGATCCAGCATCGATGTCACGTCCTGATCGTTGCTGGTTAGCGTGCGGTCGATTTTCTGGCGGTCGGCGCCATCCAGATCGCCGACCTCTAACAAACCATCGACAAACATGCGCAAACCAAGCTGTGTTGGAATGCGTCCTGCGCTGGTGTGAGGACTGCCCAACAAACCCAGAAATTCAAGGTCCTGCATGACGTTACGAATGGTAGCCGCGCTGACTTTCTCTGAAAAATCGCGGGTGAGTGTGCGTGATCCAACAGGCGAACCACTTTCCAGATAGCCTTCGACGACGCGGCGAAAGACTTCGCGCGAGCGGGTGTTCATATCGTCGATGTTCGGCGAAACGTCTGGCATGGCATCCTCTGTTGAAGGCGTCGCAATTAAAACGAAGTTTGCTGGCGCGTCAATCGGGCTTGGATTTCACATGTGGGCAGCGTATCGGGGTAGCGCAACCAAAAGGAGTGTCAAAATGCGTCCATCAGGCCGTCAGACGAACGAAATGCGCGAAATATCGATCGAAACAGGTGTGACCATGCATGCCGAAGGATCGTGCCTGATTAAATGCGGGAACACTCATGTGCTGTGTACGGCGACAATTGATGAACGCGTCCCGCCTTTCTTGAAGAACTCTGGCCTCGGCTGGGTGACGGCAGAATACGGAATGCTGCCACGTGCAACAAACACGCGGATGCGCCGAGAAGCAAAAAACGGTCAATCAGGGCGCACGCAGGAGATCCAGCGATTGATCGGGCGGTCTTTGCGGGCCGGTGTTGATCGCGTCGCCCTTGGTGAACGTCAAATTGTCGTAGATTGCGATGTTATTCAGGCCGATGGAGGAACACGCTGTGCATCCATCACTGGCGGTTGGGTCGCTTTGAAGCTTGCCGTTCAGAAGCTGATGAAAGCTGGCGATGTGATCAGTGATCCGTTGATTGATCCGGTTGCTGCGATCTCTTGCGGGATTTACGCAGGGCAAGAGGTGCTCGATCTTGATTATCCCGAAGATAGCGAAGCTGGCGTTGACGGGAACTTTGTGATGACCGGCGGGAAACTGATCGAGGTGCAGATGTCCGCTGAGGGATCCACCTACAGCCGCGCACAAATGGACGGCTTGTTGGATCTGGCCGAAAAAGGCGTTTCTGAACTGATCGAAGCACAGTTGCGAGCGGTTAGCTGATGCGGCGGTTTGACGGCAAAGAGCTGGTTATTGCGACCCACAACAAGGGAAAGTTGGAAGAGATCGCAGATCTCTTGCGGCCCTACGGGATTTCTTTGACGTCAAACGCCGATCACGGCCTTCCGGAGCCTGAAGAGACGGAAACAACCTTCGTCGGAAATGCGCGGATCAAGGCACATGCTGCAGCCAAGGCAACAGGTCTTCCAGCACTGTCAGATGACAGTGGAATCGAGATCGACGGTCTTGGCGGCGCGCCTGGTGTTTACACTGCCGATTGGGCAGAAACGCCCAACGGGCGTGATTTCGAAATGGCAATGACGCGGAGTTGGGCCGAGTTAGAGTCTGTTTCCGCCCCATATCCGCGTACTGCACGGTTTTGTTGTACGCTGGTTTTGGCGTGGCCTGATGGCCATGACGAGGTATTTCCCGGTGTCATGCCAGGACAGATCGTTTGGCCGATGCGTGGTGATCAAGGGCATGGCTATGATCCAATATTTCAACCTGATGGTTACGACATCACTTTTGGTGAAATGGATCGTTGGGAAAAGAACAAGATCAGCCATCGTGCCGATGCCTTTGGCAAGTTGATTGCTGGTTGTTTTGCCTAAGATGGAAGACTGGGAACATGGCGGCTTTGGCCTCTATATTCACTGGCCGTTTTGTCAGGCAAAATGCCCCTATTGCGATTTCAACAGTCACGTTGTCGCGCAGATTGACCAGAAAGCGTGGCAATCGGCCTATCTGAGCGAGATTGAACGCATCGGGGCCGAAACCAAAGGCCGCGTCCTGCGATCGGTCTTCTTTGGGGGCGGAACGCCAAGCTTGATGGATCCCGATGTCGTTGACGCGATTCTGACGAAAGTGCGCGCAACGTGGTCCATGGCAAACGATATTGAAATTACGCTTGAGGCCAATCCGACTTCGGTAGAGGCCGGTCGATTTGCAGGCTACCGCGATGCGGGTGTGAACCGCGTATCGATGGGAATTCAGGCTTTGAATGACCGCGACTTGAAAGCTCTTGGGAGGCTTCATTCGGCAACTGAAGCTATGCAAGCCTTTGATATTGCTAGAAATGTGTTTAACCGGGTGAGCTTTGACCTGATCTATGCGCGGCAAGAACAGTCTTTAGTGGATTGGAAAGCAGAGCTTAACCAAGCCTTGGCGCTCGCTGTGGATCACCTGTCACTTTATCAGTTGACCATTGAGGATGGCACGGCTTTTGGCGATCGCTATGCCGCTGGCAAATTGCGCGGCTTGCCGGATGATGACCGGGCAGCAGATATGTACGCGTTGACACAAGACGTTTGCGGGGAAGCCGGGTTTGCTGGTTACGAAGTATCAAACCATGCCCGCAGCGGGGATGAGAGTATCCATAATCAAATTTATTGGCGCTATGGCGACTATGCGGGCATCGGACCGGGCGCACATGGGCGGTTGACGTTGGGTGGGCAACGTTTTGCAACCGAAGCTCCTAGCGCACCGATGGGCTGGCTGGGACAGGTTCGCAAGGACGGAAATGGTGACTTGGAACGGGTGCCGCTGCGTTCAGAAGATCAGTTCGCAGAGTTCCTACTGATGGGAATGCGCCTAAATGAGGGGGTGGATTTACAACGCTACCCCGATACTGCATCAGACATTTTATATAGAAATATCAAAACGTTAATCGATATTGATATGATCACCTTGAATGACAGCAGATTAAAAGTCACGCCGCGCGGTCGCCCCGTTTTAAACGCCGTCCTAAGAGGTCTGCTTGACGGTTAACCGCCAGACAGCGCGCGCAGAAGATCGTCCAGTTGATCAAGTGATTTGTAGTTGATCACCATTTTTCCACCTTCGGAGCCAGTTGGATGATCAATGGTTACTTTCATCCGCAAAGAAGCCGAAAGCTCGTTTTCGATCTGCACTGTGTCGGCATCCTTGGGACCGGGCGCGCCCGGAACACTTCGCTTTTTGATGGCAGGCCCCTTTTTGGCCAGCTGTTCAGTTTCGCGCACCGATAGTTTCCGTTGAATTACCTCGCGGGCCAATTGAACGGCACGGTCATGACCAACCAATGCGCGTGCATGTCCGGCAGTGATTTGGCCAGAGACCAGGTAATTCTGAACTTCGTCGGGTAGTGTAAGCAACCGCATTAAATTGGCAATGTGGCTGCGGCTTTTACCAAGAGCTTGGGATAGCTTATCTTGTGTATGTCCGAAGCGGTCCATCAACTGCTTGTAGCCAACAGCCTCATCAACGGGGTTTAAGTCGGCGCGCTGGATGTTTTCGATAATCGCGATTTCGAGAACTTCTGTGTCATCGTAGTCACGCACAATGACTGGAATCTGGTGCAGCTTTGCAATTTGCGCAGCGCGCCAACGACGTTCACCCGCCACGATTTCAAACATGGCACTGCTTCCTGCAACACGCCGAACAATGAGGGGCTGGATGATCCCCTTTTCTGTGACCGATGCGGCCAGTTCGTTGAGTGCATCAGCGTCAAAAGTGCGCCGCGGCTGGTCAGGGTTTGGCTGGACCTGCTCAATCGGCACGACCAAATCGGCGCGCTTTGGCGCTGTTTGCTGAGTATCGTCCGCGGCGACATCTGACATCAGCGCGGACAGTCCACGCCCCAATCCACGGGATTTTTTGGGTGGAAGCGTCATTTATGCGGCCCTCTTTTTCGTTGTTCGTTCAATGACTTCTGCGGCCAATGCCCTGTAAGCCATGCTGCCCTTTGAATTGGTATCGTAAGTCAGAACCGGCACCGCAAAAGACGGCGCCTCGCTTAAGCGGACGTTGCGCGGAATGACAGTTTTGAACACCATATCACCCATGTTTTCGCGAGCATCCTCTTCAACTTGAAGGGAAAGATTGTTGCGTTGGTCGTACATCGTAAGCGCGATGCCTTCGATCCTTAAATCAGGGTTTGCAGTCTGCCGAACGTCGCGAACAGTCAGGATAAGTTGCGATAAACCTTCCAGCGCAAAGAATTCGCTTTGCAGCGGAACGACGATGGAATGGGCCGCGACCATTGCATTTACAGTCAATATGTTGAGAGATGGCGGGCAATCTATCAAGATGTAGTCATAGCCAAGAGTCATTGCCGATTCGCTACGCAGCATTTCAGCAAGCAAAAAGCTGCGTCTTGTGTTGTCGATAAGTTCCAAATCAACAGAACTTAAGTCTGTCGTAGCTGGAACAATTTCGAGGCCATCAACGGTTGTGGCCTGGATCGCATCACTGAGTGTTACGTCACCAGACAGCAGATCATACGTCGTGATTTCGCGTTTGTCATGGTCGATACCTAGGCCTGTAGACGCATTGCCCTGCGGATCCAGATCGATGAGTAAAACGCGCTTTTTTTGTTCAGCCAAAGCTGCACCGAGGTTGATCGTTGTGGTTGTCTTGCCCACCCCGCCCTTTTGATTCGCAATCGCGATTATAGTTGTCTTCATTTCAGGACTGTGTGGCACGGGCGGAAATCCTTTGAATGACCAGAAGACGCGCTTCAGGATCAGTGAAACTGGCGTGATCTTCAAGGTCAAATGACCAATCTTCTTGGGCGTCGGCGACTTCTTGAGCGGCCTGTTTGCCTTTATGTAAGAGGCAAATTCCTCCATCACACATATGTCGATGAACCAAGGGAAGTAAGCTAGATAATGATGCAAGCGCACGTGCGGACACAACATCTGCGGTTTGTGGCGCTGTGTTCTCGATGCGCTCTGCAATTACAGTGACGGAAAGACCGAGTTCACGGGCTGCTGTGCGCAAGAAAACCGCCTTGCGCTGGTCGCTCTCTATCAATGTAAATTGTGCCTTTGGATGCTTTTCTTTTGCGATGATGGCCATGACAATTCCTGGGAAGCCTCCTCCGCTACCCAGATCGACCCATTTTTCATATGTTTTCGGTGCGTACTGGTAAAGTTGGACCGAATCGATAACGTGACGACCCCAAATATCCGCAACCGAGCCTTTAGCAATGAGGTTTATCTTTGGCGTCCACTTCGCGACTAGGATCGCAAATGCCTCGAGATTCTGAATTGTTTCACGTGAAACATTTACTCCACCCAGATCTGCGGTCATCCTTCAGTACCCGTTGGCAGCTGCTGGCGCCGCTTGATTGCACCGACGATCAGCATCAAGGCCGCAGGCGTCATCCCCTCGATACGCCCTGCATGCGCAATTGTTGTTGGTCTGGTCAACTTCAGTTTTGCAACAAGCTCATTGGACAATCCATTTATCAACGCGAAATCCAACTCATCAGGGATTACATGTTTTTCGTCGCGCTCCATTGCGGCAATATCGCGTTCTTGGCGGATGATGTAGTGGGCGTAAAGCGCATCCTTTTTAACTTGATCTCGGACCGGCGCAGAAATTGAAGTGACGTCAAAGCCAGTTTCAGAAAGCTGATCAAATCCAAAGTCAGCCAACGCCAGCGCATCAAGCACAGTGCGTCTTGGCCCGTCTGCATTTAGCTTTGTACCGGTATTCGCGATTTCCCTTGATGACAGACTAATTGCGCCAAGTTGTTCTTTTGCTTGAGTTATTTCCTGCATCTTATCAGAGAAGCTAGCCCAGCGCATATCACCGACACACCCGATTTCACGACCTCTAGGGGTAAGTCGCTGGTCTGCATTGTCTGCCCTCAAGGACAACCTGAACTCTGCACGGGAAGTAAACATGCGGTAGGGTTCGGAAACACCTCGTGTAATCAGATCATCGATCATCACCCCGATATACGATTCGCGTCTGCTGAATATGATCGGCTCGACTGACTTAGAAACTGCCGCTGCATTGAGACCCGCAACCAACCCTTGCGCTGCAGCTTCCTCATAGCCAGTCGTTCCGTTAATCTGCCCTGCCAAGTATAAGCCTGGAACATCGCGCAGTTCCAATGTCATCCGTAGTGCGCGTGGATCCACGTAATCGTATTCGATCGCATAACCGGGCTGTATTATCCTTGCGTTTTCAAGGCCATAGATAGAACGCACATATCTTTCTTGTACGTCTTCGGGCAACGATGTTGATATGCCGTTAGGGTATACAGTCGGATCGTTCACGCCTTCTGGTTCAAGAAAAATCTGATGCGAGGTCTTATCAGCAAACCTGACGATCTTGTCCTCTATCGAAGGACAGTAACGCGGACCAACTCCATCGATGTGGCCACCATACATCGCTGACCGATTCAGATTTTCGCGAATAATATCATGGGTTTGTTCATTCGTATGCGTGATCCCACAATCGATCTGAGGCGCATACACACCCTTAGACAAGAATGAAAATAGCACCGGGTCGTCATCGCTTGGCTGCGCTTCAAGTTTATCCCAAGCAATTGTGCGACCATCCAATCTAGGCGGGGTCCCCGTCTTTAGTCGCCCCAGTGGCAACCCAAAGCTATCCAGACGTTCAGCCATTTTGACAGATGGATCATCGCCCATACGTCCACCAGGTCGAGATACATCACCAATATGTATCACACCGCGCAAGAACGTCCCGGTAGTCAGGATAACGCTTTGCGCCATCAATGTTGCGCCGTCACGCATCGTTACACCGATCACGCGTGGCCCATCCATCAGAAGATCAGTTGCCTCACCCTCGATAATTGTAAGATTTTCAAGCTGCCCGAGTTCGGACTGCAT
>Ga0208544_10000909_pt1 | contig 21427 bp, 19 predicted proteins | sample DEB08_DNA_9_FD_184526 | JGI IMG/M metagenome (GOLD analysis project Ga0208544, IMG submission 184526) | Aqueous microbial communities from the Delaware River and Bay under freshwater to marine salinity gradient to study organic matter... | ecosystem: Environmental > Aquatic > Marine > Coastal ... | reverse complement strand
CTTTAAAAGCTATTTCTATGACTGAATTAAATCAATGGATTAAAGAGCATTCTTCTGATAGTCAATTAGTTAAGAGAAGGAAATTCTTTAAAAAATGACCTCATTTTTGAGGGCGTTGAACAGGCTAGGTGTAGGGTATCTGTTGTTTGTCCAATTACGACAGCAAAAGGACAATAAAAACATAGGATTAGCAGAGCTAAACCAAACCATTTGGTTGAACACATAAAATTTATTTTAACAGTCGAGTGATATAGCCGCTTGCTTCATTTATTAACTAGCAAGGCGGCTACTAATAATTATACTATAAAAGGAAAATGTTTGTCGGAATTGCCTATTTAATTCTAGCAATTTAGGTAAATGGTACGGCAACTTGGAAATATTTTGTCTTAAAGTTTCCATTTTTAACGCCCTTTTAACGGATGGGATGAGTACTTCTATTCTCGAAACGATAGATTTAACTAGTGTTAAGTAGGCAAAATTCCTTTAACATAACCTTAATTTGAATCTAGGATGATTTATATCTCGGATATTTTACCGTAGCTTGGGCTTCTAGCCCAAGAAGTATATCATGTGTATTTTTCAACTAAGTTGTATCATGGATGGATTATAACATAGATATTTTTATAACACGGCTGGTTATTCAGAATTTAAAATATTATTTCCCTATTTTTTAACGGATATAAATATGCTCAAATAGTGAGTCACAACTCACAGAGTTGTGACTCACTATTTGAGCTGGCAACAGTAACACAACTCTGTGAATTGTGTCACATCTTCTTCAAAAATACGGGAAGGGCAAATTGATACATCTCCGTAATTCTAAATAATCTACCTTGGAATATTTAAATGGCAAATTTATTATTTTAACCGTACTTAATTATCAAAATTTTCGATGTAAACGTTAGGATCAAAGCCCCATAAAAAAGGTAGTAAAAAATAGACAAAAAGGGTTAATAAGATAATGGATATTAGATTCATCCAAATTCCTGCTTTGACCATATCAGGAATTCTTAAATAACCCGAACCAAAAACGACTGCATTTGGCGGAGTGGCTACAGGTAACATAAAGGCGCAAGAAGCAGCTACCGTAGCAGAAACCATTAAAACAAATGGATGTACATCAATGGTCTTAGCCATTGGATATAAAATAGGTAGCAACATAGCGGTAGTTGCTAGGTTGGAAGTAATCTCCGTTAAAAAGTTGACTGCTGCGATTAGTATAAATATTAATAAAAGTAAGGAAACGCCCTCTAATAAGGTCATTTGAGAACCGATCCATAAGGCTAACCCACTATCCTTAAAACCTGAAGCTAATGCCATACCTCCTCCGAAAAGCAGCAAAATCCCCCAAGGTAATTTGACTGCTTCCGCCCAATTCAATAAGCGTCTTTCTTTATTTTTAGTGGGTAATAAAAAGATAACAATGGCACTTATCATCGCAATAATTGTATCATCAATGGCAGGAATTAAGGGTTTTAACAAATAAGAACGAGTAATCCAGGCAACTGCAGTTAAAGCAAAAACAGCCGCTATCAATTTTTCTTCATAACTGATTTTTCCTAATTCATTTAATTGTTTTTTAATCTCTGTCCGTCCACCGGGGAACGTCTTTTGTTTGAATTTAAAGGCAAAATTGGTTAAATATTTCCAACAGATAAACAATAACACAACCGAAATAGGAAAGCCAAATTTAAACCATTCTGCAAAAGTGATTTCATAACCATAAGTTTCTTCGACCACACCTGCCAAGACCAAATTTGGAGGCGTTCCAATCAAGGTACTCACTCCGCCAATAGAAGCGCTATAGGCAATGGCTAACATTAGCGCTTTACCAAATATTAGGTTTTCATCTTCAACAGTGTCTGGGTTATCTCTGAGTTGGGCAACTATTGCCATTCCAATAGGAAGCATCATCACCGAAGTCGCAGTATTAGAAATCCACATGGACATAAAAGCGGTTGCCACCATAAAACCTAGTATGATATTCACCACATTTGTCCCTATAAAATTGATAATATTCAAGGAAATTCGCTTGTGTAAATTCCATTTTTCTATAGTGATGGCAATAATAAAACCACCTACATAAAGAAAAACATATTTATGTCCGAAGGACGCCGTTGTCTCTGATAATCCAAGCCCACCAGTCAATGGAAATAGAATTATAGGTAGTAAAGCAGTTACCGCTATTGGAATCGCTTCGGTTATCCACCAAATCGCAATCCATAAAGTAGCCGCTAAAATCGCATTCGCTCTTGGATTTAAACCTTCTGGATGGAAAAATAAAAGGGTTAAGACAAAGGCTAATGGGCCAAGAAATAAGCCGAGTGTTTTTGAATTAATGGTCATATTCGTTTTATCAAAAGGAAAAATGTAGATTTTACTTTTTAGTTGTTTTCAACTTTTATAGAGTAGAATACATCATTTCAATACTCTATATCCCTCACTTAAAATTAAAACATCGTAAATAATGCATGTATCAAATACAGGCTGCTCCCAAAACAGCGATTTCAATAATCATTTGATTAGCTTCCGTGAAGGTAATTAACAACAAGTAAATTATCAAAGATGCAAGTATTAATTTATAGCCTAAAGACAAAACAAAAAACGGTCGAGAGAATCACACATCCCTCGACCGATTAAATATTACTAAACTTGGTATAAATTATGAGTTATAAGTGATAAATCTATAGACTATGCACTCAACTCTTTTTATATTTTGCTAACCAAGCGGAGCTTGGCACTACAAATTATGCACCACACATCAAGCAATCCGGATCATCTAAGCTACAAGCTTGTCCATCTGCCATGTCTTCCATACTCGCCGCAATAGCGCCAACATTAGCCGTTGCTTTTGCATTAACTCGCTGGTGTTTCTGGTCTAAAGTAAACTTAATTGGGTCAACTGCTGCCTTACTTCTTAGGTAGTACATACCAGTTTTCAAGCCCTTCTGCCATGCGTAAAAGTGCATAGAAGATAGTTTACCAAAGTTTGGATTTTCTACAAAAAGGTTCATGCTCTGACTTTGACAGATAAAGGCACCTCTATCTGCTGCCATGTCAATAATCACCTTTTGGCTAATTTCGTAAGATGTTTTATATAAATCCTTTAACGCTTGTGGAATTTCTTGAATTTCTTGCACAGAACCATTTGCTGCCATTAATCGTTGCTTCATGGCATCCCCCCAAAGATTTAATCTGATTAAATCTTTTAATAGATGCTTATTCACGATGATATGCTCTCCTGACAAAGTTCTTCGAGTATACATATTAGAAGTATACGGCTCAAAACATTCGTTATTTCCTAAGATTTGAGAAGTAGAAGCGGTTGGCATCGGTGCTAGCAATAAACTATTTCTTACCCCATGCTTTTTAATCTTCTTTTTCAAATCCGCCCAATCCCATCGGTCAGTTGGCGTTACGCCCCACATATCATATTGTAAAATACCCTGACTAACTGGCGATCCTTCGTAAGAAGAATAAGCACCGTCTCTTTTTGCAATGGCATTAGATTCCGTCATCGCCGCAAAATAAATCGTTTCGAATATTTCGAGATTTAATTTACGTGCTTCTTTGCTATCAAAAGGCATACGCATTCTGATAAAAGCATCTGCCAATCCTTGCACCCCAATTCCTACTGGACGGTGACGCATATTAGAATTTTCAGCCTCTATTACTGGATAGTAATTGACATCAATCACTTTATTCAAGTTACGAGTCACTACCCTAGCGACCTCGTATAATTTCTCAAAATCGTATGTCTGATCTTCCTTCACAAATTTCACTAAAGAAATAGAAGCCAAATTACATACTGCTACTTCATCTGGAGCAGTATATTCCATAATCTCTGTACAAAGATTACTTGACCGAATCGTACCTAAATTCTTTTGATTCGATTTTTTGTTCGCAGCATCTTTGTAAAGAATATAAGGCGTACCAGTTTCAATCTGAGAATCTAAGATTTGAAACCATAAGTCTTGTGCCTTCATGGTCTTTCTTGCTTTTCCCTCTTGTTCATATTGGTGATATAAAGCTTCAAATTCCCCACCGTAGCAATCGAATAAACCTTTCGCTTCATTCGGATCAAATAAAGACCATTGTCCATCGTCTTTTACTCGTTGCATGAATAGATCAGGAATCCACATCGCATAGAATAAATCTCTTGCGCGCATTTCTTCCTTACCATGATTCTTCTTTAATTCCAAGAAGTTTTCAATATCTGCGTGCCATGGTTCTAAATAAACCGCAAAAGCACCTTTTCGCTTTCCACCACCTTGATCTACATATCTCGCTGTATCGTTAAAGACCTTTAACATTGGGACGATACCATTAGAAGTACCACCTGTTCCTTTAATGTAACTGCCTTGTGCTCTAACATTATGAATAGACAAACCTATACCTCCTGCAGATTGAGAAATTTTAGCACATCTAGTCAAGGTCTCAAAAATACCTGAGATACTATCATCCGTCATGCTTAATAAGAAGCAAGAAGATAATTGTGGTTTGGGTGTTCCTGCATTAAATAAAGTTGGGGTAGCATGTACAAACCATTTCTCTGACATTAGGTGATAAGTCTCTACTGCTGCCTCAATATCATCGCCGTGAATTCCTACGGCTGCTCTCATCAACATGTGTTGTGGTCGCTCTACCACCTGCTTATTCATTCTTAATAAATAAGACCGCTCTAGAGTCTTAAATCCAAAATAGTCAAAATTATAATCTCTATCGTAAATAATAGCAGAATCTAAAACATCTTTATTTTTCCATACAATTTTGTAGGTCATCTCACTAATCAACCCTGCTTTTTCCTGTGTTTTAGGGTCTACATAATTATAAAGTTGCTTAATCGTTTTAGAAAATGATTTATCTGTTTCTTTATGTAAATTAGAAATGGCGATTCTTGCCGCTAAAATGGCGTTATCTGGATGGTTTGCCGCCATCGTAGCCGCTGTTTCCGCAGCTAGATTATCTAGTTCAACCGTCGTTACCCCATCATATAAACCTTGGATAACCTTTTTTGAAATCTCTATGTAATCAACATACTGGGAGTTGAGTCCATAACATAATTTTTTAATTCTTGCGGTGATTTTGTCAAAGCTTACGTTCTCTGTCTTACCACTCCTTTTAAGGACTTGCATATCAATTTTAAATTTTAAAGTGAAAAAAGTGTTTCAAGTACTATTGGATGGTGATTGGAGATTTGTAACTGGTGATTGGTCGGGCACTTTCGCCAACTAATCACCAGTTTCTATTTCTCTAATCATCAATTTTGTGTAGTTCCTCAATAGTTCTCGAACATGTTGTTTGTCTTAGTTCTGTTTTTCTCTATTTTAGTTATCGATTCCAATTAAAAATCTTCATCTAATGTAAAAACTTGTTTATCTCTGTCAGCCATTACGCCTGATTTTTGATAATCTCCAACTCGTTTCTCAAAGAAGTTGGTTTTTCCTTGCAGGGAAATCAATTCCATCCAAGGAAATGGGTTTTCTGCGTTGTATATTTTATCATTACCTAAAGAAGCCAATAATCTATCGGCAACAAATTCGATGTATTGACACATCATATCGGAATTCATACCAATTAAATTAACAGGTAAAGCATCAGATACAAATTCTTTTTCTATATCCACCGCATCTCGAATCATACCTTCTAAGGTTTCCTTAGCTAGTGGTCGCTCGATGTGATTGTTATATAATAAACAAGCAAAATCACAATGCATCCCTTCGTCTCTAGAAATCAATTCATTGGAAAAAGATAAACCTGGCATCAAGCCACGTTTTTTTAACCAAAAAATAGAACAGAAAGAACCAGAAAAGAAAATACCTTCTACTGCTGCAAAAGCAACAATTCTTTCGGCAAAGGTGCCATTATCAATCCATCTCAAAGCCCAATTTGCTTTCTTCTTCACACAATCCAATGTGTCAATCGCATTGAATAAGTAATCTTTCTCTTTATTATCTTTGATATAGGTATCAATTAATAAAGAGTAAGTTTCAGAGTGAATGTTTTCCATCATTATTTGGAAACCATAGAAAAATTTAGCCTCCGTATATTGTACTTCGCTTACGAAGTTTTCTGCTAAATTTTCATTCACTATTCCATCACTCGCTGCAAAGAAAGCCAAGACATGCTTAACGAAATGACGTTCGTTATCACTCAATTTGGTATCCCAATCTACTAAATCAGCAGAAAGGTCAATTTCCTCTGCGGTCCAAAAACTAGCTTCACATTTTTTGTAGAATTGCCAAATATCATCATGTACAATCGGAAAAAGCACAAACCGATTTGGATTCTCTTTTAAAATAGGCTCAACAAAAGCACTCATATTCAAAATTTCGTTTACATAGTTGTAGAAATTCTAAGAAGTCAGATGTTATTTTAGACTGGGTAAAAGTATCGGAAGCTAGATTTAAGCTCAAAGCTAATCTGGCTTCTGACAGACCCGATTCATCGGGACGGTCTGACATTTGATTTCTATATTACTTTCTACAACAATTTGTTTATTAAAAAAAGATTGATGTGAAAAATAAAAATTTATTAATCCTTTTCAATCAGTCACATAATTAATTAGTGGTGGCTATACTGCACCAAATATGTGTCCTGTTTGTTTATTTTAGTTGTAATCGAATATTTCTTTCTTGTAGGTCTCCCTTTGTCCGTGAAAGAATTGGGTAGGATGGATACGCTTATTCGGCGTTTTCATCATAGTGACATAAAATTAATAACAAATACGGGTTTTTAAAACCAAAGTTTTCCACACATTGTTAATAACTTATTTAAATCATTGATTATCAATCCTAAATGATTTTAATTAAGTTTTCCACAATGTGGATAACTTAATGTGGAGAATCTTTCAACTTATTAACAAATTAGTGAATATTTGTAAAAAAACTAATACAAACTTTACATTAAATTAACTTTTTAGTACGGAAAAACCAAGCTAAGACCATGGAAATCAAGATACTAACGCCGATAATGGCAAAAAATGGCCAAGTCGAACCTGATTCCGATTCAAAAGGAACATTCACATTCATTCCATAGAAGCTTGCGACTAAGGTAGGTACCATTAAAATAATCGTCACTAAAGTCAGTCTTTGAATAACTACATTCAAATTGTTTGAAATGATGGACGCATAAGCATCCATTGTACTACGAAGGATATTCGTATAAACATTCGACATTTCTAATGCCTGACTATTGTCAATAATAATGTCTTCAAACAAATCCACTTTATCCTCATCTGGGCGGATATGCAGAAAATCGGTCCGTTTCATTTTGAGTTTCAATAAGTCATTTGCACTCAAGGTATTTACAAAATAGACGAGGCTTTTTTCTATACTTAATAACTGACGGAGTTTACTACTTTCTAAAGAATCACTTAATTCTTTTTCAATTAAATTTCGTTTTAAATTTAAGCTTTTCAGACAGCTCAAAAAACGATATACATTTTGTTCAAAAATTTGCAAAACAAATTGCTGCTCGTCGGAAGGATCAAAATTTTTAATTCGATTTTCGAGAAATAAATCCAAGACAGGATTTTCAAAAGCAGAAATGGTAATAATATGTTCTAAAGTCAGGATAATCCCAATCGGTACGGTGACATAAATAGATTCATCTTCTCGTACCTTATTATTAAGGATTGGTGTATTCAACACAATCAAGCGCAAATCATCTTCTCGTTCATATCTAGAACGCTCATCGACATCCAACGAATCCGTTAAAAAATCTAAAGGAACTTCATATCTCTCTGAAACTTCTCTTAATTCTTCGTGACTAAACGGTGGGGTAATATTTATCCAGCAAGACACCTCTGGCTCTTCTAATACTTTTATTTGACCATTATATTTTGTTAAGTACTGAATCAATGGGTTGCTTTTTAATTACTAAATTTGATGCTTACTTGACCGCTTTTTTTATGCGTGCAAACTTACGGGTTTTGTGTTGGAGGGACAAATGAAAAAGGTAGGATTGTCTATTAGAAGAGATTTAGTTTTAAGGAAGTCTTGAACAAACCTCAAGTAATTAACTCATAAGAACGCCTCATCCAATCAATTAATTGAGTATCAATATCTTCTATAGCATCAATCGGCACGACATGCACCACTCTATTTTTTGACATCTGTCGATATTTGACAACAGGCAGCAAATCTTCCAATTCATTTAAATAAAAACTGATTTCCAAATGGTCTTTTTTGCGTTTAATAGAGACAAAAGTACTTTTGGTTTTTAAACGAATGACGTCATAAGGGATTGATTCTATGCGATAATCGCCAAAGGTGTTGGCTATTTCTAGAATGCGTTCATAGAGTTTTTCTAAAATGGACAGGCCGTTTTTAAAAATGAGGGCTACATCAACTAGTTGGCAAGTATGGTGTTGGTTGGTATTTTTGAATTTTCAGGTGCAGTTTGGGCAAGTCCACATGATAAACAAATAGCATTTTTAAGAAAATCCTTTTTATTATTTAAAAATCTCTTTCAAATCTATTTCTATATCTAATAGTTCATCTTTCAAAATATCTTTCCAAGTAAAGACTTGATAATTTTGTGGTTTATCAAAAATGTAAATCGAACGTAAATCGGAAAGTACTAACCAGTAGGATTTTACACCTACAGCAAAATACTCAACTGATTTTTGAACCAATTCAGAAAGATTTTGCTTTGGAGATAGAATTTCTATTACACCATAAGGTACACTATTCAATTTGATTGAATCAGCCCCTGCTTCAAAAGGAATATTCACATCACAAATAGCAATATCAGGAACTCTGCCTTTATCAATTACATCTATATTAATTTCTGGTAAAATCCTATATTTTTTTCTGTAAGCTAATTTTAAAGCAAATACTAGATTCCCTTGTACAATTGAATGGTTAACACTTGGCATCGGTTTTTCTCTTTCTGTTTCGTAATTTGATTTTTCTGCAATTACTGCTTCCATAATTAAAATTTATTTTACCAAATTTACAAAGAATAATGATTAAAACAAAAAAGCCACTTGTTACAGTACGCAACAAATGGCTTTTTATATTTTTTTAAATTATCAGATACTTTGAAAGTATCTAATAATGTCTAGTAAGCTTTCGCAAATAAAACCCGGTATTTAGAAGGCGCACCCGTCAACACACATTTCCCATCCTCCATCACCGCATCATTAGGAATACACCGAATCGTTGCTTTGGTCAATTCTTTAATCTTCTTTTCTGTCTCTTCTGTACCATCCCAATGCGCAGAAACAAAGCCGCCTTTATTTTCAATCACCTCTTTGAAAGTCTCAAAATCATCCACAGAAGTTGTATGTTCTGCTCGAAAATTTAAAGCATTTTGGAACATATTTTTTTGAATGGTTTCTAATAATTGCGCCACATAAACGGCTGCCCCTTTGAAAGGTACATTGACTTTTTCCTTGGTATCTCTTCGAGCGATTTCTACTTCACCATTTTCTAAATCTCTTTTGCCAATCCCAATCCTAATTGGTACACCTTGCAATTCGTATTGAGCGAATTTAAAACCTGGCCGTTTTTTCTTATCCATATCGTATTTCACTCGAATCCCTTTTGCCTTCAAGGCTTTGATAATTTCATCTGCTGCTTCATCAATCACCTCGTTTGGCTTTGGAATTGGAATGATAACTACTTGAATTGGCGCTAGTTTTGGAGGTAATACCAAACCTTCATCATCCGAATGCGTCATAATCAAGCCACCGATTAATCGAGTGGAAACACCCCAAGAAGTTGCCCAAACATATTCTTCTCTATTATTCGTATTCGCAAATTTGACATCAAAAGCTTTCGCAAAATTTTGACCTAAAAAGTGAGACGTTCCTGCTTGTAAGGCTTTCCCATCTTGCATTAAAGCTTCAATCGTATACGTATCTTCTGCACCTGCAAAACGTTCACTATCTGATTTTCTACCTCTAATAACTGGCATTGCCATGAATTCTTCCGCAAAAGTGGCATAGACTTCTTGCATTCGCTTTGCCTCTTCGATTGCTTCGGCTTTAGTCGAGTGCGCCGTATGTCCTTCTTGCCATAAAAATTCAGCCGTTCTTAAAAACAGCCGAGTTCTCATTTCCCAACGAACGACGTTTGCCCATTGATTAATCAAAATTGGCAAATCTCTATGAGATTGAATCCAGTCTCTATAAGTATTCCAAATAATGGCCTCAGAAGTCGGTCGAACTATTAATTCTTCTTCTAATTTTGCTTCTGGGTCGACCATTAGTTTCCCTGGTCGTTCAGGGTCATTTTTTAGTCGGTAATGCGTAACTACTGCACACTCTTTCGCAAATCCTTCTGCATTTTTCTCTTCTGCTTCAAACAAACTTTTAGGAACGAATAAAGGGAAATAAGCATTTACATGTCCAGTTTCTTTGAACATTCTGTCCAATTCAGCTTTCATATTTTCCCATAGAGCAAACCCATAAGGCTTGATGACCATACATCCTCTAACTGCTGAATTATCCGCCATCTGTGCTTTTTTCACAATGTCGGTGTACCATTGAGAATAATTCTCTTCTCTGCTTGTAATACCTTTACTCATTTTTAAAACGGTTCACGGTGAAGGGTTAATATTTTACGGTTTTGAGTGCCGTAAAATTGGATAAACCTATCCCCTATTTTTATAAAATATGACCTATTTGTACTGCTAAAAACCTAAAGTGTTAATAAAAAGTGCCGAAAAATGTATTTTAAATTAAAAGTTAAGAAAAATAACGGCCAATTAACGCTTTTTAACGCTCAGCTTATTCCCTATTTAACAGCAAAATCGGCGCAAATGTAATAATTTTATTGTTGTCAAATAAGTCCAATTTGATATTTACCCAAAAGAAGCTTTTCCAGCTTTCAAAATTAAATGTCGATGAAAAAAGGAATGATTTTATTATTTGGCTGTTTTTTAAGTATCCAAGTAATAAGCCTACAAAGCATAAAATATCATTATGCTAGGATTGATTTAACGGTTAATAGAATCATAGTTTGTATAGATTATGGACAGTCAAGAAAATCAAATAGGATTAATCGAATTCAAGCAGATAGTGGAGACGTTAGACATTTTAATTCAATGATGGGTACTTTAAATTTTTTGGTGGAAAATGAGTGGGAATTTGTCCAAATATTTATCGTCACCCCAAATAGTTATCATTAGCTAATTAGAAAGGCAACTACAACAGAATTGGAAAGCAATTTTTTTCCTAAAACCAAACAAGATTTTCCATAAAATATTTAAATGCTATAAAAACCGACTCCTATCCACATTTTAAAAATTAAAACAGTCAATTTATCAAACAAATAGCAGCAACTTATATAAAAAAACAATAACTTTAGGCTATGTAGATAAGAGCACCTATAATTACTATCAAATTTATTTTTTTATGAAAACATCCTTTCTTTCACTTCTTCTAATCGCAGTTTTTTTAAATCTTTTTACTATTTCCTTTGCAAAGTCTACAGAACAGGCCAATTCAATCGAATAATTTCAAACTGGAGATAATGGTTTTGAAGAAAATTCTCTATTTTCCTATGCCACTCGAATTAAACATCTTCAACGAATGCCAAAAGGACTTGGTTATTTTAGGGCTACTTATAATAAACCTAGCCCTCAAAACTATACAATAATTTATTCATAAATTTTATAAAGGTGAACTCAAAGCAACCTTTATTTCGTTAGTGCTGTTTAATCTAAAATAGATAGTTAGTCGATTTAAAATACCACAATAGTTAATATTTTATTAAAAATATTTTTTAGAAGTTACTAAAGAGGGCTTCTCACGTCTAAAAAGTGTAATTTAAATTCCAATTAACTTACTTTAACATTTGAAATACTTACTTTATTGACCTCTTAACAGAAAGTTATACAAAAAAGTAATAATTTTAGGGTTATAAGTAAGAGCTTATATAAAGATAATTACTTTTAAAACAATTTAATATGAAGATTTATAAAATTTCATCTTTCTTAGTTGCCTTATTCACTTTGAGTTTCGCAACAGTATCTTTCGCTCAGTACGATGATTTGTACTATAATCCAAGCGATGATAATTCTACCGCCGTTTCTTCTACGTATGATTATGAGGAAGATAATTATGACGAGTATGATTACGATGATGAAGAATATGATGACTACGAGTATTATGATGATTATGATTATCAGTATACTTCTCGTATCCGTCGCTTCAATCAACCTTACAGAGGGTTTGATTATTACGACCCAATCTACACAGATGCCTATTACTATAACCGTGCATATAGCCCCGGTATATCTATTTATGTAGGAAGTCCTTTTAGCTATAACAGATATAGAAGAGCTAATAGATTTAATCGACTTAGCAGATATAATAATAATCCATTTTATAACCCATTCTATCGTTCAGCTTATAATCCTTATAATCCTTATAATTCTTTTGGAAATAATCGTGGATTTAATTCTTACGGTGGAGGTTTCGGTGGAAATGGATTCGGTGGTGGTGGTTATGGAGGCTATAATGCCTACTGTCCGCCAACTAATGGCTATTACTTTGCTAGCAACACTACTAATGTAAACATTGTGAATAATTCAGCTGGCCCTAGAGGAACTAGTACCAACAGTAGTCGTTCAAGTGCAACTTCTACCAGAAGAGGCAACACGAACAAGAATTCAGTAAGAGGGAATTCTTCTAGCGCAAGTAGTAGAGCAAGCACTGCGAATACAAGCGGTAACAGAAGAGCAACTAGAACTAGATCTTCAGCAGACAGAAATGCTTCTTCTAGCTCTTCAAGAAATAGTCGTTCTTATGATCGACCAACTAGAAGAACGGATCGTACAAATGCTACTAGATCAACTAATAGCCGAGCGACAAGGTCTGCGACTAGAAGTACAAGAAGTACCGCAACACCAAGTAGAAGTAGTCGAACAACTAGATCATATAATACTAGCAAAAGTTCCAACAGACGTAGTGCTTCACCAAGTAGAAGTTCTTCTCGAAGTAGCTATTCACCAAGTAGAAGTTCTTCTCGAAGTAGCTCTAGCAGAAGTGCTTCACCAAGTAGAAGCTCTAGCAGAAGTAGTGCTGCTCCAAGCAGAAGCTCTTCTAGCAGCAGAAGTAGCAGCTCTAGCAGAAGTTCTTCTAGAAGAAACTAATAAAAAAGTTGATTTCAAGTTGTTTTTTCAAAATCAATTATTATCTTTGAGTTTGTAAATAAGAAACTTGACCTCAAGTAAGATATAAATTTAAGAGTCTTTTGAAAAATTTCCCTCTTGAATTATAAAGATTATAGCGTGTTTAGAAATTTTGAGAGGGTGGAATTTAATATTCCATCCTCTTTTTTATTGCAAAAAATAATTAATTAGAGTTGCGGGTTGCCAGTTACGAGTTTCGAGTTGCAAACGATTTTACTCAACCTCTGAGAAATTAATCGAATTTCGACTATTTTATACTCAAATTCTATTCGTCTTTGAACTCGTTCCGATTAAGTCGGAATAATCCAATTTACTTCGATACATCGTAACAACTTGGATTTATTACCCCTATTTTCCTATAAAATATTCCTTGCGCTCTGCAAGCTAATCAACCTATATATATGAAACGATTATTTTTTTCTTTGATTCTTTTTATTCTTTCCTGGGTATCCGTTCAAGCACAAGTTCCAGCCGATGCACTTCGTTTCTCTTCTCTTGATGTTTTGGGAACAGCTCGTACCGTTGGTATTGGAGGAGGTATTGGCGCTTTGGGTGCAGATTTTTCTGTACTGAGTACCAATCCTGCTGGTTTAGCTGCTTTTAGACGCTCTGAATTTACAGTGACTCCCTCTTTTTCACTCAACAGTACAGATGCAATTTTAGAGAACAGTAGTAATAGCTCGGCTGTGCAAAAAAATAAAGTAGCTTTTAGTTTAAATAATTTAGGATTGGCATTTTCCAGACAAGGAAGAAATCCTAATTGGAAAACTTCCAATATTGGTATTGGCATCAATCGCATCGCTAGTTTTAATCAAACTTTCACTTATCGTGGAGAAAGTACAGGTTCTTATATTGACTTTTTTCAAGAAGCTTCTATAGATTTGGCACCAAGCGAGTTAAGTAACTTTACCACAGGACTAGCTTTTGATACAGAAGCAATCTATGATATAGATGATGATTTATTTTATGAAACAGATGTAGAGTTAAATGAAAATGCCTTGCTTCAAAAAGAGCAGACAGTCAAGAGAAGAGGTGGCATTAGTGAATTATCCTTAGCCTTTGCAGGTAATTATAAGGAACGATTGATGATTGGTTTGTCTATAGGATTTCCTATCCTAAATTACACCGAAGAAAAAGTATATAGTGAAGAAGATCGTGCAGATGAAGTACCTGCTTATGTGAATATGCAATTCAACGAAAAATTAACCACTACAGGATCTGGAGTTAATTTAAAATTAGGCGTTATTTTTAGATTGAGTCAAATGATTCGTTTGGGAGGAGCCATTCACACGCCCACTACTTATGGTACCTTAGTTGATAATTTTGAGACTAGCATGCAGCATACTTATATTGATGGAGATGGGAATGATCAATTTTTAGAATCGGCTTCACCAGCAGACCAAGGGGAGTTTGAATATAAATTAAAAACGCCTTGGCGGTTTATAGGTAGTGCAGGATTCATCATCAAGCGAGCAGGATTTATTACTGCGGAAGTAGAATATTTAAAATATAATGCTGCAAATTTCGATTTAACCGTTACTGATAATAGTCAAGGAACTATAGATTTTCAAGATAATTTAAATAGCGAAATTGCCAATATTTATCAATCTGCCATTAATTTGCGGTTTGGAGGGGAATATGCCTTAAAAATATTCCGATTTAGAGCTGGTGTTACCGTATCTGGCACGCCTTATGCTGCTAATTATATTAGGGATAACCCTAATATAAAAGGAATTGGTGACACTAGTACAGCTTATGCTCTAGGTTTTGGTGTTCGGCAGGAACGGTATTTTATAGATTTTGCTTTTAAATTTGCTAATCGTGAAAATACATTTACCCCTTATACCGTTTCCGATGTTTATCCACAGAATAGTGTAACGACAAATGCATTGCGCAATAATTTGCTATTCACCTTTGGGTATAAGTTTTAAAAGGTATCGAGGTTCAAAGGTATAAGGGTCTAAAGGTTTAAGCTAAGCATTTGCTATACCTTTAGACCACTATAGCTTTACACCTCTCAACCTCTTCACCTTTCCACCTTTATTTACCAAAACTTACCATTCATTTTTACTGCCCCTCTTGCAATGCAGGTAGTGCAACTTAAGTTGTTGTGCCATTAATACACTTTACACTTACACTCAAAAAATGAAAAGTATGTTTCGACTAGTATTCGGTGTAGTATGCTTATTTTCTTCACTCTCTTTATTGGCTCAAAATCGTAATTATCAAAAAGGAGATGATTTTTTTAAGATTGATGAAAGGCGATTAATTGAGACTAAATGGAAATATACCTATGCGCTTCATCTAGAATCTAATACCATTATTCATAGAGCAGAAGATACTTATGAATATTTTTTATTTTTTCGGTATAATTATACTTATCAGGAATATTTAAATGGGAAATTTTCCAAGGGTAACTGGCAATTAAAGAAAAATGAACTATTCTATAGTTTTAAGCATATTAAAAAATTCACTATTGCTACGGCTAATAAAAAAGTATTGATTTTAGAATTCAACCAACCCAATAGTCGAGGAACCTATCAATATCATTTTGTCAAAGTAGCTTCTGAAAATAGTCCTTTCATCAAACCACCTAACGAATTACCAGATGTCAATGTAGAAGCAATCAATCCCAATAAAGTCGAAAAAAAATGGTGGGTTTTTAATCAGTCTAAAAAGAAACAAAAGAAACAAAAGAAAGCTGCTCCAAAGAAAAACGAACCCTATATTAGCATTGAAATAGTAGGTGGTGGTTTTTATGGTGGCATCAACCCTACTTATAGAGATTATATACACATCAAAAATGATGGAAGATTAATCAAGGAATATAAAAATCGAGAAAATGGCTTAGTCGTTACTAAAAGAAATATTCCTAGAGAAGAATTAGAAAAATTTGCCGAATACGTTGTTTCACAAGATTTCTTTAATATGGAACGTATTTATGATTGTGAGACAGAAATGTGCCAAAATCGTCAAAAAAAGAAACCTGCTCCCGTACCACTTCGGCTAGCAGTTGCTTATAAAGATAAAAGAAAAGTAGTGACCATTAATATTTTTGGTAAAGACAATCGCAATATAAAATATGTAGATTATCCGCCTGCTTTGGATAAAATAATTGCAGCCATTCAGAAAATGGCGTTTCGGATGGATCCGTCTTAATAACAACTTCAACCTCAATAGCAATCCCAATTACCCTTATTGCTATTGAAGTTGCCATTTGCTATTGACATTGAAGTTGATATTTGATATTTGATATTGACATTGAAGTTGCCATTTGATATTGACATTGCTATTAAAATAATCCCCCCATTCCAACCTTGTAACTCATCTGTAACTCCCCCCTTCTATCTTTGTGTCATAATTAATTAAATAACAGAATTTTTATTCAATAAATACCAATAATAATGGCTACTAAGAAAATAAAAGTAGAAGCAACAACAACAATTGATTTTTCAAATAGCATTGAAAAAATTAAAGGGTCAGCAAAGACCGTTAATACAGAAGTAGTAGATACAACTATGGAAGTTTTAGAAGATTTAAGAACAAATGGCGAGAAGATTAGAGAAGCTGCTACAGCTAGAGTAAAAGAAGCAATAGAGAATGTAACAATTGACAATGGGGTAAAATTTGTAAAAGGTACAGTTAAAGGTATCCACCAATACAATATAGAAACAGCAGAAGAAATTATTGACGCAACAGTAGACGGCGGAAAACTAGTACAAGATTTTATTGCTAAGTCTTTAAAAAATGGTGTTGATTTCTTTGGGCAACAACAAAATATTACCTTAACTACTTTAGAAAATTTAAAGAAGCAATATGGTACACCAGAATTCAAATTCAGATTAAAAGAATTATTCAATTTTGATTTTGGATTCTCTGGAGGTGCAGCAGTAACTAAAAAAGCAACAGCAAAGACAAAAGCTGCAAAATCAGTAGCTAAAAAAGCAGTTACAACTGCTAAAGCTAAAACAACAACAAAAAAAGTTACTGCTAAAGTAACTAAGCCTGTAACTAAAAAAGTAGCGGTTAAAACTACTGCTAAAAAAGTTACTGCTAAAGTAATTAAGCCTGTTGCTAAAAAAGTAGCGGTTAAAACTACTGCTAAAAAAGTTACTGCTAAAGTAACTAAGCCTGTTGCTAAAAAAGTAGCGGTTAAAACTACTGCTAAAGCAGCAAAAAATAACTTAAGAACAATCGAAGGCATCGGACCAAAAATTGAAGGCTTATTAAACGCAGGTGGTATTTTCACTTTCCAACAATTAGCGGATGCACCACAAGCAACTTTAAAAGCTATTTTGGCAGCAGCTGGCTCAAGATACCAAATGCACAATCCTGCAACTTGGAACCAACAAGCAGCATTAGCAGCAGCTGGTAAAACAGTGGAATTAGCAAAATTACAGGATGAATTAAAGGGTGGAAAAGTCGCTAAATAAGGCGAAAGTATACACCGCTCTTAATAGTGTAACTCATTTGTAACTATCCATTCCGATATTTGCACTGTATTTAAAAATTATTATTAAAAATCAATTAAAATCTAAATATCATGGCTACTAAAAAAGCAGCAAAAAAAGTAACTAAGAAAGCAACAGCAACTACAATAATTGACTTTACTAATAGCGTTGAAAAAATCAAAGGAACTGCTAAGACTGTAAATAACGAAGTATTAACTACAGCAACAGAAGTTTTAGAAGATTTAAGAAATAACGGCGAAAAAATTAGAGCCGTAGCAACTACAAGAGTAAATGAAGCTATCGAAGCAGTAAAGAATGTGAAGCTTGAAAATGGTGTGAAGTATGTAAAAGAAACGGCTCAAAACATCAATAAGTACAGTGTAGAAACTGTAGAAGGAGTTGTTGAAACAGTTGTTGAAAATGGTAAAGAATGGCAAGGAGTTGCTAGAAAAGCAGTAAATAGTGGTTTAGAATTAAACGAAAAAAATCAAGAAATCGTTTTTGAAACACTAGGTGCAGTTAAGGATCAGGTAACAGACAGTGTAAAACGTTTCCGAGCCTTATTCACGAATAATTAAGCATAAAGTTATAATAAAAAAGGTTTAAAAAATTATCAACAAACATTCGATAATTTCTTGAAACCACGCGTTTTCAGAAGGTGAGTGATTCTAAAAGAATTCCTCACCTTTTTTGGTAAAGCTTAGAAGAGAAGTCAGACCGAAAAATGAATTTTTCTGTCAGGGGGCAGACTTATACTTTAACAGGTTAAGATTTGAACATTTTCAAAAAATTGAGCAGCTCAAGTTATATCCCCAAATGGCTATATTGTTTTATGGTTATATTGTTGAGTAGGGTTTTATCCCTATTTTAAGCTGCAATTATTAAGCAATGTAACAATTCAACAATTCAACAATCTTCAAGAGAAAGTCTATTTTTCACCCTGATTCAGTATAATTAGTGTAAAAACGAATAATCAATCATTCAATACTAAACTATCTGACTTTTAACAGTTATTAAAGGTAACGGTCTCACCTCTCACAACAAAATACTATGGAAAAAATAAAACGTCCTTCCGTCTTTCTCTTTTTAACAGAAATTTGGAGAGCACTCGCAGAATTAGTAAAAGCATTGCCTTTTATCAAAAAATACAAAGTTGAACAAAAAGGAGATGGGCATACCGTATTTGTTATTCCCGGTTTTTTAGCCAGTGATACTTCTACCAAACCGCTTAGAAGGTTTTTAGAAAAAATTGGTTATAAAACTTGTGGTTGGGAATTGGGCAGGAATTTAGGAGATTTGGAACAATTAGCGGTTATTTCTGAAAAGATTCATCAGCTATATGCCAAAAATCAACAACCCATTAGCTTAATTGGCTGGAGTCTAGGAGGTGTTTATGTTAGAGAAATGGCTAAAGAACATCCCGAAAAAATCCGCCAAGTTATTACATTAGGTTCTCCTTTTGGTGGTATTTTTGAACCGAATAACGCTTATTTCACCTTTGAATTTGTCAAATGGTTAAAAGGTTATCCTGAAATTGATGCCGATTTTGTCGCCACTTTACCCAATCCTGCACCTGTTCCAAGTACGGCTATTTATTCTAAAAAAGATGGGGTTGTCCCTTGGCAAACTTGTATGGAAAAGGTAGAAGATGATACGCATCAGAATATTGAAGTCAAGAGTAGTCATCTTGGGATGGGGGTCAATATTCAAGTCTTAAAAATTATTGCAGATAGGTTAAATTATAAGGAAGAGAATTGGATTAAACATGGGGAAGAGGCGTTGTTTATTGGCAGTCGATAAGGGTTGTTTTTTTGATACTGATTTCACTAAGAAGCATATTTTTCACTACGAATGTTTTTACCGTATCTCGAACACTCTTGTCCGAGTAGTATATCTTACGGATTTCTTGAATGAATTATAACTCGGATAATATTTTTAGTTTTTAAATAGCGAAATCAGTGTTAAAAATTAAGTATACTTAATCCAATTTAGGTAGAACAGCGTATTTTTTCAAATCTTCCATTGTCACTATAACTAAAGCCCTTTCATGGGTACTTTCCAGAATTACGGGTGGTGCATACCCTGCTATCATAGCCTCTTTCCACCGCCTTGCACATAAGCACCATTGGTCGCCTGGTTTTAAGCCAGGAAATTGATACATCGGCATAGGCGTACTTAAGTCATTCCCTCTACTTTTTGTATACGTTAGAAACGTTGTAGTCATCCGAGCGCAAATAACATGTGTACCAAAATCAGTCGGGCCTGTTTGGCAAAACCCATCTCTGTAAAAGCCTGTCATGGGGTCATAACAGCAGGGTTTTAATTCGGTACCTAAAACATTTTTTTCTGTCATTTTCTTTTTCATATCTCGTTAAATTTGTCGAAGTAGCACACAAGGTAATTCTAATAAACTAACTGTTTAGCAAATAGTTGAAATTACAGTCAGTTCTGCAACCTCTTTCTAAAATTTAGCACTATATTGGCTATTAAATTAGGTTAACATAAATTATCCACATGAGGTTATTTTTTATTAGTGCTTTTACTTTCCTTCTATGCTTATCCAGTCTCTTTGCCCAAAACATAAGTTTATTGTCCAAAGTCGAATATGATGTCGAATTAAGTGATATTTGGGGATATACGGATGAAGATGGGCGGGAATATGCCTTGGTAAGCTTAGAAAATGGCACTTCTATTGTAGACATTAGCGACCCTAGCAACCCAAAAGAAGTTGCCAATATCCCTGGAGGTATTTCTAATTGGAAGGATATTAAAACCTACAAAAATCGAGCGTTTGTTACAGGTGAATATCAACAAGGCATGCAGATTATAGATTTAGCAAATTTATCAAATGGTGAAGCTACCAGCCTTTTTTGGGAAGCGCCCTTTGGGGGATTTGGCCGATTAGGCGCCTGTCATAATATTTATATTGAAGAAAAAACAGGCGTTGCTTATTTGTCTGGTTGTAGTATAGTCGGAGGTGGTGTTTTAATGTTTGACATTACTGGAGAACTACCTGCTTATTTGGGTAAAACAAATACGACTTACTCTCATGATGTCTATGTAAGAAACGATACCATTTATAGTGCGGATATGAACATCGGTGTCTTTTCTATCATTGATGCTACCAATAAAAGTAACCCAACAGTCATTGCAAACCAATCGACTCCTTTTCAATTTACGCATAATACTTGGTTATCTGACGATGGGAAAACCATTTTTACGACTGATGAAATAGGCAATTCACCTCTTGCGGCTTACGATATTTCGGACGTCAATGATATAAAAGCTTTGGACGAATTCTATCCAACAGGAACGAAAGGTACTGGTTTAATCCCACATAATGTACATGTGAAAAATGATTTTTTAGTGACCTCTTATTATGCAGAAGGGGTGGTTATTACAGATGCTTCAAGGCCAAACAATTTAGTCCAAGTCGGAAAATTTGACACTTATGATGGTCCTAATAGCAATGATTATGGTGCTTGGGGTGCTTTTCCTTTCTTTTCCTCCAATATTATTTTGGTTACAGACATAGAAAATGGCCTTTTTATATTAAAGCCAAATTATTTAAGGGCTGCTTTTTTTGAAGGAATTGTGACCGATTCTATTACTGGGGAAAAACTATTCGGTGTACAAGTAGAAGGAGTAAATAGAGGCGTCACCGTATTTGAAGGTCAAACAGGGCTGGATGGTAGTTTTGAGATCTAACGACACCCCACATCTTTTTAAAAAGCATAGTTCTTTGACATAAATACATCAAAAGCAAGGAGGAGAATTTTAAATTTTTCGGATGCACGGGTCAATATTTTTAACCCAGGCAAAGGCTGACT
>Ga0208544_10000908_pt1 | contig 21435 bp, 22 predicted proteins | sample DEB08_DNA_9_FD_184526 | JGI IMG/M metagenome (GOLD analysis project Ga0208544, IMG submission 184526) | Aqueous microbial communities from the Delaware River and Bay under freshwater to marine salinity gradient to study organic matter... | ecosystem: Environmental > Aquatic > Marine > Coastal ... | reverse complement strand
CCGATGAAAGGTGCCACGATGAAGGTGACGATGGAAAAACTGGGGATCACGGCCTCCTACAGCCGTCCACGTGTCAGCAACGACAACCCCTTCTCAGAGGCGTTGTTCCGAACCTGCAAATACCGTCCGGAATGGCCGGCCAAGGGTTTTGCCACCAAGGCGGATGCTCAAGCCTGGGTCAAAACCTTCGCTGGCTGGTACAACAGCGAACACCTGCACAGTGCTATCCGCTTCGTCACGCCGAATGCGCGCCACGCGGGGCATGATCGCGCAACGCTCACAAATCGTGCCAATCTCTATGCAAGGGACGTAGGGCTGCTGAAAAGCATGATCGAGGCGTAAAGATTTGATGCAATGGGTCAATGCGGTGTGCGTTCCCGTGCGCGGCGTTCTGAAAGTCCGATAAGACTGCCAATGATGTTCAATTCGCCTCTTTTGTGTGTTCGGGTCAGCGCACGTAAGTAGCCACCGGCTTCTCTAACTGGCGAAACAGGGTCGTCAGTTCTGGCGTCAGTCAGAATGACGCAGATTGCGGCAAGTGCTGGCCCCATTGCTTGACATGCTTCGGTCCAAGCTGAGCTGTGGATGCCGAGTTCAGGCAAGATTGCGTGTGCTGCACACTCAATGTCGTGAGGTGTTGGTTCAAGCCTGCTGCCCATCCTTGCTGCAAGATACATCTGCATATTGGCTGAGCAAAGATCGTATAAACCGCTACCGCCCAGCTTAGTGTGATATTCGTTTTGGTGACGTTCGCTTGAAAAATTATGCTGCTTATCTAAGCAGGTTGACGCGCCTTCGGGCGTGTCACGCTTAATGTAATCTGACTGCTTGCAGTCAGTCCGTGTTACTTTCTGACTACAGACAAATATAGATTCTTTAGTTGTATCTTGTATATAGGGGGGTGCATTTATGCTGCCCCCGTGGTGCATTTCTAATGTCTTTTGAAGTAAAGACAGGACGGAACGGGTCAATTGATCAGCTTCATAAACGTGGCTTTTGAGTTGATCAAAGGGCATGGCTCTTAACTGTCGGGCATCGGGCCACTCTGAGAAGGCCTCGGTTAGGGCGTCCAGTTCCGGGCACGATTGATTAGCCGCCGCAAGTTCCGCAAGAGCCGCCTTGCAATGGCCTTTGTGGATGCTGCGTTCTGTGCAGAGACGGCCATGGTGTTTTGCTTGCTCGGTTAGTTGCTGTTTGTAGGCAAGCATTGTTGGATAAAGAGCGATTGCCTTTGACAAGAACAAGCCACAGCCGACAAAACCGGCTCGCTGACCAGACGCCATTGTGCGTTTGTCGATTAGACCTTTTTGGACAAGGCGTTTTTCATGACGCGCCATTGACCAGCGAGAGGTTTGTTCATCACGGGCAAGATCGCATTGCCTGTTATAGCAACATGGCTCTGTCTTTGGGTCTTTCCAGTCACGTGGTCGGGTGCGCGATGCGATGGTATAGAACGTGTTAATTTCGGCATTTGAAAGTTGAAGGAGGCTTTTGGCGACTTCGCGGAAAATCCGCAAGAAGCCGTCACGTTCCACCCCATCCGGCAATGTGGGGTGATCGCCAATGGCTTCATGGTTCGGTCGGGCTGGGTTGATGTAGGCCCCCTGCCCTTGTTTGGTCGCGTGAATAGGTAGGTGTTGTAGCATCCTGCTGTGTCCTGTGTTGGGCCAAGACGCAGAGCGGGGACTGTCAGAAATTATTCGCACAAATGCGTTTTTATGTTGTCTACTGACTGGGGGAATGCTAAAAAAACCTTGCACAGATATTTTTGAACATTCCCGTGGCGCTCCGGCGTCGCGGGTTTTTCTTTTTTTGGGTCTGCTTAACCTCATTTTGTTGTTGTCTTGAGCGCATAGTGTGAATCGCTGAGCGCTCAAGATATAGTAGCGTACTTTCTTGTATCCGCAAAATCAGTAGCTAGTCCACTCGGTTTGGTATGCCGCGCCTTCATAGTCTACATACTCAATAGCAAATGCGCGGTGTCTATTGGCAATACGTGGCGGGCGTAATTCGTTACCATTGTGGCTGCGGACTGGAAGTCGTGGTCCTATAGAACTGCTGCCACCCTGGGATAAGATCGTGCATGTTTGATTATCAGTAAGGCATGACGAGAGTTTCCAATGGTGTTCTGTGCCGTCCTCATCGTCTCTGTCTTTACGGTATTCCCACCATAGAACACGGGTCTTTGCCAAATACTCCATGTTTGGGGTCGATGTATCCATCGGGCCTGCCGGGGTGCCATCCGCGTTTGACAGCGTACAAATGCCAAACGGGGGCTTGATGGGCCACGGTGTCACATTGTCGATCATTTCACGGTAAGCAGGCATACACTCTGATTGCCCAAAGCCAGCCGCCAAACAAAACATGATCTCACAATCCATGTCTTGAGCAGCAGCAGTTTGCGGAGCGAACGCCAACATAATAGGCAAAATAGCGGTTGCTACTTTCCTTCTTGCTGGTGCTGATTTTGTCAAAAATGTCATGCTTTTTATTTTGTCCTTTAAGTTGTGGGACTGACTTGTCATACAATCAGCTTATAGATATTTTTATACCCTATAAGAGTTCCTGGTGTTGAACAAGAATATTTCGATAACAGGAATAAGGCAAAAACTTGTTATTGCTTTTTTTCAGTTTTTTGAAAAAAAACTTTTCTTATGGAAAAAAATATGGTCAAAGGATAACACCCATCGACAGCTAACAGTCGGGGGCGTGAAACTTGGAAGACGAGATAAGGGTTTTGACAACCGGTGGCCTTGCAGACTTTATCAAAAATGGCGGCGTCATTTGCTATTTGCTTGTGTCGGACAAGCCGTTCCTCTGGGAAGTCTGGAGTGAAGCGAACGGCAAGCGGTTGCAGCCTGTGTTCGTATCCGGCACCGGTGCGAAGCGGACGTTCAAATCAGCATCTGCTTTGGTGGAATTTCACCGTAAGCACTTTCCCGACAATCGCGCCCTTTGTGTCCCGCTCAAAGTCGGTGAATGTTCCGCGTAATCTGGCGCTATGCCTTGGATTAGGATGTGTCGTCCCGTCACTGGTTATAGCTGACGTAACCCAATTTTATGATGATGGACGTATAATGGCGTCAACGTCACCGTTGGTGGCTGTTGTGGCGGGCGAAGATGATGGGCTTGACCTTGAGACGGTTGTAGCGTCGTCGGCTGTAACGCCTGTTGGGTTGGCTCCCTCTCCTCAAGAGGGCATCCGCTCGTCTCTATTAAACGAATCGGACCGTGTGACGGGCAGTTGGTCGCATGATGTTGTAATGCAGCAAACGATTGCTGCCGCTCAAAGATACGATTTACCAGTGCGGCTCTTTATAGAGTTGGTACGTCAAGAAAGTGCGTTTCAAACCGAAATAGCTTCTCCAAAAGGCGCGTATGGGCTGGCACAGCTTATGCCAGCAACCGCCGGTGATCTGGGCGTTAATCCGCGTGATCCCCTTCAAAACCTTGATGGTGGGGCGCGGTATTTACTTGCTCAATACAACAAATTTGGCACATGGCGGCTTGCACTAGCGGCGTATAATGCCGGACCCGGTGCGGTTGAACGCCATGGTGGGATTCCACCATTTAGAGAAACACAGAATTACGTTCGTCGGATCATGACAAAGGCCGGTGATTTTCAAACCGTTGCGACAGCCCCTACCCCAACCCAGTCAAACGTACTGGAATTTTGATCCTCGAAAGGAAATATCGTGAATACTAAAACCATAGGCAACACGAGCATTGTCGCGCTTGTAATTTTGATGGCCTCGACCGGCATGGCGTCAGCGCAAGTGTTGGACCCTATCATCAGTCTGGCGCAGTCGTTGTTCTCCGATCTGTCCACGCTGGTGACAGTCGTTGGCGGTATCGCCTTCATTGCTGGCGTTATCATGATGATGTTCGGTCAGGGCAACGCTTGGAAGCTGGCATTGGTCGCGTTTCTTATCGTTGTCGGCGTGAATGCTGGTGACATCGTATCCTCCATTTCGGGCGTTTAAGATGCGGCGAAACCCGTTGTTCTTAGCACTAACACGACCGCCAATGTTTGGCGGCATTCCAGTAAACTACTTTGCTGTGTGGCTGGGAGTGACGGGTTTCGCTTTTCTTTTTCTGGATTGGAAAATGGCGATGGCTGGGGCTGCGCCTTTGTATGGGGTCATGTGGTCTATTGGTCAGTATGAGCCCAACTTTGTTGCAATCGCTGTCACAGTTTTACGCAAGACGCCTAAGACACAAAATAAGTCTCTAAACGAAGGCGATCTGTACCGTGCTTAAGTTCAAGAAAAATCCAAAAAATGCCTTTTCGCCATGGACCATCGCTCGGTCACTTGTCGAAGGTCATTGGGCTGGTTCTGACAACTATCTGTTGGAACATTTGCCTTATGTTATGCCGGTCACTGATAACATCATCAGCACACGCGACGGTGAGTTGCTTGGGTCTGTTGTACTACACGGCATTTCTGCCGAAACAGCCCATAGCGATGATATTGATCTTCAAGCTGCAAACTTTGCTCGCCTTGTGGATCAGTCGCAAGGTGCGGTGACATTCTATGTCAACAAAGTGACCTCTTATAATGATGTCGAGGGTGATGTGATGTCGGGTAACGACTTTGCGTCGTTTGTGGATAAAAAATGGCGGGGGCAGTTTGAAGATCGGCAAGCCCTACGCCGCTATTCGCTGATCACAATAGGAATCCGAAATACAGCTTCTGAAAACTTAATGAGTGCTTTTCAGAAAAGCAAAAACACCGGCGATGTGCGGGCAAAGTTGGTGGGTATACTCGATACGCTGCTGCGCGAGGTGGTGAGTTCCTTGGGAAAAGCTGGTGCGCGTCGTCTAACTTTGTCTTCGGGCGAGTTACTAGGCTATCTATCCTCGATCAACACTGGCCTGTACCATCCCATCCAGCCTACAGGGATGGGCCTACCTATCGCCGCACAACTTCCTGAATCGGATATCTTGTTTGCTCGGAACAAGTTTACGATTTCTGGCGCCTACGATCATGAGCGGTCAGTTGGTGCAGTCATGTCTATCAAAAAGTACCCCTCTGAGACGGTAGCGGGTATGTTTGATAGTTTGGATATGCCCATGCGCGTCGTAGTCAGTCACTCATTCACGCCCGTTCCGTTGAACGTAGCGATGGAAAAAGTGAAGCTGGTAAGCCGCCAGATGAAGGCGTCGGAAGATGATGCTCAGTCGCTTGCTGATGAGTTAGAGTTTGCCAAAGACGGTTTGGCATCAGGCAAGATTGCGCTCGGTCGGCATCATTGTTCTGTCGTAGTACACGCAGAAAATGAGGAAACACTCGATGATGCTGTAGGCTATATGAAACGTGCCTGTGGCGGGGCTGGTGGTACGTTACACAGAGAAGGGCTGGCAATGCGGTCAGTTTTTTTCGGTCAGCATCCGGGCAACCAAGCCTATCGGGCGCGTAGTGGTTTTGTGACCAGTCATAATTTTGCGGATATGGTGGCGTTTCATAATCGCCCTTCTGGCAAAAGCGGCGGTGTCCCTTGGGGCAGTCCTGTCACGCAATTTCTGACTAGCAACAACGATGTTTTCAACTTCAATTTCCACAAGGGTCAGCAAAGTGATAACGAGCTGACCTCCGGTCACACTTTGGTTTGTGGGCATACCGGTTCCGGTAAGTCGGTGCTTGCCGCCTTCTTGATGGCGCAAGTGCAGCGCTTTGGAACGCGGATTGTATGCTTCGACAAAGATCACGGTTTGGAAATACCACTTCGAGCATTGGGCATTGCTTATGGTGATGTAAAAATCGGTCAAAGCACCGGACTTAACCCTTTCCGGTCAGAGACAGATCAGCGTGGAACAAGTTGGCTGGCTACTTGGGTGGAGTCGTTAATTTCAGCGCATAATCCCATCACATCAACGCAACGTAACGCTATTGCTAATGCAGCGAAAGAAAACTCTAGGGCTGCGTCGGATGATGGTGAATTAAACACGTTTGCTGAATTTGTTTCGTTCTTTAAGTCGCTCGAAGATAACGGTGATCTGAGCGACCGCTTGCAAGAATGGGTGACAGGTCGCTTTAGTTGGATGTTTGATGGAACCGGTGCTGATCCGCTGGCTGATTCAAATCAGTCAGTGGCGTTTGATGTCACTGAATTATTTGATGAGCCTCAAATGAGATCCGCTTGGCTGTCGTACATCTTCCGCCGCATTGAACGCATGGTTGAAGATGGCAAGCCAACCATGATCGTGATGGATGAAGCGTGGAAGCTGTTGGACGATCCTATGTTCGCCAAGATGCTTAAAGACTGGTTACTTGTCATGCGTAAGAAAAACGCAATGGTTTTGATGCTTACGCAACTGCCTGAACATATCACGGAGTCTGCCGCTGGGGATGCAATCATCAGTGGAACGCCCACTAAAATCATCTTCCAAAACCCGAAAGCCGTAGTTGAGAATTTCGTGAAGCTAGGTTTGACCGATGCTGAGGCCGCAATGATCAAAGCGGATTACGAACGTCGTTCGGTGCTGTGTATTTCTGACGATGATAGTTTGCTGCTGGACGTTGATCTAAGCCCTCTCGGTGGTGCGTTGGATGTGTTGAGTGGAAGTAAGTCGGTGCGCAGATCATTGGCTGACGATTGGGAAAATAACCCAGAATTTTGGAAAGGAATTGTGGAATGACAAGACGGATTTTGAGTTTTGGTTTGGTATTAGCGTTTTTGGTCGGTTGTACCGAAGCCTATGAAGAACGCACGACGCCTGCAAACTGTGCGTGTGGAAATTGGGTTTTGCCCGCTGAAAGTGGAAGGGTGATAGTATAATGTTGGTATTGAAACGCCCTCTTGGACGGGCAATTAGTGCAGCTCTCGTTGCTGGTATATTCGCCTCGTCAGCAAGCGCACAAGGATTTCCAACAATCGACGTAACCGCGATCGCTGGAAACTTGCAGCAACTTCGGCAACTGCAACAGCAGTATTCAACACAGCTTGAAGAACTGGCTACATCTAGAGACGCTTTAATGCAGATGGAGGATCAGCTTCTTGCTATGACTGGTGTGTCAGATTTTGGTAGCATCATGGGCGATCTTGAGGCTTTGTCGTCTATCAATCTGAGCGAGACAATGGGTGGTATGGTTGACGGGGTAATATCCGGCGGCTTGTCAGGCCCGAATGCTGCAAATATGTCCCAAACACTGGGCCTGTTCGACGTGTCCGGCCTCGATGGCCTTGTGGCATCTGATGAACCGATGGAACGTGGCACTGCGCAGTTTACCGGTGTCGCCGTTGCGAGCATCGCAGAGGGGCAAGCGGGCCACGCGTTGTCTCAGGTTATCAGCAACCGTGCCGAGAGCCTTGCTGACGGTGTAGGTTCACAAGAGAGCCTAAAAGAAGCAATTGATTACAATTCTCTAATTTTGGCGGAAATTGCGTCGAACCAAGCGTTGCTTATTCAGTTGCTGTCGGCGTCGCTGGTGAACGATGGCACATCAAACATGATGGCTGCTCGTTCGGCACTTAGCCAAAATGCGTTCCGTGTGCGTAACGCGCCCGGTTTGGAGTAATCTTATGAAAATCAAGATAATCTCAGTTCTCGCGGGAATGTTGTTACCGATGGCATTACCCGCATTTGCTCAATCAAGCGAACAGCATCGCCCATATAAGATGAGCAACTGTCTTGGATTTATGTCATCAGCATTTGACTTGAGCGATGAACACAAAGTGCTTGATGATCGGTCTACTTCACCAAGCACCATTCCTGGCATTGCGCGTGTCCGTATTAGTGATGATGTGAGGGAACATTACATCGCGCAATGCGATTTAATGAAAGCGAATGAGCCGTATGATGATCAATGTCCACTAGGTCAGTCATTGGTTTGGGACGAGTATGTTCAAGCTGCGTTTGAAGAATTTGGCGGAATTGAGCTTTTTGAACTTCGACGTATCGAACGTGAACAAATCGCAATTGCAAGCGAGTCCCGTGATACCATGCGTGAGGCCTGCGCGAAATGATCGAAGGCGTCCTAAATAATATTGATGTCCAAGTGAACCTAGTCACCCAAACTACCTTTGGCAGTCTTGCGGGTGAAATTGGGACACTAGCCCTGATTTTGGGCAGTATCGGGTTTCTTATACTGACACTGAACATGCTTGTGCAGTTAGTTCCGATGCATGGTGGCGCAGTATTTGCTTGGGCGGTCAAATTTTTGCTCGTTACGGCTGCGGCTAGTTCGTGGGCGTTTTTTGAGCCAATATATCAGGCCATTGTTGGCCTCGGTGATGGCGTGGCCTCACTAATGCTTGGTGGCGGCACTGGTATTGCGTCGGGGTTGCAACAAACCGTTAATGTGTTGTGGGCTAATTATGACACTCTGATTTCTCAATCGGGATTGTCAAATGTTGGGGCTGGATTTTCAGCTGTTCTGGTCGCGGTCGTTGCTATCTTCCTGACGTGTGCAGGTATTATGGTGATTGGCATATCTAAGATGGGATTGGCTATTGCCTTGGGGTTAGCCCCGCTTTTCATCATCAGTCTACTATTCAAAGCTACATCCGACCTTTTCGGTTCATGGACAAAGTTCACATTAAGTTTTGTTATGGTGCTCATCCTAACGGCTGGAATTATTGGTGTTTTGACACAAGTTCTAGATATGGCAACTGACACCGCAACTGATGCTGACAGTCTCGAAGATATGATCGCCGTTCTGGTGATATCGGTAGCGACAATCTTTTTCCTTATGCAAGTTCCAAGCTATGCCAGCGCGTTGGCTGGGTCTATCGCGTCGGCGGGTGTGTCCTTGTCGTCTGCCGGTGGTGCCATGGCTGGTGGAGCAAAATCAGCCGTTTCTAATTCGGCTGGAGCTGTTGGGGATACCTATACAGCATCGAAAGTGGCGGGGGCCGCTGTTGCTGCGGGTAAAGCGGAAAGGGCTAGTGGTGGGTCTGTATTCGCTGCCGCACAAGCAACAGCGCGTGAAGGTGCTGATATTTACAATAAATCACGCGCGAGTACGAACGCGCGACTGCGCGGTGCCGCTGCGGAAAGCCTGTCGAAAACGAACAAACCGCCAAAGCCATCGAAGTAGGCCAACACCTGATAATTTCCTCTTGATCTATTGCTTAGCTGAAAGGCTGAATCCATGAACCCCACACTGTACGAAGACGAAATTTACTTGAAAGCCAGACTTAGCGCGCAACGCGCTTGGGTGATCACTTTTGCCTGCATGGGGATTACTGCTGCTGCCGTTGGCTCTGTGTTGCTTTTGACACCACTGAAGGAGACTAAGCCGTATGTGCTGATGGTCAATACTGAGACAGGGGCGACACAAAGGGCCGTATCTGTTGATGGAATGCAAATTTCGGAAGAAATGGCCGTCAAGCAAGCCAATGTCGTTCGGTACGTCATTGATCGGGAAACTTACGACACTTACGACAACCAAGATCGCATCCAGCGTATCCTGGAATTGTCTGATGGTCGTTCTCGGGACTCGCTGCGTTCGTATTGGTCTGATCCCGAAAACAACGTCAATCACCCTGATAAAACATATGGGCAAAACGTGCGGGTTTTGGTCAGTGTGACGGGGATCGTACCAGTTAATGATAACGTGTTCCAAGTGTTCATCACTCGGACAAGAAAAGAGCGCGGGTTGCCGGATGTTGAAAATCGGTCAACCGCAACGGTCGGATTTAATTTCGATCCCACAGTGGTGCAGTCGGTCGAAGACGTTTGGGATAACCCCCTTGGCTTCCAAGTCACTGACTATCGCCTTGACCTTCAAACCTCTGGAATTTGACTTATGAAAAATTGCTTCAAAATAGTGCTTACAAGCGCCTTGTTAACCGCCCTGCCCTTCGCCGCGTTTGCTCAACAGCGCCCCCATACCCATGATGGTGAACAACGGATCATGCACTTTCATTATGATGAAAGAGACGTGTTTCATGTGGACGTAAATTTTCGCTACATCACAATGATTCAGTTCGAGCGTGGCGAAGTGGTGAACGCTATCCAGATCGGTGATAGCGAAAGTTTCCAAGTCAGTCGTTTGCAGCGTGGCGATATCGTGACGGTCAAGCCGTTGATTGCGAACGCGCGAACAAACATGAATATTATCACAAGTAAACGCACGTACACGTTTTTCTTGAATGCGGTTGAGGACGGTGCAGCGACGGGCCAGAATTTCCGGTTGGCTTTTAAATATGGTGCTGATGCTGCTGATACCCGCAATTCTTTCGTTGAATCCACGTCTGGAACGGTGGCAACAGGGCGACGTTCTAACACCAACTATCGGTTGTCCGGTGACTCTGATTTTACGCCACTAGATGTCTATGATGATGGCGTGAACACTTGGGTGCGTTATTCCCCCACTGCTAGGCGACCTGCTGTATTTCAGACAAACGACATTGGCGAAGAGTCAGTGATTAACTACACTGCCCATCCCAACCACCTTATCCAGCTTCATGGCCTATCGAAGAATTGGACGCTGCGCATTGGGGATGAAATCGTCTGTATTCAGCGATTTGGGGGCGTGGTTTCAGATGATGCGGTGCTTTCATCAGGTCAGCCATTAGATGCAATGGGTGGTGCCAATGCCGGAAAAATCTGATCAAGAACGTCTGTTAGCGGAACGGACTGCTGCTGTGCAGGGGTCGCCTGTACGCAGTAATGGCGGGATGAAGCCGCAGCAGATTGCCGGTGGCGTTCTTTTAGTTTGCGGGCTTATAGGTGGTTTCCTTTATCTTAGCGCCGGTGAAAATGAGGCTCCCTTGCAGGGGGCTGCTCCGGCGTCGTTTGGTGCTCAGAATGGCGGTAACGCTGGTACGATGGCGATTGGTGGATATGTTGATCCTACAGCCACAGCCGCGGTGCCTCAGCCAGAAATTGATGTGGTGCCGCGCCCAGAGACCGTGATCGAGACACGCGATTCCGAAGAAACGTTAGCGCGATTGAATGAGTTGACTGCCTCACAAAGTGAGGCACAAAGCCTGATCGCAGAGCTGCGAGCGGATCTGGAAGCCGCCAATGATGAGTTGGTTGGCAGTAGGACCGACATGTCCAGTCTTACACAAAGTTTCGCTCTTGAGCGCACTGCTTTCGAAGGGCGGTTGAATAACGAGTTGACGCAGAAAGACCTATTTTACGGCAATCAAATTACTGGCTTACAAGCTGAACTTCAAATTTGTCGTGCGGGTGTAGGTACAAATACCAATGCTGGTGGTCCGACTGACGAGCAACTTGCACGTCTAGAGGAAGCGCGGAAGCGCAGACAGCAACAGATTGAAAGTGAAGCACTCATTTTTGATAACTCAACCGTGCGCGACCCAAGCATTAGATATTAGGAACATTAGATGAAAAACTCACTCTCTTTCGTGATCGCTTGTTTTGTGGCGTCGGCCACTTTGGCGCAGCCGGTGCAAGAAAACAGCGGCCCAGTGTTCGCTCAGGTTGGCAATGGTAGTGGCGCGCAAGCTCAACAGCCTCAAATTGGCAACCTTGACCTTACTGGCGGCGTTCGTCGGCCTCAGAACGATAATGAACAATTCGTGTCAGCCGCTTCTACAGAATTTCCAGATACGGCGCTTGCTACCCCGCTTTCGGATTTGAACCGAACGCTGGTTCAAGGGACGGTGATGCAAGCGACGTTGGAAACTGCAATTCAAAGCGACTTGCCCGGTATGATCCGCGCAATTGTTAGCTTTGACATTCGGTCGTATGATGGATCGCAAGTGCTAGTCCCAAAGGGATCGCGGTTATTTGGTACGTATCGAGCAGACTTAGCGCTCTATCAAAAGCGGGCGCTGATCCTGTGGACACGGGTTATCACGCCAGATGGTTTGTCGATTATGATCGGATCGCGCGGGACAGACCGGCTTGGTCGTGCCGGTCAGACAGGTTTTGTGGATACAAAATTTGATGAGCGTTTCGGGTCGGCTGCTTTGATTTCGTTTCTTGGTGCGGCTCCTACTGCCGTAGCGGCTTCGCAATCCGACGGTGGAAATGAAGCGCAGACACAGATTTTGGCTGACGTCTCGTCGGATTTTCAGAGCGTGTCCAGTGGGGCGCTTGAGGAATATCTGACCATCCCGCCAACGATCTATATTGATCAAGGCTCTGTCATTAACGTGCTTACGGAACGTGACGTTATTTTCCCATTCAACTAAAGCTGACGCTCTGCAAAGCGGGCGGCTGGCTCGCCAATAAAGGTTCAACAATGGCTAAGAGAGTGGTTGCCTTGGATGAAGGGCGGCTGGTCTTGAATCCAAGTCGCGACGAGAAAGCAGAGTTGTTGCGCAGTGAAGACGCGGACCTCTGGGCCATGTCTTATGGGTTTAACAACGCGGACGAATTGAAAGCGGAAGGCGAACGCTTGGAACGCGAACGCCTTGCCGCAGTTTTCAACAAGGGTGCAGACGAATGACAAAAAATCCGACCTCACCCCCCAATCGTAATCGTTTTGAACTGACGATCCGCTATGGCGAGACAACGGTAAAACATATCTGCGTCGCTGATAATCAGGCGGAGGCGTCAGAAAAAGTGATGCGACCCTATAGTGAATACGATCCAAAAGTAAAAAAGGTGGTGAATTTGGGTCAGTTACCCAAAACTCGAAAAGCCACAAGATCGATCACTTCATAAAAGGTCACGAATGATGGAAAAAAGCAGCTATATCCGGCGCTATGCAAAGCCGCTTTGGGGTTTCTTGTCTCAAGATGATGTACTTGAGGTTGCCGTAAACCCGAACGAGTCTGTGTGGGTCGAACGTCGTGGTGATCATTCTATGATGCCGACTGACGTTACGATGGATGCAAACGCAATCGCCCAACTGACGGCCCAGATCGCAGGCGCGCAAGGGTCACGGTCTGGCCGCGAGAACCTGTTGACCTCGGCAATGTTACAAACTGATGTTGGGCAAGTCCGGGTCCAATGCGTGTTGCCCCCTGCTAGCGAAGGAGCTGGGTCAATCACAATACGGAAATTTTCCGTAAATCGGATACCGGCATCGTCGATCAATATAATCAGGCAAGGTCGTGAGCATGACGTGTCTAATGCGATTGAAGAGATTAGAAAAATTTGGGACAGCGAAGATCCGAGTTTTGATCGTATCGCTGATATTATCGTTGAGGCGCATTTGACTGTTCTTGTGTCGGGCGGAACTGGATCAGGTAAAACAACAATCCTGAAAGCTATCCTTGCGAAAATCCCCAGCACTGAACGCATTATAACTATTGAAGATGTGCAGGAAATTCTGCCTTCGCAACCTAACTACGTTGGGTTGTTGGCTGATCGTGATAGTGATGTACGCGGGCCAAAAGAGTTGCTGGCGTCGGTTTTGAGAATGCGCCCAGATCGTTTTTTGATGGGTGAGCTGCGCGGTGATGAGGCGCGTATGTTCTTGGAAGCAATCAACACTGGCCATGAAGGCTCGATGAGTACGATGCACGCCAATTCAGCGGAAAAAGCTATCAACAGGTTGGTTTTAATGGCGCTTGGCGGTGCTGGCAATTTGACGCCAAGCCTGATCGTAAGCAACATCTGCGATACTGTAGATATCGTATTGCAGGCGGGCAGAAGTGGCCCCAATCGCGGTTTGATCGGCCTCTATGTGCCATCTGAACACGCAAAAGAACTTCGTACAAAATTTTAATCGTGACACATGCGGCGTTGCAATCTGAGTGCCGCACGACACCTGCGACCTTAGAAAGATTAGCAAAATGAAGTCCATTGTGATTTGTGAGAAACCGTCGCAGGCGCGGAATGTTCGTGATGCTTTGGGCAGTGAATATGGGCAAGTGCTTGCAGCACGGGGCCATATTTTCAAACTCGCCGAACCGCATGAAGTCAAAGCAGAGTGGAAACCATGGACTTATGATGTGCTGCGTCCAGACAGCGGATTTTATCCGCTCAAGCCTGATACATCCTATGGCAAAGACAAGGTTATTGATGAATTTAAGGCCGCTTTGAGTGGCGCCGATCGTGTGATCATTGCGACTGACTGCGACCGGGAAGGGCAAGCCATTGGCGAGAACATTGTGCGGTTTTTCAAATTTAAGGGCGATGTCTTCAGGGCAATGTTCAATGCAGAGGACCCCGCCTCTTTACGGGACGCTTTTGGGAAAATGCAACCTAACAAGGTATATTTGAAAATGTATCAGGCAGCGTTCGCGAGAATGCAATCTGATCAGATATGTAACCTGTCCATGACGCGGGCGGTAACGCTGGCGGTTAGGCCAGTAGGTATGGAAGAATCGTTAGGCATTGGGCGTGTGAAAACCCCAACAATGGGAATCGTGTGTAGACGCGAAAGAGAGATAAACAATTTTGAGCCCAATGATTTCTTTATTCCTTGGATGGACGTGAGCGACGGCCTTACAACTGTTCGGTTGAAAGCCGCCACTAGAGAAGATGCCAGGATATTAGATGCTGATAAAGCAAAGGATATCGTGAGAAATATTGATGGCTGGTCAGGCCCGATTATCGCTCTTAGGGAACAAAAGTCTCAGCTTCCACCTAAGCTGATGGACTTGCCAACATTGCAAAAGAAGGCTGCGCAATGGGGGTGGGCAGCAAAGAAAGTGTTGGATACCGCACAAGCCTTGTACGAGACGCACAAGATTACGACCTACCCAAGAGCGGAAAACCGGTATCTTCCAGAAAATGAGATTGCCAACGCTGATCTGATGTTGTCGTCGTTGAAAGAGTTGGACTTCGTAAAAGTATCGTATGACATGCCGGTGATCCGCAAGGGCAAGTCCGGCACGTTTTCTGACAAGCAACTTGAAGGGTCGTCGCACCACGCGATTGTTCCCAACGTCAAAACGCAAGCGCAATGGGCCGCTATCTTTGCGGCGCTGGACGATGATGAACGTAAACTTTTTGAGTTGATCGCTTCAAGTTATGTCGCGGCGATTGGCCCAGACCGGGTTTATGATCGCACTGAAATGAAAGCGGCTGTTGGTGATTACATTTACGGCGTCAACGGCAACGTCGATGTGCAGCTCGGATGGAAAGAAGCGCTTGGCGCAGATGTCGAAAAAGTGCCGTCCGATACCAACGATACGGATCAAAGCCTGCCCGATTGGAACGCCGGACAGATTGTGAGTGCGGCGGCTGTTGGGTTGGATAAAAAGACAACCAAAGCCCCAGCCCGATACACGGAAGGCTCCTTGGTATCCGCCATGCAGCAAGCATGGAAATTTGCCCATGATGGTGAAACTGCCGAACGGCTCAAAGACTCAAAGGGCATTGGTACGGTTGCGACGCGGGACACCATTATCGAAGGGTTAAAAAAGCAGGGCTTTTTTGAGATTGTCAAAAACCAGATCGTTGCAACGGATCTGGCATTGGCGCTTTATGACGTGCTGATGATCGAGGCCCCAGAAATTGTTGATCCTGCTGCGACCGCTGTTTTAGAGCTGGCGCTTGATGATATTTTGACCGGCAAGTCTGATCCGCAAGCGGTAATAGATATGCTGGTGAATCGTGCGGCGGCCGTCATTGTTAAGATGAAGATACGGGGCGAGAAAGGTCAGCCGCTCGATGTCAAAGTTCATCGCAAACCTTCGCCTAAAATGCTCGATGCTGCGAGGGCAAAAGCCAAACGGGAAAACGTGAAGCTACCGCGCGGCGCAGTGACCGACTTTGACATATGCAAAGAGTTTTTAGGCCCCCTGCCCGACAACGATTTACCCTCTGAGGCACAGATTAAATTTGCACAAAAGATCGCTGGGGCGGCGCAAGTTAATCTAGACGAGGAAACCTTACAAAACCGTGCGCTACTGTCGGCATGGATCAACGCCAACAAGGATGTAATGCCGTCGGGCGCTGCTGGTGGCGATGGTCCACCAACAGCGAAACAGATTGGTTTTGCGGAAAAAATCGCGAAGGCAAATGATCTTTCGATACCTGCGGCAACTCTTCAATCGCGGGGTGACTTGTCCAAGTGGATCGACAAAAACAGCAAAAAACGGAAACGCACTTAGAACGGATTAATCTCCGTTGTTTCGGGGTGGTCGGGATCGTCTGTGTCTTGGTCTTGTGACGTTTGTTCAGCTTCTGCTTTTTTGCGTGCTTTTGCTTCGGCTTTTCTCTTTTGTGCTTTTAGGACGCCGGGTAGGATGAAGTCACCTTCGACGGCTTTTCGCTCGCTAAGCGTGTCCACCAAGTCGTCATCGCCGTTTTCTAAAGCCTCTTTGATTTGATCATCAGTTGATTTCATTGCGATTGCCTCTTCAATGCCAGCGTTGGCCTTTTCCAACCGTTCTATTAGGTTGTCAGCTCCTCGGCTGGTGTCCGCTTTCGGCGGTTCTGATACTTGAGTGTCTGATTGTTCAACCTGCTCAACGGTAACTTTGGCTACAATGGCAGATTTTGGCGCGGCACTTTCGGGTGCGGGCTTATCAGGGTACGGCAAAGGCCCTTCTTGCGCTTCGAAAATCTTTTTGAAGTACACGTCCGCATAGTGTTTGATCTTATCAGCGATGATCGGATCATACGGATTTCGTAGTATCAGAAACTTGTCTTTATCCATATTTGTGACGTCTTGGACTTTCACAAGGCGCAGTCCTTCGTCACGAATGGATTTTGACTTGTTGTTGGATACAAGGTCCATTCCCCCAGCGGATTGCGAAAGGCTTTCTGATGAATGGGTGCGGTCACCAATTACATCGCTGATCATCTGTGCTGCCTCTAGATCACTGGTAGCGGAAAACATGCGCATACCACTGTTAGCGACCAAACCCCGCACGGCCTCTCGGCCATAGATGTCATAAAGCTGGGATACTGATTGCGTGATCACGACGATGCGACCGCCATAAGACCGGATAGTTTTATATGCTTCGATGATCGCTTCCATGTTGCCCAGCTTGTCAAATTCATCAAGCATGAAAAGGACTTTGAAAGGTTCGTCTTTGGTCGGCTCTGTCTTGTGCATGACGCCGGATAGCTGCTGAAAAAAAAGCCGGATCAATGGCGAAACCTGTTTGATTTCGTCTTCGGGGCAATCAAGATAAATTGTTGTTGGGATGCGGCGAAGTTGCCGGAGAGAAAAATCGCTTCTTGATGTCACCCGGCGAACGTATGGATTAGACCAAAGGCCCAGCCCGTAGTCATTCAAGATATCGAGATAATCATTGATACGCTTCGGCTCGGACGCAGCACGACTGACAAACTCCTGCTGTGCCAGCGGATACTTGGTTTCCTCGGCATATTCGCCAAACCGTTCTGGTGTGATGCCGTCCAACATATCTTTGACAATCGCCATCGTCGCGTCGCCACGCTCAATTGCAAGCATAGCAGTTGCCACAAAGATGCGTTTACATCCACCAATCCAACCTTTGATGGATGGTGTTTCTTCAATGAAGTATGAGGCCAGTTTGCCAAGTTCGATGTACTGGCGGTCGGGATCGGTTAACGCCTCGATCTCAGACAAGGGATTGTAGCAATGCGACCGGTCAGGATCGAGCGGTGAAAAATGTATGATGCTATCGCCCATCTTAGCGCGGTGCTTAGATGTTTGTTTGAAGTTTTCACCTTTAACGTCAAGAACGATAACTGACCCGTTCCAATGCAAGAGGTTAGATAAAACGAAACCTACCCCCTTCCCTGCCCCAGTTGGGGCCGCGAAAAAGCCATGCGCGAATGGCTGGTTCGGCGTTTGGATATAATTGGCCTTCTTCTTGCTCGGACCCCCGTACTTGGCCCAGATGATATTGTCGCTTGTCATTTTTCCAAGCTGTAACGGGCCTGCAAAGTTCTGGTTTACCGCTTCTTGTTCTGTTGCAAATTTTGCTGCGCCATAAATTTCTTCGCGCCGCCACTGGGCTGCACCGATTGCACCCGCAAGACCTGTCAGGGTGGTGCCGCCAAAAACGTAAAGTGTGTTGTTAAGGGTATCCCCAGATAGGCTGTTGATTGCCTGCCTGATGGTGGTTGCTGACATGTTGTCTATGCCGCCCAAAACAACGTAATGGGCATAGAATACAGAAAACGTTGCCCCTAATGACAAGCCAACGAACAGGCCAAGTGTTGCGAACGCCCAGATACGTTTAGGGCCGGTGATGTTTGGCATAAGCATGTTTCTGGTTCCTATCTTTCGTAACCATCGTCGCGGGCTGGCATTCGAGCTGCTGGACTTCTTTCAGGTGAAGGGCCTTTTGGCTTGCTGTGACTGGTATGACCGGCAGGCCTATCCATATTGTCAGCAAGTTTGTCCCAAGCCCTCGAAGCGAGCTGTGCCTGCGCGGGTGACTTGTCTGCAATAGCCGAAAACTCTTTCTGCCTGTCCTTCACCAATTTTGCGTCTTGACTAGACCCATCAAGAAAATCCTGAGTTTGCGTGAGGTTACTTTCGAACGCTTCAAACTGGCGTCGGTCTTGCTTACTCATAGATATCAATTCGGGGTTTTCGCTAATCCGTTTTTCAGCTCTTTCTGTCATTTCCAACGTGTGACCACCGATGGTCGATGCTGGCATCCCCGCCCTCTCCATATTCTTGACGCTTTGAGTGAAGGCGTCTTGAATCGCTGCCTCTCTATCGGCTGGACTAATCCCAGCAACATCGTTCCTTTCGTTTTCGGTCTCAGCCTTTCGTTGCGGTTCAAACGTCAGCCCTTGGCCTTTTAATACATGCTCAATTTCGCGATTGGCGTCCTCGTACTGCTTCTTTGCGAAGTCGTGGACCTTCGCAACAGTCTCGCGGGCCTCTTTCGTTGAAAGATCAGGTTGGTCTTCTTTGACTGCTGCCACTTCTTCATTCTTCCAAGTTCTCGCAGTTTCGGCTGGCAGATGTTCATTAGCGGTATATCGGGCGATGAGTTTGCCGGCGTCTAGACCTTCTTCGTTTGCTTTGGCCGTAATTGCTTCGTTGGCTGCACGATAATGATCAGCCGCCATCTTACGGTTTGTAGCCGACAAGCGCTTATCTTCATGCCACGTAGCGTTAACTTGATAGCTGCTGTCTTGGCCCTCTGCATATGGTCGCAAGTCGTCACGTTCCGGCAACAAGTGCGCGGCCTGTTGTTTCACTTGCGCGATTTTGATTTCTCTAACTACCCGCAACTGCGGGTCGGTGTCTTTTGCCAATAGATCATCCGCTCTGTCTATGTCGTCGGATAATTTTGTTTTGTAAGCGTCGATTGTGTCGATATTTGTTTTGTTTTCTTTGGTAAGCGTCTTTGGTCCGTTACGGTCTGCCATGGCTGGTTCTCCTGATCTAATTACTTTCGCTTGCTCTTTAAGCAGCGCCTCAATTTCTTTATCTATATCCGCGTATGTTGCAGCTAATGCGTCATATGCACGGGCATGTCCTTCCGCGACGTGATCTATCACTGATTTCTCTATGCCTGTTGGGAAGCGCTCCAACACTTCTTCGTCTTCGCGCACTGACTGATTATAAGCTGTCGAGTTTGGCGGGATGCGCTTTTCGCCACGCTCGATGCGTCTGGTTGCTGCTAGTTCAATTCCATATTCTGCTGCTACTTCAACCTGCAACTCACGCAAATAATTCACATCATGTGGGCCATCTCGACGGATACTGAACCACCCCCCCTGCTCGCCTCTATTTTTGATCACAAAGTGGGTATGCGGGTGATCGGTGTCGTCATGGGTGACGGCCATCCAATCATAGTTATCGCCGCCTGTATTAGAACAAAAAGCGCGCCTTCCAAACTCAAGGGCAGCTTCATGCGCGGCTTCGCGGTCGGTCTCAGGCGGAAAAGATACAACCATGTGAGTTGTATGACCAAGTTTGGGCCTGCCTTTAAAATCTCCAGTCCAGTCAGTCATTTTTTGTTTGAGTTCGTCAGCACTCAACTCGCCGTCATACTCGCCAATGGGACTATCATGCATCGAAAGCGTTCCCTTACGGGTCAGATAGTGCGCTTGATCCTGCATCCCTTTTCTTTGTTTCGCACCACCGTTGCGGATTACTTTTATGAAGCCCTGCTTATAACCGGCTGCGGCGCGGACCATGTTTTTCTGAGACGATCCACCGGCGTTTTTTCTGACCGCATTAGAAAACTGTTTAGCGTGAGCCTGCTGTTCTTGCATACTCATACCGTCTTTGAACGGCCGCATTTCTCCAAGAAATTGCGCTATGCGTTTCTGGTCGGCTGTCTTGATTTGATCAGTCATTCGATGATGCCTGTCTTATAGCTGCGGCAATCACTGGCTTTGATGCCCGGCGTCCACGACTTGCTTCTGCAAATGTTTTGAACATGCGAGTGATGATCGCGCATGATTTTCGCACTTCGTCAAAATCCGCTTCGGCGGATGATCCCCAAATTATTCGGTCTATGTTCGCTGCGCGGGCAAGCTGGTTAATGTTGTTTCCTGCTTGGCCTGCTACGCGAACCGCATTCCGCCACAGATCAACTTGCTCCTGATCTGCATAAAGCAATCCGCCAGCGGCACGAATGATGCCGCGAAGCGCATCATTTCGATTGCGAAAACCATGCTCACGCTCGACCCGCTCTAAGGCTGCAAGTTCTTCACTTGTAAGCCGAAAAGAGACAACACGGCCTGCGGACTTGGTTGGTCTGGTAGACAAATTGACACCCCACATATTGCAAAAACGAGAACCGGAACGGGTATCGGATTTGGAATTTGTAATACACTCTACATATCCTGCTACAGTCAATTACTCTACCCTCATTCTATTCTTAAATGAGGAAAAGTAGATTGATTGACTGCTTCTGATTTTCGACCAGAAAATCTGTCAATTTGAAATGCACTGCACGGCCTGCCGTGCTATCGGTGGATTTCTAAAACAGCACCTGCGGTGCTACTATACACTTACCCCTTTAGCGCGTCAGCGCAGCAGAACGGCTCAGTGATGCGATAAAGGGTCAAGTCACCTGTTTGGCTACCCATGTAGCAAAATCGCGCCTTACGGCTCTGTATGGGCCTAATTGAAGCGTGTGCTAGGTGGGGCTTGTTGTAAGCAAAGCAAACAAAGCAAACAAAGCAAACAAAGCAAACAAAGCAAACAAAGCAAACAAAGCAAACAAAGCAAACAAAGCAAACACAGCAAACATAGCCAACATAGCCAACATAGCCAACATAGCCAACATAGCCAACATAGCCAACATAGCCAACATAGCAAACATAGCAAACATAGCAAACATAGCAAACATAGCCATCTTGCATATAGTTGCTTTTTTAGGTAAATGTGCCATTATGGCCAAAAGGTCTAGAAATACAAAACTGGCCTAAAGGGCCAATATTACATTGAGGTGTTAAATGCTGACTTTTTCTGCGGTAGGTACAAAAGGCGGGATCGGAAAAACAACAACGCTGTGTGGGCTTGCAGCCGTGTGTGCTGCCCGTGGCAAGCGAACGGTTTTGATCGACACAGATCCAAACAAGCCAATGGTTGAATTTGAAGAGCAAGGGAGAGCCAACGAGTATTGGGACGATCTTGTTATTGCGAGGTCATATTGGGATTACCAAGAATTGAACCCAGCCGAGATGCTAGACAGCTTAGA
>Ga0208544_10000907_pt1 | contig 21465 bp, 20 predicted proteins | sample DEB08_DNA_9_FD_184526 | JGI IMG/M metagenome (GOLD analysis project Ga0208544, IMG submission 184526) | Aqueous microbial communities from the Delaware River and Bay under freshwater to marine salinity gradient to study organic matter... | ecosystem: Environmental > Aquatic > Marine > Coastal ... | reverse complement strand
TTGCCAATAAACGTACCCTCTTGATGGGTTTTGATTTGCGTAAACCCAAAATGGGAACCTACCTGAAAGAAGACGATACCAGCAGGGGAATATCCAGCTACATCGTTGATGATACCCTGCAAGCAGCTGATGTCATCAGGCAGAGTAGCTTTCACCCCCAATTGGATTTCATCACCAGTGGCCCCATTCCTCCCAATCCGGCGGAATTGATCCTCACCGATCGCATGCGGGAATTGATGGAATACGCGCAAGCCAATTATGATATAGTGATTATCGACACCCCCCCCATAGGGCTGGTAGCAGATGCGTTCTTGATTAACAACTATGTCACCAACAGCCTTTATGTATTGCGGGCAGGGAAAACACCCAAATCGGTCGTAGCAGCTATTGATGACATTTACCAGCAAGGGAAATTAAACAATTTGGCGTGTATCCTAAACGGAATCTCCAACAAAGATGGTTATGGCTATACTTATGGTTATGGCAGTGGCTATAGCTACGGTTACTATGATGAGGATAAAGGTAAGCAGCAGTGGTGGAAATTTTGGTAGCATCAAATTTACCCTGGACCTGTTGGGTAGAATACTGAATAGGTTCTTAATATAAAACAATACCTGATCTGATACTCCTGGTAGACAACCGGCCGGGCGTATACTACATGGCGGATTACATAACGTTCCTTTCTCATTTTTTAAACAATTCATCAAACTAATCATGTTTAAATTTGACTATAACAAGCCTAAAGTAATTGCCGAAATTGGATGCAATCACATGGGAAACTTTGATATTGCCAAAGATCTAATTCAACTCGCCAAAGATTGTGGCGCAACTTTCGCTAAATTCCAAAAAAGAAACAATAGCGAATTGTTGACGGAAGAGCAATACAATATGCCGCATCCGGTGGCATATAATGCGTATGGAGACACCTATGGCGCTCATCGGGAGTTTTTGGAGTTCAGCCAAGATCAGCATGCAGAGCTTAAGAAATTTGCGGAAAGTATTGGGATTCAATATTCTACTTCCGTATGGGAAAAAGTAAGTGCCATAGAGATCGTTGAGCTCAATCCTTACTTGATCAAAGTACCCTCTGCTTGTAATAATAACTTCGAAATGCTTGGCATTCTGCGGGATGAGTATAAAGGGGAAGTACATATTTCATTCGGCATGACGACTCAGGAAGAGGAAGCCACTATCGTCCGTTTCTTTGAGGAAACAGGGCAAGCTAAAGACCGACTGGTGGTTTATAGCTGTACCAGTGGTTATCCAGTACCTTTCAAAGATATTTGTCTCTTGGAGATGAATAGGTTGTATGCTACTTACGGAGACAGGGTTAAAGAAATTGGGTTTTCAGGACACCACCTGGGGATAGCTGTTGATATAGCAGCTTACACTTTAGGTGCGCGGTGGATAGAGCGCCACTTTACCAAAGACAGAACTTGGAAAGGAACAGATCATGCAGCGTCTTTAGAAGTGCCTGGAATGCAAAAATTAGTACGTGATCTTGATCATACTTTTGACGCACTACAGACTAAGCCTACGGAAATTCTAGCGATAGAGGCTGTACAAAGAGAAAAATTGAAATACAGAAAGGCGTAATGGAAATATTGGCCATTATACCGGCAAGAGGCGGAAGCAAAGGATTGCCTAATAAGAACATTCTACCTTTGATGGGGCATCCGCTAATAGCCTACAGTATCAAAGCTGCTCTTGACGCACGTTCAATTACTCGGGTCATTGTATCAACAGATTCGTCCGATATCGCTGATATTGCTCGTCAATACGGTGCTGAAGTACCATTTATGCGGCCTGCTGAGTATGCCCAAGACTTGAGCAGAGATTTGGAAGTTTTTGTACATGCCCTGGAATGGCTTAATACCAATGAAGGATATTGCCCCGATTTGGTCGTGCAACTAAGACCCACCTCACCCGTCCGACCAAATGGCTTGATTGATGAGGCTATTGAATTAATGACTCAGGCTTCAGCCGATAGCCTCAGAGTGGTAACACCAAGTCCGATTACACCTTACAAAATGTGGACAATAGCTGACCTAAATCAGCCTATGCAACCACTTTTATACCTTGAGAAGGTTCCGGAACCTTTTAACGAACCCAGGCAAGAGCTGCCGCAGACCTATTGGCAAATTGGCACTTTGGATGTCATTAAAACGGACACCATTCTCCAACAGCAGAGCATGTCGGGAATTCGGATATTGCCTTATGTTGTCGCGAACGAAATAGCTATAGATATTGATGACTTAGGTAGTTTTATGAAGGTGGAAGCTGTGATTAATAGTGGGAATTATGTCAGATTCTAATACCCCCATAGCCATCATCGGTGCGGGTTCTATAGGGGAGCGCTATATCCGCAATTTATGGCAGTTAGGTTATCGCAATCTAGTCGTCTTTCGTCAGCGAAATTTGCCTTTTAGAGATATTTCCGATGCGACAGTAAAAGTAGTAACCACCTGGGATGAACTCCTGGCAGCCAGGCCTTATGCCGCATTTGTGTGCACACCTACCGCCATGCATTTGCCCCAAACGCAAGCATTGGTTGAAAATAAAATTCATGTACTGGTTGAAAAACCACTGTCCCATAGTGTTGAAGGATGGGAAGAGCTTTCAACTGCCGTAGCAAAAAACAAGGTGTATGTGCACGTGGGCTACATGATGCGGCATCACCCAATTCTAGCCCACATCAAAGGCTTAATGGCACAAAACACCTATGGCAAGCTGGTTTCTATACAAAGCAAGTGGGGCGAATATTTGCCCGACTGGCACCCCTGGGAAGACTATCGTACTTCCTATGCGGCACGCAAAGCATTAGGCGGCGGCGTGGCACTGACGCTTTCTCATGATCTGGACATGGTCAATTGGCTAGCTGATAGCCCCGTCGAACAATGGTTCATTATGAAAAACTATGCGAGCACACTTGAACTGGATGTAGAAGCAGGCGCAGACATTTTACTCCGTTATGCGGGGGGATGCACGGCTAATGTACACCTCAATTATTATGAAAAAAACAAAGAACGTTTTTTGAAATTGGTTTTTGATGACGCCTCCGTATCGGTTGATTTTTTTGATTCAACACTCACGATTACACAGCACGCCGTAAAAGAAGTGCTTCGTTTTGAAAACTTTGACAGGAACGACCTCTTCGTGAACCAAATTAAGCACTTCTTAGCGAAAACAACCCAGTTTTCACCCAAAGAGGTTGAGGAACAAATTGCCGCTTCTCACCTAATCATAAGCATTTGCAATGGATAAACAAAAACCCATTAATATTGAAGGTAAAATCATTTACCTCACGGGAGCACTAGGGCAGATAGGCCGAGAGATCAGTATGAGTTTCCTGCTACAGGGAGCAAAAGTAGTACTGGCGGATATTAATATGGCCGAAAAAGAGGCTTATCAGGAAGCAGCGCAACTGGCGGCTATTCCTGCCGCGCATTATTTTTTCAGTACCGTCAATATTACAGATGAAGCTTCTTGTATTGCCAGTGTTCAGAATGCCGTAAATCATTTTGGGAAAATTGATGTGCTGATTAACAATGCCGCTATTGATGCCAAATTCGACAATTCGGGAGAGGACAAGGTGAACAACAGCCGCTTTGAACATTATCCGCTTGCGGCATTACGGCAATCCGTAGAGGTGAATCTAGTAGGAACGGTCCTTATTACCCAGGTGATCTGTCGGCAGATGTTGCTACAAGGAAGTGGAAATATCATCAATGTGGCCTCTACTTATTCGGTGGTAGCTCCTAATCAGAGCCTATACGACTACGGCCAGGGAGTCAGCCAGTTTAAACCAGTAGACTATATTGCCTCCAAGAGTTTTATTCCGAATTTCACCAGGTATTTAGCCACTTTTTACGCGAAAGATAACATCCGTTGTAATGCCATTGTACCACATGGCATCTACAATAATCACCCCGAGCCTTTTCTGAAAAATTGGTCCCGACTTTCCCCGATGGGGCGCATGTGTAACAGAGAAGAACTCAATGGCCCATTCACTTTTTTAGCCTCCGATGCGAGCAGTTACATGACGGGGTCTATTATTAATGTAGACGGGGGATGGACAGCATGGTAAAACCGATTAAACTATTCCTCTCCGACGTAGACGGTGTACTCACCGACGGCAGCATGTACTACACGGAAAGTGGGGACGAGATGAAGCGTTTCCATACCTATGATGGTATGGCCTTCGAGTTATTGCGTAAAGCGGGAATAAAAACGGGAATCATTACCTCTGAAAATACCGCCATCGTGGCTAGGAGAGCAGAAAAATTAAAGGTAGACTACCTTTACCAAGGACATCGTGACGGGGGTAAGCTGATGATTGCCCAAGAGATATGCGAAAAAGAAGGCATCTCGCTTGACGAGGTAGCCTATATTGGCGATGATATCAATTGTAGGGCGCTATTAGAGGCTGTTGGATACAAGGCTTGTCCCGCAAACGCAAGGCCAGAAATCAAAGCTATTGAAGGGATAACCTTATTAGCTACCACTGGGGGAAGTGGCGCTGTACGCGAATGGGTGGAAATGCTTTTGTAAGTATGTTGCAAATTTTATTATAGGTTTTGGCAAATAGCTTATTTCCGTCAAATTATTAAGAGATTGTGTGAATGGAAAGCGTTAAGATCATTGAATTGCCGAAGATATTAGATCGAAGAGGAAATTTAAGCTTCTTCGAGAATAGCCATCAAATACCTTTTGACATTAAGCGAACCTATTGGATATACGATGTTCCGGGAGGCGAAATAAGAGGAAGCCACGCCTTTAAGAAGTCTACTGAATTTATTGTTGCACTTTCAGGAAGTTTTGATGTTATTTTAAATGATGGTGAAACAGAGGTAAAACATCCCTTAAACAGGTCTTATTATGGGCTCTATGTACCTAATTTATTATGGAGAAGGTTAGAGAATTTTTCAACCAATGCCCTAGCTCTAATTGTTTCTTCTGTTCCTTATAGCGAGGATGATTACATTAGAGATTTTGAATTCTTCAAAATCTTAAGGAATGAACTTGAAAAATAATACGGTATTTGATTGTTCCATTATTGATTTGTCGAAAATCCACAATGATGCAGGGAATATTACGGTTGTCGAGAATGGCGTAAATATCCCTTTCGATGTTAAACGCATCTATTATTTATATGATGTACCTAGTGGAGAACACCGAGGAGGGCACGCTCATTATAAATTGGAGCAATTTATAATAGCCGCTAGTGGTAGTTTTGACGTAGTGCTGGACGATGGAAGAAATAAAAAGCGAGTTAGCCTTAATCGACCAAACCTGGCATTGCATATTGTTCCCGGCCTGTGGCGCGAAATTGATAACTTTTCTTCTGGCTCTATATGCATGGTACTGGCATCGCATGAATATGATGAGGGAGATTATATTAGGGAGTATGACAAATTTATTGCCTTGAAATGATTTGTATAGCAGGTAAAAACGAAATTGCAGTTAAAGCGACTCAGTTCCTTTTAGAGAAAGTTAAAAAGGACGAGGTATGTGTTTTGACAAATGCTACGGATCAAGGAGAAGATGGATGGCAACCTTCCTTGTTGTTTTTTGCTAAGGAGCATCAGCTTAAGATAAGCTCTTTACAAGAACTATATGATGATGAAAATTTAATTTTTCTATCGCTTGAGTTTGACAAAATCATCAAGCCTAGTCTATTTAAATCTTCAAAATTATATAATATCCATTTTTCTTGCTTGCCAAAATACAAAGGAATGTTTACGTCTGTAATGCCTTTGTTAAATGGAGAGCATGAGTCCGGAGTTACATTACATAGGATTGATGCAGGTATTGATACGGGAGAAATTATAGCGCAGATAAAATTTCCTTTATCACTTGCTGACAATGCTAGAGATTTATATCAAAAATACTTGGATAGCAGTTTTTTGTTGTTTAAAAATAATATTGATTCCATTTTAAAGAACAAGATTGTTAGTTATCCTCAGAATCCTGTAGGTGCCAGTTATTACTCTCGTAAAACAATAGATTTTAGTGCTATTTCAGTAGACTTCAACAAAACATCTTATGAAATCCATAATCAAATAAGAGCCTTTTGTTTTAGAGATTATCAGCTACCAAAATTTAACGATAATCTAATCTATAAATCTGAATTAACGCATCAAGTAAGCGCTAAAAAAACTGGTACTATTGTTTTTGAAACAGAAGAATTTGTTGAATTATCGACTATCGACTATAATATTAAGTTATTCAAAGATTATTATCAACAGTTTTGGCAAGCCTCTATGACGGGGGATTTAATCAGTATCAAAAAAATAATTGATCTCATTCCTGATATAAATCTAAGGAACAAAAATGGTTGGAACGCTATTATTTTAGCTACTTATAATCATCATGTTGATGTAGTAATGTATTTACTCAGTAAGGGTGCTAATGTGAATGCAACTAATTACAAAGGAACATCGGTGCTCATGTACGCTAAAGATGCAGCGATAGCAAACAATGATTATTCAATTATTTCGCTTATTCTAGATGCAAGCGCAAATATTAACCATACCGATAATACTGGAAGAACGGTATTAGATTATGCCAAACTAAATGACAACAAAGACATGGTACACTTTTTAATGACAAAAGGTGCTGTTTACAATGATTAAATTCCTAGACCTACAAAAAATAAACGCCCAATACGAAGCCGAATTAAAAGAGGCTGCTATTAGGGTCATTGATTCTGGTTGGTACCTGATGGGCAATGAATTGGATGCTTTTGAGCGCAATTATGCAGCATTTTGTGGAGTAAACTACGCGCTGGGTGTTGCCAATGGCTTGGACGCTTTGCGGTTGATCTTCAACGCCTATATAGAGCTTGGCGTAATGAAAGCCGGGGATGAAGTGATTGTCCCTGCCAATACCTACATCGCCTCTGTTTTGGCAATTACGGACAATGACCTTGTCCCTGTATTTGTAGAGCCCAATTTTCAGACCTATAATTTAGACTCCACAAAGATTGAAGCTGCCATAAGCTCCAAGACAAAGGCTATTTTGACGGTACATTTATACGGACAAAATGCCATTGATGAGCAACTACTGGATATTTGCCAAAAGCATAACCTGAAATTGGTAGAAGACAGTGCGCAATCACATGGTGCGATATGGCAAGGAAAAGTATCGGGTAGTATTGGTGATGCAGCTGGCCATAGTTTTTATCCAGGTAAAAATTTAGGTGCTTTAGGTGATGCTGGGGCGGTAACCACCAATGATGAGCAACTAAAAACAACAATAGCAGCCTTACGTAATTATGGTTCTCATAAAAAATATGAAAACCTTTACCAAGGCCTCAACTCAAGGCTAGATGAAATACAAGCTGCTTTTTTGGACGTAAAACTCAAATACATCCAAACAGAAATAACTGCCCGACGGCAGGTGGCTCATTATTATTTAAAGCACATTAAGAACCCTGCTGTTGTACTTCCTCATGTAGTAGAAGAAGAAGGGCACGTTTGGCATTTGTTTGTCATTCGCTCTAAAAATAGAGCTGCATTACAACAGCATCTGAGTGACCACGGCATCCAATCGCTCATTCACTATCCCATCCCGCCTTATAAGCAAGCGGCTTATCAAGCTTTCAATCATCTTTCTTTTCCCATCACAGAAATGATTCACGAAGAAGTGTTGAGTTTGCCCATGAGTACTTTATTGGATGGCCATGAGGATTTAGATAAGATCACGCATCTTATTAATCAATTTTAAAGCTAGTACTTTATCAAGGTTTTACTACTTTTTGAGCTTACTAATCAGGCAATTGAGGCTTTAGCCATCGTCAAAGCCTTTTTTAATGATTGAGCCACCGGCTAAAAAAACCTCCTATTCAGAATCCTTAAAGGCTACCAGTATTACTGGTTTTGCGCAAGTCATTCAGATTGTTATCAAAATTATCAATACGAAGGTTGTCGCAATCTTGCTAGGCCCCGCAGGTATGGGACTGATCGGTCTGTTACAATCTACTACCGGTTTAGTAAGCACCGTAGCAGGTCTTGGCCTGGGCAATGCAGCCGTAAGAGACATTGCCCTCTCGGTTAGTCGCAACGACAAGCAGCAAGTCAGCCATGCTTTGCTAACACTGAGACGCTTGGTGTGGATTACGGGTTCAACCGGGGTTCTGTTTTGCTTATTGGCCGCCAACTGGCTGAGCAATATGACTTTTGGCAGCTCGGCCTACGCTCCTGCCTTTCGGATACTGGGATTTACCGTGCTGTTTGGTCAATTGGCAGCAGGCCAAATGGCATTACTCCAAGGCTTTCGCCTACTGAAGGAGATGGCAGTGGTTTCTGTGGTGGGCGGCCTTGCCAGTTTGGTATTTGCGATCCCGCTCTACTACTTGTATGGCGAATCGGGGATTGTGCCTGCTCTCTTCCTACTGGCCATCGTACCCGTACTGACTGCCTGGTTTATGGTCAGACGAATAAGGTTTGAAAAATGGCCTTTATCTCTACAGCAGCTATGGGATACCGGTAAGCCTATGGTGGCACTTGGGGCAGCCACTATGCTGAGTGGATTGGTATTTATGCTGAGCCTGTGGCTGGTAAGAATATTGGTGCAGCGGAAATTTGGCCTGGATGCCGTTGGGCATTTTCAGGCAGGATGGGGAGTAACCACCATCTACTTGCAAATGATATTCCAGGCGATGAGCCGCGACTATTTTCCACGTTTATCGGCTGAAGCAGATAACCCCGTAGCGATGGTGAGGTTGGTAAACGAACAGCTACATTTAGCCCTGCTATTGGCTACCCCTATGCTGATGCTGGCTATTTTAGCTGCTCCGTGGATTATACAACTATTATATTCTGCTGGCTTCGCCGACTCCGTGCCGCAGTTGCAATGGCTGGCTTTTGGTACTTTGTTCAAAGTGCTCTCTTGGCCACTGGGTTTTGTCTTGCTGGCCCTCCGAAAATCTGCTTTGTTCTTGGTGACCGAAACAATCGGGGCTTTAGGCTTTTTTGTATTTAGCTATTTATTTATTGGCCATTATGGCCTAAATGGAGTAGGGCTGGGCTATACAGCCAACTATATTTTGTATTTGCTTACGGTATTGGCTGCCGCTACCTGGCTGATTCGCTTCAAGTACGATGCCCGTAGCCTTCAACTCATGGCGGTTAGTGTAGCAGTGCTCGTTTTTATATTTGTTTGCGTAGTTTTTTACAGCAATATAGTACTGACCCTAATTGCCCTAGGGGTATCCGCATTCATTACCGCATTTTATCTTTACAAACTTAATCAACTCACAGGACTATTCAATAAATTATGGAATCGGATCAAATGACCAACACTTCGCAGCCTTTGGTTTCTATTATTGCCATCTGTCACAAGCATGCTCCTTACGTACTGGAAACACTGGAAAGTATCCGTAAGCAAACCTACTCCAATATCGAGTTGATCATTATTAACAATATTAAGGATGAGTGCGAAGGGATTATCCAAACTTGGATAAAGGAACATGAAGTTGCGTGTAAGTTTATTCAAAATGAAGTTCCCCTGTCGATTACGAAAAACCTTAATCTGGGATTAACACAGGTAAATGGGGAATATTTTCAGGGGATTTCTTGTGATGATGTTTTGATGCCAAACAAAACGAGGGATCAAGTATTACTTTTTGAATCTATAGACAATAAATATGCCTGTATATATGGGGATGTTTTGAAAATTGATGCGTTGGGTAATATTATTTCAAAGGAAACAGAATTTTCTCGCTTGCGACGAATACTAAACGTCCAAGAAATGCCTAAAGGCAGATTGATAAATGAAATTTCTGAACGCCCTTTTATACACGCACCTTCCGTATTACTAAAGAAAGAAGCTATTTTACAGGTGGGCACCTATGATACGAATTGGGCCTTTGAAGACTGGCCAATGTGGATAACGTTGTCATATAATAACTATCATTTCCATCCAATTGATAAAGTAAATGTACACTATCGAATATTAGAAACCTCACTAGATCGAAATAAAAGTATCGAATTTTATTTAACTTATATTAAATTATTTAGCACGTATAGTGGATTTCTTAATACTAAATCAAATGGATTAAGAAAACATTGGTTAAAAGCTCTTGAAGAAGTTAGAAATAGAATGGGATTTAGAGCATTACTTAAATATTATGTACAATATGTACATAAAACAAATGACTATTCGATTAAATCTTTAGTTAAGTCTATATTTTAGTTTTTATGAAAATTCTTTTTTTTACCGAATATTATTACTCTTTTAACAAAAACGGAGCTACCTCATTTTCCTCTTCTCATTTAAGATATCTCAGACTAAAGTACCCTTCGGATGAGATTGAGGTCATTTACTTAGGGGCTGAAACAGATTTTTGGAAAGAACAACCTGATTTTGCCAATCAGAATATCTCGGTAACAAAAATTCCTGTAGCTAATACTGAACATGCAGTATTGTCTATAAGAATATTGGGGATTGCTTTTGGGACTCGGAAAATATCCACATTGATTGATAGTCTTTTTGCACTTAGTCTGTCTAACCAGGATTTAATCCTAATAAAGAACAAAATTTCTTCAACAATGGGTATTCGATATATTTGGTGTGAGCACCTAACGCCTTTATTGTACTTAAACCTACTTTCTTTAAAAGAGGAATTAACGACTAAAATAGTTTACAGTCATCATGATTTTTTGTACAAAATCCTATTGAAAAGAAGGGGTTGGTTCAAGGATATAGTAAGGAGTTTCTTTATTAAAAGACTAGAGCTATCCCTATTCAAGGGCCTGCGATATTTTGTTTCAGGTTCTGCTAGTGAGATTGAGTTCGCTAAAATAAATTTATCAAAACAAGCTCATTGTCAACTGTTACCATGTATTTATCCAGCTATTCAACAAAAGAACAGAGGGTTAATTCCATCCTTATCGGATAAGGTTAAAATATATCATTTAGGAACAGTGTCTGCAACAGCTAATAGAATAGGCTTGGTCTCTTTTATGAAAAATGTTTTTCCAAAAATTGAACATCTTGATTTTACCTTAGAGTTTATAGGTAATGTGAAAGACTTTTTTTTAGCAGAATTTCCGGAGTATATAGAGCATCCCAAGATTAGACTACATGGGTTTGTCGAAAATTTAGACGAACTAATTGAAGAACAAATGATACATATCATTCCTTATCAGGGTTTTACAGGTACTAGAACGAGGATAGGAAATCTAATACAGTATAAACCATGTTTAGTGGGATACACAAATATGACAGATAGTTATCCAATACTCAGTAATAATGAGAATGCTTTAGTGGCAAATGATTTGATAGAGTTTATTGAACTACTAAAAGAAGGAGTTAAGCGTAAAGAACTACGACAAAGATTGAGCCTGCAAGTTGAACTAGATTTTGGGGTATATGAGCAGGGCTTATTGTCTAAGTCTTGGAACAATAATTGACGATTACTCCCATAATCAGAGTAATGCAACGTCTTTACTTTTTTTAAAATTGTAACATAAAACATGAACAATTATAACGACAAAGATAAAGCCTTTCTAAAAGGTTCGGACTTTTCAAGTGCTTATACACTAGGAATGCAAAACGTATCGGAACTAAGGACACGGCTTGACTATATCAGGGAACTGTTCTCTAATAAGCGCGTACTTCATTTTGGATGTGTGGATCACTTACCATTAATTGAAAAAAAAAGGGGGAAAGGGCAATGGTTTCATGAAGAAATTTATAAAGTTGCTGAACTTTGCTATGGAGTAGATATTAATAAAGAAGGTATAGATTTCTTAAACAAGGAAGGTTTTGCGAGTTTCGTTTTAGATGTGGAGAATGATCCAATACCAGATCAGATAAAAAAAGAAAATTGGGATTACATTTTTTTGGGAGAAATTTTAGAGCACATTGATAATCCTGTTTATTTTCTGAATATGGTTAGAACAAAATTTGAAGGAAATGCTAATCAGGTAATAATAAGTGTTCCGAATGCATTGACATTATCTAATTTTTTAAACGCCTTTAGAAAAAAAGAAATCATAAATTCTGATCATCGATTTTGGTTTACGCCTTACACCTTAGGAAAAGTAGTTACTGAAAGTGGGTTTGTAGCTAGCAGTTTTGACACATGCCAAGGAGAAATAGCTCATGCGACATGGTACAAGTCAATGATCTTGAAACGTTTTCCGCTATTGCGAGATAAAATTATTTTGAAAGCACATTTTTAATTATAATAGTTAATTTTGGTGACTTCACTAACATAAAAAGCTGCATGGTTCATTTAGGTATTGTATTAAAAAAAGAAATCTTAAAAATTGACACAATAAGATTTATTGATGAGTTGAAAAAGCAATTTGAAATTACTTTTTTTATTGATCAAGAATTTGAGTTTTACTATTCTACGAGGGTTAAAGGAGTCCAATTTAGATTCATCAATAGTCGGGGTCTCAGCTTGCGAGAACGATTTGCTAAAATGCTATTCCGCTATTTTGGATTTCTTCCTGGTGCCTTAAATAATTATAAGGTTGTTTCCTATTTTGCTTTAGAGAATATTCAGAACGCTTACAAGCGACAGTGGGTAGAGAGAGTAGCCTTACCATTGAGTATTTTATTGCCGAAATTCATTTCATATGAATGGTATCTACGTAGAGTTTTTTCCGTCGACGAAAGTAATCTTTCAGGAATCGATAAATTTTTATTTTTTACACAAATTGAAGATGACTATATACTTGCAAGATGTTTAGACTTACAATTGCCTGTGTTTATCTATCTATATTCATGGGATCATGCCTGCAAATTGACTCGTTTACCCACTAGTGCGAACTATTTAGTTTGGAATGAAGGTGTAAAGGAAGATCTTGCAGTACTTAATAAAGTACAGGAGCATAATATTTTCCCAGTAGGTGCTACACAGTTTATTGGTTTAAACGATTTTATTTCTTCTGATGTAGTATTACCTGAAACCACAACACGAACAATTTATTTTGTGTTCTCAACATTATATGAAGCACTAATTGAGCAAGAAATTGCATTTGTGACTTTGGTCGATCGAATTATCAGCAATAATTTTTTACCAATTCAAATACTAGCTAGAACCTATCCTAATAGAAGAAACCAAAAAGTTTACAATAGTTTAGAATCTTTGAAGAATGTTAAACTAGAATATGTACAGCGAGAAGCTCTGAGTGAGGCAGAAGCTCTAACGGCTAAATACAACAGCATTAATAATTCTGAAGGGTTATTTCATTTTGGTACAACACTTGGTTTAGAAGCAAGCTTTTTATCAAAACCAGTATTCATCATTGATTTTTATGATTTCATTGATCAGCATAAAATTAATAAAAGAATGCAATTGAAAGACTTTGTGCATCAGTATCAAAACGATAAATATTTATTACAAAATAATAATCCAAATATTATTAAATCACGTATTGAGCTAGAACAAATTATTGTTGACCTGGCTGACGGAAATCTAAAGCCCTATATGAGGTACAACAAATTTGTGTCAAATCAATTCCCATTATTATCAGTAAATCAAATTTGTGATAATGTTATTAAAGTCATTAATAATTAGACCTGTACTTGTTAAAATCAGCTATATAAATGAAAAAAAAATTATTCTTGTTTACTAGTACGTTTCCTTACGGAAGTCAAGAAACTTTTCTCGAATCAGAGATCAAATACTTGCAAGATAATTTTGATGTCACGATTTTTCCCAGAAAAGCCTATGGAGAAATTAGAGAAAGTTATAAGACAATCAAGTTGGTTAGTAGACTTTTCGGCGATTACAGCCTCAAAAGAAAATACAACAAAAAATACGCCTATTTGAATGCTGTCTTTTATCAGTTATTATTGAAAAATCTGAGACATCTCAAAAGCTTAGAAGCCATAAAACGGATTGCTGCATTTGCTTCAGAATATGCTCAGACTAAGCAATTCACACAAGATAATAGGCAATTGTTTGAAGGGGATGATATTGTATGTTATTCTTACTGGCTTAATGGCGTTGGATATGGATTGTCTGACTTTTTTTACACGAAAGATAATGTAAAGGTAATTTCCAGGGCTCATAGATATGATGTTTATGATAACTTATATTCCCCTGAGTTTATGCCTTCCCGATCACATTATTTAAGCCTAATAGATAAGGTGTTTTGCATTTCTGAGGATGGGAAAGAATTCATTGCAAACAAGTATAAAAATCAGTCTAAACTAACTGTTTCAAAGCTAGGTACGTATAAACACTATAGTTTAAGTCTGACAAAAGAACGTGATAAAAGTATAGTTAAAGTTATATCCGTTTCTAATCTATATCCGGTTAAACGTGTAGACAAAATAGCTGAATCACTTAATTACTATTGTAATAAGCGAAAAAGTATAAGTCTTGAATGGCATCATTACGGAGATGGAGGGGAGCTTGAAAAAGTTCAAGTTATACAGAAGCAATCCCCAAAGAACTTGAAAGTTTTCCTTCATGCGAGAGTATCTAATAACACTATTCATGAAGTGTTAGCTGAAGGGGCTTTTAATTGTTTTATTAATCTAAGTTTAAGTGAAGGAATACCTGTTTCCATTATGGAAGCTATAAGTTATGGAATACCCATACTAGCGACGGATGTTGGAGGAGTAAGTGAGATTGTCAAGCAAGAAGTTGGCGAGCTTTTAGAAGTTGATTTTTCAAAGGAAGACTTTGTTACTAGTTTAGATACGGTATTGGAGCGCTTGGAATTTAATCAGGATAGTCGAAGAAAGATTCAATCATTTTGGTCTACTAATTTCTCTGCGGACGAAAACTATCAACAATTTGTAGAAGAAATTAAACAAATTTTCCCTGAACGCACAGAAAAAATTGACTAGTAGTAAATGAAAATACTCACCATATTTGGCACCCGTCCCGAAGCCATCAAAATGGCAATGCTGGTAAAAAGGCTTAACGAGTGCGCCGAAATCAACCACAAATTGTGCGTAACCGCCCAACACCGTGAGATGCTTGATCAAGTGTTGGATTTTTTTGAGATTACGCCCGATTATGATCTTGATCTGATGAAACCTGGGCAAGACCTTACGGATATTACTTGTAGGGCGTTAATGGGATTAAGAGGAATCTACCAAGACTTTCAACCTGATTTGGTATTGGTACACGGAGACACCACGACGTGTTTTACGGGAGCGCTTAGTGCCTTTTATGCGGGTATCCCAGTCGGACACGTAGAGGCAGGTTTAAGAACGGGTAACTTAAAGAGTCCTTTCCCGGAAGAAGCCAATAGGGTATTGGTAGGAAGGTTGGCCTCTCTACATTTTGCGCCTACGCAAAGAAATATCGATAACCTTTTAAGCGAAGGTGTGCTTCCAGAAAACATGGTATTGACCGGCAATACGGTTATTGATTCTCTTCAGTTTGCAAGCGCTAAAGTTGCTGCTTTCTCGGATAAGGTAAGTGATACCACGCTTCGATCCATCTACGAAAGTGGCCAGAAAATACTACTCATCACAGGGCACCGAAGAGAAAATTTCGGAGATGGTTTTAATCAAATTTGTGATGCCTTAGCCGAGGTAGCTACCCGTTATCCGGAGCTTTATTTAGTTTATCCTGTACATTTGAATCCCAACGTGCAAGAACCTGTTTATGAGCAACTGGGCCACATCTCCAATATTCACCTCACAGAACCGCTGAATTACCCAGACTTTGTTTATGCGATGAAAGGTAGTTGGGCAATCCTTACCGATTCTGGCGGCGTACAGGAAGAAGCACCGGGGCTTGGTAAACCGGTACTGGTGATGCGCGATACCACGGAACGCCCCGAAGCAGTGGAAGCAGGGACGGTACGATTGGTAGGGGCAGACAAGCAAGCCATTATAAAAGGTGTAAGTGAATTAATGGAATCTGAAGAACTGTATACTCTAATGGGTAAAGCTCACAATCCTTATGGGGATGGGAAGGCTGTTAAAAGAATTATTACATTTCTAACAGAAAGAGATGAAGTCTAATGAAAAATTCCATTAAAAAAATCACGATAGTTGTTCCTGCCTATAATGAAGAAGAGGGGCTAGAATACTTTTATTCTGCATTAGAAGCAGTAATAAATAAGCTTGATGATTATCGCTTCAAAGTGCTTTTTGTCAATGATGGGAGTAAAGATGATACGCTCGAAAAAATGAGACTTTTGACTTCAAGTTCCGAGTTAGTTTGTCATATTAGCCTATCAAAAAACTGTGGAAAAGAAATTGCACTTCTTGCTGGGCTTGATCATGTGACGGAATCTGAAGACGCAGTTATAATTATGGACTCCGATCTACAGCATCCACCTGAAGTAATTCCAGCATTGATAGTGGAATGGGAGAAGGGGGCTATGGACGTATACGCAGTAAAAGCTAATCGTGATTATGACCCTTTAATTAAGCGTATACTTACAGCAATTTATTATAAAATCCTAAGGTGGGGGCTTAAAATAAATATTGAACCAGGAGCCGGTGACTTTCGCCTGTTAGACCGTAAGGTTTTAAATGCCCTTGTGAAATTACGGGAAAGCCAGCGATACACTAAGGGCTTATATGATTTAGTTGGATTTAAGAAAGCCGCTGTGAATTTTGTGGTTCCAGAACGAAAATATGGCACGACTAAGTGGAACGGGGCAGGTTTATTAAGGCTTGCAATTGACGGAATCACTTCTTACTCTACTTTCCCTCTTCGATTGGCTATTTTATTTGGGGTATTATTTTCTTTACTCTCATTTTTTTATATGGCCTATATCATAGGAAAGACCATAATTTATGGAGATCCAGTTGCTGGCTATCCTTCTTTAATTTCAATTATTTTATTTTTAGGCGGTGTTCAATTATTATGTATTGGAATTTTAGGCGAATATCTCGGTAAAATTTTTTACGAGTCGAAGCGGCGACCACTTTATTTTATTGAGGAATATGAAGACTAATATATTAACGCTTTTTTTTACGGCTGCTACAATTGTGGTAGGTTCATTTTTTTTCGGTTTTCAAGGAATGAGTGATAATTGGGTCGCGCCGTATTTATCAGCGGCGGCTAATTTAGAATGGGGTGGGCGTTTTATGATTTCAGAACCAGAATGTATTGCTTTTAAAGCCTTACCATTAGCCGAACAATTAGAATATCGTTTTACTGTTAGTAATGAAACTATTCATTACAATCACAATCCAATAGGATATGTTTATATAATAAGATGTGCTACCTTATTACTTCCGTTTGTTGGAGACGAGACCGCAGTTATGGTCTTTCAATTATTATTTCATTTATTATTTTGTCTATTTATACTATATCTTTTACGTACAAATTTTTTGGCTTTCATGTTTTTTGCGATAGGATATATGATAAATCCTTTCATTCTAAAATATGTGGCTTTTAATTTTTATTACTTCTGGCAAAGTATTCCTAGTTTGTTGATATTGATTCTCTTAATTGACAAGCGATATGTTAATTATGTAGCTGCATTATTTACCGTAGTTTTACCATTTATATTGCTCGCAAGAATGACATTGGTTCTTAGTGTGCTATTTCTAGTAGGATTATTAATTTACAAAAAAATCAATTGGATGTACCTAATTGCCAGTTTATTTATTTTTAGCTACATATTTACTTCTATTCAACAGCCAACGGAGAAAAATATTTTTCACACTATATATGTTGGTATTGGTGCATATAAAAACCCTTATGTAGAAGCTTTATCAGATAATGTAGGTTATGATTTATATAAACAAAAAACTGGAGACGATTTAGATGCTCAAATAGGGGGGAATTATTATGAAGGAAATGTTATCCATAGATATCAGGATATCGCAAAAAAAGAAGTCTTAGATATTGTATCAGAATGTCCTACGATGTTTATCAAGCATGCTGTATTGAATACCTTGCAATTGTATTCATTTGGCTTTTACAGCAAGGGAAGTGAGATCTTTAAATATTTGTCAGCGGCTATTGGTTTTATTGTTTTATTGTCATTACTTTTTCTTCGCCAATATTGGATCATTATTCTTATTGGCATTCCAAGTGTAACCTTTACTTGGTTTTACCCACCAATTCCCGCATATATGTTTGGTTCTTATATTTTTTTGTTACTTGCTTATTACACGTTGTTTGAATATTTAAGAAGCAAATATTTCGGAAATATAGGCCTTGAAAATATTGAGGAAAATGCGTAAAAAAATCCTGTATATCTCTACAAATGACGGCTCAGATACACGTATCAACAAGGAAGTGAAAACACTTGCTAAAACGTATGACGTGCTTTTTTTGGGCGTAGGTGCACAGCGAAATTTTTTTTTAAAACCTTATTGTACGTACTGTTTGTTAGTTAAAGGAAAGCGAAATCATCCGTTAACACTTCTTCAACAAGTTTGGTTCGCGTTTCGAATGGTATTGAAATATAGACATATTTCTATACATGTTGTGAATGAACAATTAGCGATATTCTTCTACCCTCTTTTACTGGTACGACATACTGTCATTGATGTTTTTGATTCAATCTTTCTTACTAAAGGTATGTCTCCAAACGAATGGTTGTGGTTAAAACGGATTATATATTTCCCCGCCAATGTAGTAATTGTGACAGATGAAAATAGACGCGGGTTAATGCCTGATTTTTTACAAAAAAAAATAGCAGTAATACCTAATTACCCTTTTTACTACTCTTCTTTGGAAACTATAAAAATGAAAACTAATAAAGATTATCTTACAATTTTATTTTTTGGTTGGTTAGGGATGGCTCGTGGAGGCAAACAAGCAAAAGAGTTATTAGAACTTTCAGATAATATAAAAATTATTATGATTGGATGGTTTAGCGATGAAGAAACCAAAGTACTCGTAGAACATGAGAGAGTAGATTATCGGGGAGTTATTCCGCAGATAGAGGCATTAAATATAGCTGCAACTGAAGCTGATTATATACTGTGCCTATATGAGCCTAGTAACTTAAATACAGTTAATGCCAGTCCAAATAAGATATATGATAGCATTCAGACACATACTCCTGTTATTATTAATCGAGAAGTTAAAGCATCTAAAATTGTAGAAAATTTACAAACAGGTATTATTATAGAAGATTATTACAAGCCATTAACTACTGAGTTTATTGACTTACTTTTTCAATCTAAGGACACTTTTTTATTTAGCAAAGAACTCTCAAAAAAATATACTTGGGATGGGATAGAAAAAGAACTAATCAATTTACACAAATAGGTTATGAAAATACTTTTCTGTACTAATAAATTTGATGAAATAAGTAATGGCCCTGCCAAATTTGCGAATCTTATACTCCAAATTAACCATTCTTATTCTCCGCATCAAATCAAGATAATCACTGAAGATACGCACAGCGAAAATCAAGATGTATTTAAACTGGAGCTAAACTACCCTTCTTCTTTAATTTTATTCAGCCAATTATTTCGCATTTTTGCTTATCACAAAGTGGCTAAGCGGGTAAAAAAAAAATATGACTTTGATGTTATTGTATATAATAACGCTTTTATTGGATTGTTGAGCGCAGTAATTTTTCCTCATACGGTAGGAATGATTAATGACGATAATAATGCTAGTAAAAAGTTATCCTATTTCCAGTTTAACAGACTTTTTATCAAGCAATTTCTTTTCAAACAACTTGAGTATTTATCTACTAAATTATTTACCAAAATAATTGTAAACTCCAATTTCTTAAAAAGCTATCTCATTGAAGAATATGGTGTAAAAGAACAGAATATTTTTTTACTTTATAAAGGCATAGAAGAAATTAAGCCTCGGCAATACAAAACCATTGACTCTCGGAATACCATAAACGTGCTTTTTGTAAAAGCTGATTTCAGGAGAGGAGGACTTTCCGTGCTTGTGGAAGCCTTAGCTCAACTACCCTATCAATTTACTTTGACTATCATAGGTCCACCTGATAATAGCTTTGCCGAAATCAAGCTGATGGAGAAAAATAGAGATAATGTTAAATTGCATATTTTAGGAGTACAACCCCAAGTAATAGTAAAAAAGGAACTTAGAGAAACCGATATTTTTTGCGTGCCATCCTTAAAGGAAGCCCTCGGTGTTGCTAACTTAGAAGCTATTGCGATGGGTGTTCCTGTTGTAACAACCAATGTTGGAGGTATTCCGGAAATAATGGATTACGGGAAAAACGGCTGGCTAGTACCTGCTAATAATCCAGATGCACTCTCAGAGGCGCTTATGCAATGTATTTCAAATAAAAATGAAAGAAAACTAAAAATAGAGGCAGGAATTTTGTTTAGCCGCCGTTTCAGTATTGAGAATAGCATAGAAAATCTGCTTAAAATCCTGGAAAAATGAAGCTAAAAGACAGGGATTTGCATCTCATTCTTTTTTTTCTAAATGTAGCCTTTGTTATTGTGGGGTATGCTGTTAACACCTATACTCGACAAGCATTTTTGGGTCCCATGAAAGCATTAAGAATGGGGCTTGTTGGCCTCGGGCTACTTCTGTTAATAATCTATTTTATTAATAAACCTAGCAAATGGAAGTATTACAGTTATGAATATTTTGGGCTGGGGTTGGCAATATTTACAGGTATCTTTTTTTCGTACCAACTTAGTTATTCGTTGAATAAAGTAATCACATTTCTCTTCCCTTTTTTATATATCTCCTTGTTCTTTGCATATCTCAAAAGTCAATATACTATTCAACAAATTGGCTTGCATTTATCAAAAATATTTCAGCTTACTTATTTTATACCTGTCTTGGTTCTTGTCTTCCTCGAAAGAGGAGCATTGGGTTCAACCGATATTTCAAAAAGCGTGGGGGTATTTGTAAAGAATCATTATGGTTGGGCCACTTGTATGTTCTTGTTGCTAAGTGCTGATTTGTTGACCAATTATCAAATTGGAAAGTGGTACCGTAGGCTTACCTACCTTGCAATTCCTATTGCCGCTATCATTCTTTTAGGTTCTGGTAGCCGATCAGCTTGGGTATCTACTTTACTTACTGCTGTGATCCTGTTAGTGCGCTATGATAACGTATCGGCAGGTGTTAAAATTTTTATCACAGCTCTCGGTATACTTGCAGTGAGTTATTTTTTAGCGGACTCCAATTCTGCTTTTTATGCCCGATGGGATAAAACACAACGGCAATTGGATCAAAAAGAGGAAGAAGGTAGATACCAATGGGCTTTATATACCTATCGAGAATTTCAAGATAGCCCTAGCCAATGGCTTACAGGACGGGGCTTGTTTGACTATAAAGGATTGGAACATCAAGGTGGCTATCACAATTCCTATTTTGAAATACTCTTCGGTTGTGGTGTATTCGTTTTCTCCTATTTTATATACCTGTTTGTACTCCGACCGGCATACTTCTTTTTTCGCTATTACTCGCGGCATTTTATTACCTTTTTTCCCCTGCTCATCATCCCGTTTTTTGAAAGCAATTTAACTGGCGGTCAATTTCTTTTCTACCCATGGTTTAGCTACATGATGTTCTATGGAATCAATCCCGTAAAAAAAGAAAAGGAAGACAAACTT
>Ga0208544_10000902_pt1 | contig 21543 bp, 12 predicted proteins | sample DEB08_DNA_9_FD_184526 | JGI IMG/M metagenome (GOLD analysis project Ga0208544, IMG submission 184526) | Aqueous microbial communities from the Delaware River and Bay under freshwater to marine salinity gradient to study organic matter... | ecosystem: Environmental > Aquatic > Marine > Coastal ... | reverse complement strand
ATCATAATCTCTGTCTGCTCATTGTATGGGAAATCATTCAAGTTACTTGGATTTTATTCCCCTAAATTTAACCTGTTTTCACCCTTGTTCCCAATTAATATCGGGAAGTTATTTTTTGCTGGCCCCTAAGTGCTTCTCAGGTCGTGACTATTAATGCTGCTGGTACGCTCAGCATGGCGGGTGCGAGCAGGCCGGTATCTCTTTCGGCCAATGGGAAAGAGCTACCTAATGGTGATTTGCAATTGACCGTTTCCCAAAAAATAAAAATGACGGACTATAACATGCAACCGCCGGTCATGTTTCTTGGGACCATAAAAGTAGGAGACGAGATAACGGTGCGTTTCGACTTTGTGCTGGCAAAGTTGCCACAGTAATCAGGACCAGGAGCGTCTCGGCAGACCTCCGTTGAAACCCATCCCCCAGCCCTTCCCTTGAAAAGGAAGGGAGGCGTGCTGCGCGTATTTGCGAGGTTTTAACAGTTGTAAATAGTCGTCTATCGTCAATTCTAGCGCTTTTGAGCAGCGCAGTGGTCTAAAACCAGTTGCAAGTTAACCTGTCACCGTTGAATTTATCACTAGCCTCGGCAAAAATCGCGCGTCTGGACTCCCACGCCGAAGGGGCGTGGCAAGCTCTTCCTTGAAAGGGAATAGCTTGCCACGCTTTTTAGCGTGGGCGGGGGATGGGTTGTTATCAGAGGTGTGCAACAACGATCATCGTAAAGCTTAAAAGCATGTCCTAACGCTCCCACCTCAAGCAAGGAGTTTTCACCCTCAAGCGAGGGTTTTTTTTTATTTCCCCCCCCCCATTTATTCCTTACTTTTGCTCCTGACAAATGGTGTCCATTCTAGGCCCCTACCGTGCACGGGACGTTCATACCTTCTCACGTCGGGACACCGCCAGTGCGAACAGTTGTTGGCATCAAAAACCAAAAAATCAAAAAATGAGCAGAATAATCATAATCCTGACGACAGCGCTACTGTTGATCAGTTCGATGGGTTTTTCACAACAGCGCATATCGGGAAGAATCATAGATGCGGAGGACCAACAACCATTAATAGGAGCGATCATCCAACTAGAAGCAAGCGGCGCAGGAACGGTGACCAACGAACAAGGCATTTTTCAAATCATTTCTGATCAGGAAAACGATATCGCGATCATCAAATACTTGGGTTATAATGAAATGCGGATTGAAATAACCCCTAATACAGCCGAATTAGAGGATATTGAATTGGAGCGGGCTAATACGACCCTTGATGAAGTCATGGTTAGTGCATCGCCCAATAATTTCAAGGCAAAATTTAAGGGAAGTAATTACACAATCAGCCCGATTGCCCTAAAAAACATCAACCCATTGAGTGCCGAAGAGGTGCTTAGGACCGTCCCGGGGGTCAATATAGTAGGAGATATGGGGTTGTCCAACCGCCCAAATATAAGCATCAGAGGTTCTTGGGGAAGGCGTTCCAAAAAGGTGTTGCTGATGGAAGACGGTACCCCATCTGCACCAGCCCCCTACGTAGCACCCGGAGCGTATTACAATCCTGTAAGTGACCGTATTACCGCCATTGAAGTGTATAAAGGAGCGGATATGCTCCGATATGGCCCGAACAATGCCTACGGTGCGATCAACTATATTACAGCCTTGCCCCCGCAAAAACCAGAATTGAGGGTGAAATTAATCGGTGGTCAGCGAAATTATCAAACCGGTTTGCTTTCGTATGGAGGCACCTGGAACAACCTCGGGGCATTGGTAGAGGGGGTGTACAAGAAGTTTGATGGCTTCACCGACAATTCATCGGTTGAAGTATTGAACCTGAACGCCAAGGTATTTGCCAAACTATCAGACAATCAATCCCTTTATTTTAAAGTGAGCGGTCAATTTGAGGACAATCAAGCCTCCTTAAGCGCTCAAACACCCTTTTCTTTTGACACCGACCCTACCCAAAATCCATTGGATGCCGACCAGTTTGCGATGAGGCGCTATGGCGTAGACATCATCCACAAATGGTTGCCCTCAAGCAATTTGAGTTTTACCTCAAAAATTTATGCCTCAGACTTTGAGCGGGATTGGTGGCGGCAGATAACCACTAAAGTCAAAGCATCGGAAGTAAGAAATTATGTGGGTGAGGAGATTTTCAACGACCGTTACCGCTATTTGAATGGGAAAACTCCTGGAGAGGAAGATTATGTCATTGTAGGCAGGGTAAATAATGGAAGAGAAAGCACGTCAGATAGTCGTTGGATATATACCGTGTCGGGGGTAAAAGAAACGATGAATTACGAATGGAGTGCTTTTGGTGAGGAACAAAATTTGGAGGCGAGTATCAATCTGCACCGAGAAACATTCAAAGACCGCTTTTTGGTAGCCGACAGCAGCCGGTGGGCAAGAAATGGACGGACTACCACCGATTTGTGGTATCGCCTTTGGTCTGTCAATGGGTTTGTACGCAACGAATTCAGTTTTGGAAAATGGGGTGTTACGCCTATCCTCCGGTTTGAACACGTGAACATGTACCGACAAAATTTAATTACCCTTGCCCAAAATCCTAATATCGGCAGTACCGAGGAAGGCAAAGAACCCAATGTGTATACTCAATTTCTTCCCGGCATTACCGTAGATTACCGCCTCTTGAAAGGTGAAATATTTGGGAGTATTTACCAAGGCATGATTGCCTCTTCCAAGGTCTTTGGGTTTTTAGTGGAGCAGAATGGCGTAGTGAACATTCCTCTTGCTGGTCAAAACATCAATATTGATCCGGAACTGAGTTGGAACAGGGAGATTGGCTGGCGGGGAAGCTCGTTGAACAATCTAGTTGATGGACAAATCACCTATTTTAACAATACCAGCCGAAATTTTTATGCTGCAGGTGAAAACGAGGTATTTCAGGAATTGGGAAAAATAAAAGTGCAGGGCTTGGAATTGGCTTTAGGAGCAGCGCTTTTTCACAAAAACGGACATCAACTTCGATTTTTGGGTAATGTCAATGTAATGCAGTCAAAAGTTTTAGCGGGCAGATTGGTAGACAAAGACCTCTTTTCACAAGTCATCCACAGCACCGCCACGCAAAACGAATACATCAATAGAGTCAATGCCAACAGAAGTGCTTTTGAGGTATACGTTTCGGACGGTGCAGGTGGGGAAACACTCCTGACTGACGAAACGATTGACCAAATAGATTTTCAAAATATTACCAAAAGCGTCCTCACTTTTGGTAATGCCGGCATAGCAGATGCGGAAGCACCCTACACCCCAAAATGGAACGCTAGCATTGGATTTAATTATGATTACAAACGATTGTCGGTTGGGGTAAGTGGGCATTTTGTAAGTGAACAATTTACCGAATTTTATAACTTTAACAACGAATCTTCGGACGGTGCAGTCGGCAAACTACCTGCCTATCATACCATAGATGCATTCGCAAACTATGATTTTACTATCGGTAAAAATTTGAATATTACTGCTTTTGTCAACGGAAAAAACATCACCAATGAAATTTATCGGGCTTCCCGATTGAACCGTGCAACATCAGGAGTTTTCGGAGGTGGCTTTAGACAAATAATCTTTGGTGTGAATATGAAAATATGAAGACTTTGGTTCTCTGACAATTTTTGTGATATAGGTCAATTGCCATCATCATCATCCCCCTCTCTTTCCCGGCCGCTGCCTTCCCTCCCTTCATGTTTATTGCTGCTCTTGTGGCAGGATGCGCAGTTGGTTAAATTGCTGATGCCTTCCTCCCGGTGTGCGCTGAGGATATTACTCACCGTATGTTCATGGCAACCATAGGCCTGCAGGAATAATACCCGCAGGTAGCGCCAAAATCCGTTACCTTTGTAAGGCGAGTTGATCAAGAGGAACGAGATTAGGTGGAAGGACCAATCAAAGTTTTAGCGAAGCGAACAGGAAAGGCAGCAAAAGAGGTTAAGCAGATACGGAACAGGGCTGGCGGCTATGCTTACCGTCATAGGCAACTCCATGTACGACAGTAAGCACATCAACGGGAAAAATAGAACAGGTCCCTTTTTTGCAATGCCAATTATAGAAGAATGAAAACAATTTTGCTGATTGAGGACAACAAAGATATTTTGGACAACTTGATGGAATATCTGGAGCTTGAAGGGTACAAAATTCTATTCGCTAATAATGGAAAAGAAGGCGTTGCGATTGCCAGAGAATTTATTCCAGATTTAATAATATGTGATGTGTTAATGCGTGAAATGGATGGACACGAAGTTTTGCGATTACTTTTAGATACCGCTAAAACCTATGAAATACCATTTATTTTCAGCACCTCAAATGCGGAAAGAGTGGATAGGGCAAAATCACTTGAACTTGGTGCCGATGATTATATTGTGAAGCCCTTTCAGCTGCAAACGCTGTTGGTAATGGCAAAGAGATGGATAAAATCGGGTAGCCACAGACATAGGTAAACCAACCAGAGCATAAGTAAGCAGTTCTTTTATATATAGACCAAAACCCCTACCTTTAGCCTAAGCTTATTAACCGTTGCTATGGCCGTCAATTTTTCCCGCATTGAAGACGTCGAATACATCCTTGGCCAGCACAAGGCAGTAAAGCTGCTGCGCAAGGAACAGGCGCCCCTCCTCATTGCTTTTCTGTGGTCGACCTTCAAGGCCCACCACCGGCAGACGTACGGGAGCCACGAGTTGTCGACCCGCCTCTCGGATTTTCTTTTCAGCGTCAATGATACGGCGGTCGCTTACCCGCGCGAACCGCGTTACTACCTGGAAAGCTGGACGCAGGACGGCTTCCTGCGCCAGTATTACGAAGACCAGGAAGAGGAAGCCACCTTTGAGCTGACGCCCGCCACGGAGCAGGCGCTGCTGTGGATCACCGACCTGGACAAGAGCGAGTTTGTGGGCGCTGAATCGCGGCTGCTCCAGGTGTTCAGCCTCCTGCGCGAACTGACCCTGGGCACCACCCAGGACAAAGAAGCGCGCCTCCTACAGCTTCGCAACCGCAAGGAAGCGCTGGAACGGGAGATTGCGGCTATCGAAAACGATGAACTCTTGCGCCTCGAACCGACGCGCATTCGGGAACAGTATTTTTTGATTGAGGAAACGGCTGGCAAACTCCTGGCCGACTTCCGCCAGATCGAAGAAAATTTCCGGATCCTCAACAGCCGGGCCCGCGAAGAACAGATCAACCGCCAGGGTAGCCGGGGGGAAATACTGGATGATATTTTTAGCGCCCAGGATGCCATCCTGGAAACCGACCAGGGGAAGACCTTCAATGCCTTTTGGAGCTTCCTCATGGACCAGCAACGCCAGGATGAGCTGGACGAGCTGGTGCAGCAATTATTTGCCCTGCCGGAACTCAATGGTTTTCGGAGCCAATCGTTGGTGCCCCGGCTGAAGATGTCGCTGGTGGAAGCCGGCGACCGGGTCAACAAAACCACGGATCGCCTCATTGAGCAACTGCGCCGTTTTCTCCAATCCCGGTCTTTCCTGGAAAACAAACGCACGGCACAGCTGATTGCCGAAATTGAGCAACTGGCCCTAAAAGTTAAAAATGATCCCCCACCCCTGCGCAACTTCGCCCAGATCGAGGGCCGGGCGCTCGTTCAATTGGTTATGGATCGCGGCCTGTTCGTGCCTCCCCAGGTGGTGCACCTGCAAACCGCCAACCTGCAGGAGGGAATCGCCAGCGAGGTGTCGGCCCTGGGCCTCTACGAGCAACTTTACATTGATCCGGCCGAACTGAAGGCCCGCATTCAACGCCTGTTGCGCGGGCGCGACCAGATCAGTCTGCTGGAAGTCACTCAAGCCATTCCCCTCACCAAAGGACTCAGCGAATTGGTGGCCTACTTCAGCATCGCCACCGCCTGGGAAGCCCAGCGCAAAGCCGTCATCAATACCGCCCGTACGGATTGGATCGTTTACCTCAAAGATGGGCACGACTACCGCATTGAAATGCCCCAAACGCTATTTTTACGATGATAGAAATACCCGATCAATCGACCATTGGCATCCCCGCCGTTTGGCTGTTGCGCGGTATCCTGTACCGCAACAAGATGCCCGCCTGGGAGCTGCTGCTCCGCTACCGTGGTCGGCTCGAAGCTTACTTTGAGGTCATCAACCTGAACCTCATCGTGGATGAAGCCGAGGGATACGCCTACCTGCGGCAAAAGGAAGCGGATGCCGAAGATGCCGAAGCCGACGACTTTCCGCACCTCATGAGCCGGCGTACGCTCTCGTACCCGCTCACCTTGCTGCTCGTCCTGTTGCGCAAGCGGCTCCTGGAATTTGAAACAGCAGGCAATGAGAACCGCCTGGTGCTGTCAGAACGGGACCTGATCGAGATGATGCGCATCTACTGGAACGAACTGGACACCAATGAACGCAAACGCGAAGACCAGCTGGTGCTCCACATCAAGAAACTGGCGAGCTACGGTTTTCTCGCCCCCCTCAAATCGGAAAAAGACCGCTACGAAGTCAACAACATCCTCAAGGCTTACGTGCCCATTGAAACGTTGAAGACCATCCTGGAAGCCTTGCAGACCTACGCCCGCGAGCGGGCAGAATCCTAAGCCCTTTAAGCTATGCTACTAGACCTCAACACCGATATCGACAAGCAAATTGCTGGCTTCCGCCTCACCCGCCTGGAGGTGTTCAACTGGGGAACCTTCGACCAGCAGGTTTGGACGATCACGCCGCAGGGAACCAACGCCCTGCTCACGGGCGACATCGGTTCGGGGAAGTCGACGTTGGTAGACGCGATCACTACCTTGCTGGTTCCCCACCAAAAAATTACCTTCAACAAAGCTGCCGGGGCAGAAACCCGCGAACGCAACCTCCGCAGCTACATCAAGGGAGCGTACAAAAACGAAAAGGTGGCCCACTCGGGCAAGGCGCGCGACGTCTACCTGCGGCCCGGCCAGGACCATTACACCGTGCTGCTGGCGGTGTTTACAAACGTGGGACTGGGCCAGTCGGTCACCCTGGCGCAGGTGTTCTATCTGCAGCAAGACCAGGTAAAAAAGTTTTACGTGCTGGCGCAGCAGGACCGCAGTATTATCAAGGATTTTTCCAATTTCGGTTCTAATATCAATGCCTTGAAAAAGCGTTTGCGGCAAGCAGACCAGCACGAGGTTTTTGACAGCTTCACGGATTACAGCAACCGCTTTCGGCAAATTTTTGGCATTCGCCAACCGGAAGCGCTCGACCTGTTTTACCAGACGGTATCCATGAAATCGGTGGGCAACCTCACCGACTTTGTGCGGGATCAGATGCTCGGGCAAACGAATATTCAGCAATACGTGGACGACCTCGTCCGGCGGTACCAGGAACTCACCGAAGCCCACCAGGCCGTGCAGGTGGCCAGGGACCAGCACGAACTCCTGCACCCCCTGATAACCGACGCCGACCGGCGGGAAAACGTTCTGGCCAAAATCAGCGCCCTGGAGCAGGTGGTGGAAGAGATTCCCCGTTATTTTGCGCGCCAACAATTCGTGGCGCTCCAGCAAGTACTACACCGTCGGCACGCGGATTGGCAACAGAACGAAGAAGAAAGCCTGCGGGAAGGGGAGATCCTCCGCGAACAACGGGCCGACCTCGCCAGCCAGCGGGCTACCCTGGCCGGATTGGGGGTCAACCAGCGGCTCACGGCCATTGCCCTAGAGCTGGACCCCCTCACCAAAGAGCGGGATCGCCAGCAACGACAGGCCCAACAATACGCCGATTGCAGCGCACAACTGACGGCCAGCGATCCGACGGCTGCTTTTACGGTACCAACCGACCCCGCCGGCTTTGTGCGCAGCCGGCAAGCCCTGGAAACCACCCTGGCCGCTGCCACCGCCGCCCTGGACCAACTGAACCACGCCCGCCCCGACCTGCACGTGCGCAAAGACCGACACCAACAGCTGATCCGGGAACTGGATCAGGAACTCACCTCCCTGCGCCAGCGACCTACCCAGATTCCTGAACGCAATCTACAACTCCGCGCGGGCCTTCTGCAACAGCTGCAACTCACTGACCAGGATCTGCCCTTTGCGGGCGAATTGCTGCGGGTGCGCGACGATGCCAAAGACTGGGAAGGCGCCATCGAACGGCAGCTGCACAGCTTTGGCCTGAGCCTCCTGGTGCCCGACCGCTACTATCCGGCCGTCAGCGAGCTGGTAGACCGCCAGCGGTTGGCCGGAAAACTCGTCTACCTGCGTACCCTTGAGCACCATAAATTGCCCGCCGATGAACCGGGCGAAAGCTCCCTCGTCCGCAAAGTAGGCATCAAAGGAGAGACGGAGTTTTACGAATGGCTGGAAAAGGAGCTGTGGGTTCGCTACGACTATACCTGCTGCGATACCTTGGAGGAGTTTCGACGCGCGCCGCGCGGACTTACGCGCCAGGGGCAGAGCAAGAGTAGCCGCATTACCCACACCAAGGACGACCGCTACGCTGTAAATGACCGGCGGCAGTACATTCTGGGCTGGACCAATAAAGAAAAAATTGCCGCCCTGGAACTCGCCCGCGTGGCCGAAGCCCAGGCACTGGCTACCGTCGAGGCGGATTTAGCGGCTTTGCGCCAACGGGAAAAGCAGCTGGATGAGCAGCGCCGACTGATCCAGGAACTGCTGCGCTTCACCGACTTCAGCGACCTCGACTACCCACGCACCGCCGCCCGCATTCAGGCCCTGCGCGAGGAGCAACGGCAATTGGAAAGCGAGTCGGGCGAATTGCAGCTGCTTCAGGCGAGGATTCGGGAACTGGAGCAGCTGATCGCCCGCTCGGAACAGGCGCAAACCCAACGCAGCGAAGCCCGCGGCGAACTGCGCGGCGAACTCGTGCGCACGGCACAGCGGATGTACGACCTGCTGGAATTGTTGCAAATAGCCTCCCCCGCAGTAGCGACCAACGCGCAGGGTCTGCCCGACGATATGGATGAGCTGCACGCCGCTTTTATGGCGGTAGCGCTCCCGCCGGCAGTGGTGTCCAAAACCTTGCAACAACGCCTCAGCAAGGAAATTATCCCTCCCCAGTTGGACGTAAAAGCGCTGCTGACCCTGGAGCATCGCCTGCTCGAATCCATTCGGGGCAACCGGGGAGCCATTACCCGGCAGCACGACGAACTGAACCGGCTCAATGGCGCGATCATCCGGGGCATGGATAAATTCCGCAATCGCTACCCCGACGAAGCCCGCGAAATTGATGCCGATGTACGGGCCATCCCCGAGTTTCGCGAACTCCACCAACGCCTGGTGCAAGACGATATTCCTCGCCACGAAGAACGCTTTCGGGAACTGCTCAAGCAGGGGGCCATCCGGGGAATCCTCAGCTTTAAAACCAAGCTCGAAGATTACGAGCGCGAGGTGACGGCCAAAATTGAAAGCATCAACCAGCACCTGCGGGAGATCGATTACAACCCCGGCACCTACATTGCTATTGCTGCCGAGCCCGTGCGTACCGACGACATCCTCACCTTCAAACAACAGCTCCGCGCCTGCCTCGACAATATCTACGGCGAGCAGGACAACATTTATACCGAGGAGAAATTTTTCCAGGTCAAAACATTACTCGATCGCTTTCGGGGCGAAACCGAAGACGACACCCGCTGGACCCGCCGCGTAACCGATGTGCGCCAGTGGTACACCTTCGGGGCGGATGAGCGCTACCGCGAAGACGACAAATCTTTTGAATACTACACCGACTCTTCGGGCAAATCGGGGGGGCAGAAAGAAAAACTGGCCTACACCATTTTGGCCTCAGCCATCGCTTTTCAATTTGGCCTGGAGTGGGGCAAAGCCCGGGATCGCTCCTTCCGCTTCGTGGTCATCGACGAAGCTTTTGGCCGGGGCTCCGACGAGAGTACGCGCTATGGGTTGCAGCTGTTTGAACGGCTGAACCTGCAACTGCTCATCGTGACGCCGCTGCAGAAAATTAACGTCATCGAAGACTACATCAGCGCGGTGCATTTTGTGTCGAACCCGTCGGGAAAAAATTCGCTGGTGCGCAATATCAGCAAGGCGGAGTACGCCGCGGAGAAGGCGGCATTTGTGGCCGCACAACAGGCAGAATCATGATCAGCCCCGCTGAAATACGGCAGCAAGCCCTGAAATGGTGGCCCGAGGTACTGCGTGCAGCCCTGGGGGAGGAAGCTTGGTTTCCGCAAGCCTTGCAGCGAATTGGCAAGGTGAAGCCGGGGGAACGCCTCCGCGAATTTGCCCGCATCCGGGACGAGCAGGATCAGCTGATCGCCAACAGCAAAGACCAAACGGGCCAGGGATATACCTTGCACTGGGTAGCACGCAGCTACCAGAATGTGGGCTACAACCGCTTTGTGGACGCGATTACCTTTGACAGCCTGGCCGACTACCTGGCTTTTCTGCGCCTGGGAGCGGCCTACGCGCGCTTTGTCGAGGACGCGGCCCTGATCATCGGCACCCATCCCGGGTTGCGCGCCTGGTGCCAGGAATATCCCCTGCTGGTAGAAGCACACCACGGCAAATGGCCAGACTTGTTGCAACTCGTCACCTATTTTCGCGATCACCACGAATGGGACCGGCACTATATCCGGGAGTTGCCGGTAGGGGTACCCACCAAGTTTGTGGAGGAAAACAAAAAGATTCTCCATTTGCTCCTGGAGGCCGTGTTGCCGCCGGCGCTCATTCGCAGCGCCTACACCCCCAATAAGCAGTTTGAGCAACGCTACGGCCTAAAATACCAGCAACCCCTCCTGCGCCTGCGGCTGCTGGACCAGTCGCTGGCCGATCAGCATTTCAGCGGGCTGCAGGATCTGAGCATTCCGCTCGACGCTTTTCAGCAATTAGACCTGCCCCTCCGCCGCCTGATCGTACTGGAAAACAAGACCAACTTCAACAACCTGATGAATTTCCTGACCCTGCCGCAACTGGTGGCTACCGCAGGCTTGTTTGGCAGTGGCTTTCGGGTGGGGCTGCTGCAGGAGGTGAGCTGGCTGCACCACCTCGACCTCTACTACTGGGGCGATATAGATGCCCACGGGTTGCAAATTTTGTCGCAATTGCGGGGTTACTTCCCTCACGTGCGCCCCTTTCTGATGGACCGCGTCACGTTCGATGCTTTTCCGCAATACCACACGAGCGCACCGCTCAGCACCGCTACCACACTTCCTCACCTGACGGACGAGGAACAAACACTTTTTAGTTTTCTGAATAGCAAACAGCTGCGCCTGGAGCAGGAGCGAATTCCACTGGAGGTGGTGCGGAGGGTCGTTGGGGGGTGGTGACCGGCGGAATTAGGGGGCAAGTTCGCAGTTTTTTAGGGGTACATCAGTATTGGAAAGGGCATTTAAAACACCCCTCGTTCAGGAGCGCATTTGCGGGTGGCGTGGCTTGAAAGCACTTAAATATGGCAGGTAACAGGTGCGGTTTCACCAAAAAGTTATATGTTTAGAACGGCAAAGGAGGGAGCGGCAAGCAAGCTTTCTCCGACAGGTTCATCCAATTAAGTCATGGGTAACAAAAAAACAAACGAATGGGACTGTTCGATCTGTTTAAAAAAAAGAAGGCAACCAATACTGGTAGTTCGCAGGTTATTAACGAATCCTCTATTGCTAAATTTGAATTCTTGTCAAAGTATGCGGCCTATTTAGTGCTTCATATTAACAACCAAAATGAAAACAATTACTCCCCCATTGCGGCCTACGAAAATGCTAAAAATGAATTGGTAGGCCATCTGTACGTATCTGACGAGACGAGCTATAGCTTGTCGGCAGATGAAGTGATAGCGAAAATGAGATTGGATTTTGACAATCGCTTAAGCTCAGATAAGATCAAATCATACGTGATTTTTTACCACTCTAAAATTTACAGTGAAGGGATTGATCCCGAAACAATCGGTTTAAACTGTATTTTTATCGAATACAAGAAGCAAGATGGCGAAAATGGCGTCTTCAAAATGCCTTACATTTGGGATGGGGCAGCATTCATCTATCACAACATTTCAGAATTAACACACGAGCAAACCACTGAAATAGTATCTACTGAGTTGGAGGGTGAAAGCATTTCAGCTTATTTTCAAGAGCAAGTAGTCTTTAAACCGGAGATGTAGGGGAAAAGCAATCAAACGCTTCTTTTTTAGCCTCACGGGATTTGTACTTCTCGTAGGCCTTTTGTTTGGGGGAACATCATTTTATTCAGGAATAAGTCTGAGGACTATTCAATTCCCAGCAAATGGGGTCCCGAAAATCCCAACCGCTAGCTCTGCCCAGATTAGGAAGAAAATTACCAGAATGGCCACACCGAGCGCAATTCGATGTGTACGCTTTGTAAATCTCCTTAATCCCCACTCACCTACTAAACCTGTGCTCAACAGGAGGATACCCATCACCATAAAATCCAAAGGCGACCAATTTACCTCAGTCGTGAACTGCATCGCGATGAAGGGTATGAGTAACAAAAGAGGTACTAGCGTTAGCAGGAGGGTGAGCCTTTTGTTTGGTACAGTCATAATTTTGAAAATTTAAGCCACGTTAAAAGTACTTTGAAGTACAAAGTTAGGCAAAAAAATCATACTTGTTCGAATAGGAAGCAAAAAAAATAATCATCCGCTATTCGTAAACTATGCCTACGAATGAATACCAACAGCTAGGCTGTATGTTCCGGCATGTCGCTGCGCGTGCTAAGAAAATAATCATAGCGGATATACTTTAGTAGGTTATAAACTATAATTATTTGTGAATTTATTCATAAAAAAACATAATTATTTATGAAATTTAGTACGATTTGATTATTATTGCCTAATGATAGACAGAACACTTGGTGATCGAATTAAAACAAAAATTGGACGAGGCAAAGCAATTATGATTATTGGGCCACGCCAAGTTGGTAAAACAACATTGATACTCAAATACCTTGAGGGAATAGATTATAAATTTTTTGATGGGGATGATCCGGTAACAAGGTCATCTCTAGATACACCGAATACAGAACAAATAAGAACCTTATTAGAAAACAAAAAGGTTGTATTTATAGATGAAGCTCAAAGAATTAATAGTATTGGACTGACAATGAAAATAATTGTTGATCAATTCAAGGATGTACAATTATGGATTAGTGGTTCGTCTTCGTTTTCTTTATTTAATGAGCTAAATGAACCACTAACAGGCCGGAAATGGGAATATGAAATGTTTCCAATAAGTTGGGAAGAACTAGAAAATTATAAAGGATATTTAACTGCGGAAAGGCAATTAGAGGATAGACTGCGATTTGGGATGTATCCCGATGTTATAAACAATCCCGGTGAAGAAATAGAAGTTTTACAGAATTTAGTTAACAGCTATTTATATAGAGATATACTATCTTATGCAGGTATTAAAAAGCCTGATGTTTTAGATAAACTAGTGAGAGCCTTAGCACTTCAGGTTGGTAGTGAGGTGAATTATAATGAATTGAGCCAGTTAATTGGTGTGGATAGAAATACGGTTGAGAAATACATTTCTGTTTTAGAGAAAGGGTACGTTATATTTCGTTTACCAAGTTACAATAGGAATGTTAGAAATGAAATAAAAAAAGGACGAAAAATATACTTTTACGATAATGGAATCAGAAATATGATTATTGGTTCAATGAATGAAGTTAATCTTCGAACGGATATTGGAGCATTATGGGAAAACTTTCTTATTTCAGAAAGAATAAAGCAAAATAAATATAAATTAACTTTGGCTAAATCTTATTTTTGGCGTACAACCCAACAACAAGAAATAGACTATGTGGAAGAAATCGGCACTACACTGTCAGCTTATGAATTTAAATGGAATCCAAAAACAAAAGCTAAAATATCTAAGACGTTTACTGAGCAGTATAATGCGGAAGGAATTATTATTTCAAGGGATAATTTCAGAGATTTTGTCAAAATATAAATTCCCACAACAAGCCCTGTGACGTCCATGCTCCTAACGGCGCACGGTGCTCATGGAGAAAAAATCAATCGATGACTGAAAACTACCAATCCCAGTTCAGGGAACATTTAAGCAGAGGAGAACATCTTATTTGGACCGGTAAGCCAAAATCAGGGATCGTATTTAAAGCGGCTGATGTTTTTGTAATACCGTTTAGTATCTTTTGGTGTGGGTTTTCGATATTTTGGGTGATTATGGCAGCCCAGTCAGACGTCATCTTTGCCTTGTTCGGGGTGCCTTTTGTTTTTTTGGGATTAAATTTCGTTTTCGGAAGATTTATATTGGACGCCTGGCAAAGGAAAAATACCGTTTACGGTTTTGACCGAAGAGCGAATACTCATTAAATCTGGGATATCCTCAAAAAGCATACAATCAATAAACATAAAGGCCTTAAGTAATATTGAGCTCATTGAAAAGGCTGACGGAACGGGAACAATTTCATTGGGCCCTAATAATACCGCCATGGGTTCGGCAAACGGAATGGACCGGCGGCCGAGAATAAATGCAAGCCCTCAATTAGAAATGATAGCGAATGCCAAGAAAGTGTACCGCCAAATAATTGAACTGCAAAACAAGCTCTAAAACGGGGTAGCACCAAAAGCCGTAAAGCAAGCCACCGCCCAGTGCCAGTCCTACCCGCCAACCGCCACCGGCCGTTTCGCATCCACAATCCATTCACTCCACGAGCCAGCGTAGAGGCCCGCATCACCCAGCCCCGCGTGGGCATAGGCCAGAATATTGTGGCAGGCCGTTACGCCCGAGCCGCAGTAGAAAGTCGTGTGGGGCGCCGGGGGAAGTTCCGCAAAGCGCGCCTGCAGTTCGGCTGCTGGCCGAAGGAGGCCGTTGGGCAACCAGTTGTCGGCAAAAGGCAGGTTGATGGCGCCGGGAATGTGGCCAGCTACGGGGTCAATGGGCTCCACTTCGCCCCGGTAGCGGTCGGTAGCGCGGGAATCGACGACGCGGAAATCAGCATCCTGGCGCTGCGCATCCACGGCTGCTACCGATCGCAACCAGTCGGTCTGTACCTGGCCCATGAAGGCCGTGGGCGTGACTGGCTTCACCGTCGTATCCACCGGGTAATCCCCCGCCAACCACTGCGCGTAGCCCCCGTCGAGCACCGCTACGTTGGTGTGGCCCAGGTAGCGCAGCATCCACCACAGGCGGGCAGCAATGGCGCCCCGGCTGTCGTCGTACACCACCACCTGGGTGGTCGGGCTGATGCCCCAACGGCCAAACAATGCCTCCATTGCCGCTACACTGGGCAGCGGGTGGCGCCCCGTTTTTCCGGGCACGATGGGCCCGCTGAGGTCTTCCTCCAGGTGGGCGTACCAGGCTCCCGGCACGTGCCCCTGGGCGTAGGCGCGCCGACCCGCTTCGAGGTCGCTCAGGTCGGCCCGGCAATCGATGACCAGCCAGTTGGCCTGGTGCAAATGGTCGTGCAGCTCGGCGGCGGCGATGATGGTCTGGTAGGTTGGGGTCATAGCGGGTACGGTTTTTTCTGGACGGATAACATCAGTCTGAGCAAATCTAAGACATCTTCCGCACCCCTTTTCCAAAAAGCAGGAATTTTACCTTGTTTACTAGCCAGGAAAAGCTAATTTTAGGGCTATCCTAGTGGTCTGTCAAGTGTTAATTTTCCGGTTGAGTGTGAGCGAATTTTGGGGCTAATCAAGGCGGGGGTTCCCGCGCATAGCACCGCTACGTAAGGGGTTCTCCAACGCAGAGTAGCCGCAAAAGACGCCACAGGCTACCGGAAGTTTTAGCCTTGACAGACCACTAGACTACTATTTTCAATGTCTTTCCCCCAGGCGCTGCACCCGCCGCTCCGTTGCTCCGCAGCGAAAACCAAATTTTGCCCAGCTTTTTATTGAAAATCCGGTACCCAATTCCCAAAATCAACAGCAAAATTACTGTTATGAAAAATCGCCAATTTGCCTTCCTGCTCCTCCTATTTTGCCTGTTCCTCCAGGTAACGGCCCAGGCCCAACCGCTGCCCGACGCCTTGATGGGCTTTTCGCCAACCGCTGCGGCGACCCAGTTGAGCACCGAAAAACAATTTGACCAATTGCTGACGGCCACCAACCTCGACGAGTGGATGAAGTACATGTCGGCCCGGCCCCACCACGTCGGTTCACCCTACGACAAGCAGGTCGTAGACTTTATCGCCGCCAAATTCCAGGAATGGGGCTACGAGGTGAAGATTGAAAAATTCAACGTCCTCTTCCCCACCCCCAAACTCCGACTCCTGGAGCTGGTCGAACCCACCCCGTTCCGTGCCGCCCTGCTGGAACCTCCGGTTCCCGGCGACCAGTCTTCCACCCAAACCGATGAGGCGCTGCCGGGCTACAATTGCTTTTCGATCGACGGCGACGTTACCGCCGAATTGGTATTCGTCAACTACGGCATCCCCGAAGATTACGAAGAACTGGAAAAGCGGGGCATCGACGTCAGGGGCAAAATTGTCATTGCCAAATACCAGGGCTCCTGGCGGGGAATCAAACCCAAAGTGGCTGCCGAAAAAGGCGCCATTGGCTGTCTCATCTATTCCGACCCGAAAGACGATGGGTTTTACCAGGGCGACGTGTACCCCGAAGGCCCCTACAAAAACGAATACGGCGTGCAGCGCGGCTCGGTGATGGATATGCCCCTGGCGCCCGGCGACCCGCTCACTCCCGGTTACGGGGCCACGGATACGGCCCCACGGCTGAAGCCGGAGGATGCGCCCACCCTGACCAAAATTCCGGTTCTGCCCATCTCTTACCACGATGCCCTACCACTCCTCGAAGCTCTGGCTGGCCCCGTAGCGCCGGCCAGCTGGCGCGGCGCGCTGCCCATCACCTACCACCTGGGCCCCGGCCCGGCCAAGGTGCACCTGAAGCTGGAATTCAACTGGGACCTGCAACCCGCCTACGACGTAATTGCCACCCTGAAAGGAAGCACCTACCCCGACGAGTGGATCATGCGGGGCAACCACCACGATGCCTGGGTACACGGCGCTGCCGACCCGCTCAGCGGACTGGTTACCCTGCTGGAGGAAGCCCGGGCCTTAGCCGCCCTGGCTAAAAAGGGGATGGCCCCCAAACGAACCATGGTCTACTGCGCCTGGGGAGCCGAAGAACCCGGTCTGCTGGGCTCCACCGAATGGGTAGAAACCCACGCCGCCGAACTGGAGCAGAAGGTGGTCGCCTACATCAATACCGACGGCACGGGGAGTGGCTTCCTGGGTGCCAGCGGATCGCACACCCTCGAAAAGTTTTTCAACGAGATCACCCAAACGGTGCAGGATCCGGAAAAAGGAGTGTCCGTATTTGAGCGCCGCAACGCCAGGGAACTGGTGGATGGAAAACCGGCCTGGAGCTACTATGAATTGGGTGCGCTGGGCTCCGGCTCCGATTATTCGCCGTTCTTTCAGCACCTCGGGATTGCGTCCTTCAACCTGGGTTTTGGGGGCGAAAGTGCCGGTGGCGAATACCACACCATGTACGATTCCTACGAGCTCTACAAGCGGTTCAAGGACCCCGATTTTCAGTACGGGGTTGCCCTGGTGAAGGTCGCTGGCCGCACCAGCCTGCGCCTGGCCAACGCCGAAGTGTTACCCTTTGAATTCCAGCATTTTGCGACTACCGTCGCGGGCTACCTGGGCGAAGTCACCAAGCTGGCTGATGATCTCCGCAAGGAAACGGAAAAAGAAAACCGCCGGATCAGCACCGGCGCCTACGCCCTGGCTGCCGATCCGGCGGAAATCACCGTTATTCCCCAGCCCCGGGAACCGGTGCCCTATTTCAACTTTGCGCCCCTGCAAAATGCCCTCACCGAGTTAAAAGCCCAGGCCGAAGCTTTCGAAAAGGCAGCCAAAACCAATACCCTGGATGCGGAGCGAGCCAAGGAACTCAACCAACTCTTGAAAAATATGGAGCGGGCGCTCACCAACACCACCGGCCTGCCCCGCCGGCCCTGGTACAAACACCATATTTACGCACCAGGGTTTTACACCGGCTACGGCGTGAAGACCCTGCCCGGTGTCCGGGAAGCGATCGAACAGCGCAATTTTCCCGAGGTAGCCGAACAGGTGACGGTGTTGGCCAATATCCTGCAGGGGTATAATGCCAAAATTGCGGCTGCCGTAGCCCTGATGAAGTAAGCGGTACGGACCTGGTGGCCTTCCGTATCCCGTAAGGGTTATTCGCCATCTTTTTGCTGGCTACTCATTGCTTTGTGGCACGGATGGGGAAGGCTTGCGCCAGATTAGCCGTATTATTGCGGGCTTTGCTGCGGTGAGGCCGTTTTAACAGAATCATTTACCATCCGTATAATTATCGAAAATGTTGCACCGATTTACCTGCTGGCTGGCTTTCGCGGCACTGCCTTTATTTGCGCTTGCTCAACTACAAGCGCCGAGTGAATTTTTACACCGCCCCCTGGGTGGAACTTTTACCCCGCACCACCAACTGGTGGATTATTTTCAGCACGTAGCGGCCAACAGCGCCAATGTGCAACTCCTGGAATACGGCCGAACCAACGAAGACCGCCCCTTGCTGCTGGCGTTTGCATCGACGGCAGCTAACCTGGCCCAGTTGGAGGCCATTCGCCTGAATCACCTCCGCCGGGCCGGTCTGGCCGAGGGGGCGCCCGATCCCGCCCTGGACCGCGCTATCGTCTGGCTCAGCTACAGCGTCCACGGCAACGAGGCCGCCGGTTCCGAAGCCAGCATGGGCGTCGTCTACGACCTGGCCAATACCGGCAATGCCAACACCCAGGAATGGTTACAAAACACCATCGTCATCCTTGATCCGTCGGTGAACCCCGATGGCTATTCCCGCTACTCGCACTGGTACCGGGGAGTAGCCACTACCGACCGCGACATCAACCCCAGCGTGCGCGAACACCGCGAGCCCTGGCCCGGCGGCCGTACCAACCACTACATGTTTGACCTCAACCGCGACTGGGCCTGGCAAACGCAGGTGGAGTCGCAGCAACGCATCGTCACCTACCAGCGCTGGATGCCCCACGTACACGCCGACCTCCACGAGCAGTATTACAACAACCCCTACTATTTTGCGCCGGCAGCCCAGCCTTACCACGCCTACATCACCGAGTGGCAGAGCAATTTCCAGACGGAAATCGGCAAAAACCACGCCCGCTACTTCGACGCCGAGGGCTGGCTCTATTTTACCCGCGAGGTCTTCGATCTGCTCTATCCCAGCTACGGCGATACTTACCCTACCTTCAACGGCGCCATCGGGATGACCTACGAGCAAGGCGGCCACAGCCGCGGCGGCTCGGCCATTTTAATGCCCAACAACGATACCCTCACCCTCTACGACCGCGTGGCGCACCACCGCACCACCTCGCTGAGCACGGTAGAGATCGCCAGCAAGAGCAGCGATCGGCTGGTGCAGGAATTTACCGACTACTTCACCCAGGCCACCAACAACCCGACGGGGCCTTACAAGACGTACGTCATCCGCGGCAACCAGGCCCAACCACGCCTGCGGGCCCTGCTCCAACTGCTGGATCGCAACGGCATTGTTTACGGACACGCCACCGGCAAGAACAGCATCAGCGCTTTCGATTACCAAACGGGCAAGAACGCCAATATATCCATTGGCCCCAACGACCTGGTCATCAGCGCCTACCAGCCGCGGTCGGTACTGACCCAGGCCCTGCTGGATCCCACCACCACGGTGGTCGACTCCCTGACCTACGACATCACGGCCTGGAGCCTCCCCTACGCCTACGGCCTGGAAGCCTACGCCACCACCAGCAAGGTGCCCGTGGAGCAAGGCTTCACCCCGGCACCTGCCAATAGCGACCTGGGCGTCGAGCCGCACCCTTATGCCTACCTCGTGGGCTGGTCGGGTACCGAGGATGCCCGCTTTTTGGCCCAGTTGCTGAAAGCCGGTATAGTGGTCCGGGCCAGCTCCACGACCTTCCAGCTGCGGGGCAAGACCTACGCACCCGGTACCCTGGTCCTTACCCGGGGAGATAACCGCAAAAACGCCGACTTCGATGAGACGGTGCGCCAACTGGCACGCACCCATCAGGTACAGATCAATGCCATCGGTACGGGCTTCACCGACAACGGCCCCGACCTCGGTTCATCCGCCATGACCTTGCTGAAAGCCCCCCGGGTAGCCATGCTGGCTGGCGAAGGCACCTACTCCAACGAAACGGGTCAGGTGTGGCATTATTTCGAGCAGCGCCTGGATTACCCCATCCACATCTACTACCCCGACGAACTGGACAACTGGACGGGCGCAGACGTAGATGTACTCATCCTACCCGAAGGCTACTACAAGCTGAGCGACGAAATGGCCGCCAGCCTGGCCCAGTGGGTACGCGGTGGCGGTAAACTCATCGGCATCGGTGACGCGCTATCGGCATTGGCCGGGAAAGCCAAATTTGGCCTCAACTACAAAGCCGGCGAAGAGGGACAAAAACCTACGCCGCCTTACGAAGATCACACCTATGCCGGCGCCGAACGCCGCAGTATTGCCGATGCTATTCCGGGTGCGATCTTTGGGGTCGATATGGACCAGAGCCACCCCCTGGCATTCGGATTGCCACAGCCCTATTTCTCGCTCAAGACGGGAACGGCAGCCTTCGCTCCCCTCGAAGACGGGTGGAATGTGGGCCAGCTGGGCGCGGCGCCCCTGGTTTCGGGTTTCGTGGGAGGCAACGCCCGCACGAAAATGCAGAACACCCTCACCTTTGGCGTGCAGGAATACGGCCGCGGCACCATGGTTTACCTGGTCGATAATCCGCTCTACCGCGGCTTCTGGGAAAACGGAACCTTCCTGTTTAGTAATGCCGTCTTTATGGTGGGGAATTGAGACACTTTATAAAAGTGTAAAAGTGTAAAAGTTGGGCAAGTGTAAAAGTTGGAGCTGAGCGCTTATTGGACAGTATCGTCTCCTATCAGCCGCGAGCCGCCCAAGCTGAAGACATGGCAGGCCTTGAAGTCGGAGGTGGCAGGCGAGGAAGTTAGAATATGGACGGTCAATAGTCCTCCTCTGGAGGAGGTGCCTGGAGGGCGGAGGAGGAAAGCGGCGCGAAGTCGGAGGTGGGTAGTATAGATCGTGTAAAAGTATAAAAGTTTGGTAAGTGTAAAAGCAGGGGGCCCCACGACGCTGGTCTGGGGGCCCCTGCTTTCAACAGTCGCCGCGAGCACCAAAGCCGATACAGCCTCTGAAATCAAGGGATCACGCGCACCTAAGCGGGTAGTCCTTCAGGACTACGGCTATAACACAACTTGCAGCCTACCAATGTATGGCTTCAATTAATCTTATCGTTCACGTAATTTGACCGTTTTGCGGTCATTTATTAGGACCTCTATAGAGGTCTAAGTATGTGTGTGCCAGGCATGGCCCTACACTAACGGATGCGGACGCTAATAAAATAGGGTCCAAGTTCCGAGAGAGCCCGCTGACGGGAATCTCATAGACGAAGCCAAGGGTGTCCTGGGTGACTGGGAATCTGAAGGAAGGATTAGTCAAAATCCAGGTGCGAACGAACAGAAATTGAATAGTAGGCCTGTTGATCAGGGGAAGCGTTCCCGACAGCGTATAATCCCAAAAGTCAGCCAGAAGATCAATGGGTAAATTCAGTCGCAGCGGATGAAAGTGTAGGGTCTTACCCTGGGAGGGCTGACT
>Ga0208544_10000900_pt1 | contig 21555 bp, 24 predicted proteins | sample DEB08_DNA_9_FD_184526 | JGI IMG/M metagenome (GOLD analysis project Ga0208544, IMG submission 184526) | Aqueous microbial communities from the Delaware River and Bay under freshwater to marine salinity gradient to study organic matter... | ecosystem: Environmental > Aquatic > Marine > Coastal ... | reverse complement strand
TGCTTTATCCAGCAAGATTTGAATGGCACGAATGGAAGGGTTATCTTTTGTTGTACCTGATTGGCTTGCTTTCAATTGCTGGAATTAGGTATTATTTGGGGGTTTGATATTGCTTATAACCCTGGCGTATTTTTGCAATACCTGCCCGGTTATTGGTGGGACGGTATTTTGTAACCTTCAACCCGCCCACGGGTTACAGCAAACTGATTTTTCGAATTGTGGGAGGGATTAAATTTTAATCGTCGTTAAAATGAAACACGGATCTTTATTTTCAGGAATAGGCGGCTTTGACTTGGCTGCGCAGTGGATGGGATGGGAAAATATATTTCATTGCGAATGGAATCAATTTGGGCGCCGCGTTCTTTCACACTACTGGCCTGAATCAATCTCTTATGAAGACATCACAAAAACAGATTTTTCTACCCACTCAGGGCAAATTGATATTCTCACAGGAGGATTCCCGTGCCAGCCATACAGCACAGCAGGTAAGCGACTTGGAAAGGAAGATGACCGCCACCTCTGGCCGGAAATGCTTAGGGCAATTCGGGAGATTTCCCCGCGTTACGTCGTGGGCGAAAACGTTCGCGGCCTCACTAATTGGAATGGAGGGCTGGTATTCGACGAGGTGCAGGCTGATTTGGAATCTGAGGGCTACGAAGTCATCCCGTTTTTACTTCCAGCTTGCGCCGTCAACGCTCCACACCGAAGGGATAGAATTTGGTTTATTGCTACACACGCCAACAACATACGAAGCAGTAAGCAGAAAAAATCCAAGGAACAGTCGAGGGGAGCCAAAACTGGAAGCGCAAGCACGAACAATGGCGAACAATCTGCAAATGCTCCCAACACCACGAGCGACCAAAATAACGGGCGGAGACAGGGCGGACTTTACACCAAGCTTGCCGGGGTTGATGCTGAAGGGCTTGTTGCCAACGCCGACAGTAATGGACACGAACTGCGGGGACTTGGCGAAGATAGATGCAAGGCGGGCAAGGGCGCTGGAATCGAAGAAAAACAGCAATGGCTTCGGCGTGACATTAGGGGAGTTAGCCAACAGACAGGACAATGGGAAAGGTTCCCAACTCAATCCCCGATTTGTAGCGGAGATGATGGGCTTCCCGCCGAACTGGACGGAATTGCCGTTTCTCGACACAGAAAAGAATCCCTAAAAGCCTACGGGAACGCGATAGTTCCACAAGTGGCATTGCAGATTTTTAAAGCGATTTCTGATGTTGACGGTAAATAAATATTTACAATCACTTGCTTTTAAGTAAATAAATATTTGCCTTTACGTCATAATCAAAAATCAATAGCCATGAAAGCATTAAAGTATTTTTTAGACTGTGACACCCAATTGGTACATATTGTTGCCGAACAATATCATCACTTAGTTGATGTAATAAATTCGGGCGAATCAAGCGACAGAGAAGTAAATTTAGCTAAAGACAAAATTGTGCAAAACTGCAAGGTGCTGATTAAACTAGATGCCTCTATGCAAACCCTTGACTTGTTCGATTAATCAAAATAAAATCAGAAATCTATGTGTAAATGTTCCTACGTTGGTTGCAAAAATGAATCAAAAGTAAAGGTTGAAAACAAGTAGGGGGCAAAGCAAACCTTTACCTATTTCTGCAACGATCATCAACCAGACTGGATAAGCGAAGGTTTGGAGAAAAGCCCCGAAACCACAATTTTTGGAATCACAAAATCCTGGTATGAAGTCGCAAAATAACGATTGGCACGCCAGATATAAGGCGATGAAAAAAGCAATAGGGTTAACCAATGCGGATATTTCAGAAGCAACGGGAAACACTACCAACAGCATTAAGACAATAACCCAGCCCAGCCGGATGGCTGATAACTGCCCCGGATGGCTAAAGTTTGCAATAATCGTCTTTGAGCTGATGCAGAAAAAAGATAACAATAACATTCACAATAACCAGCCTTCGGGCGCAATACCAAGACAATGGAACAACTGTATTACCTGGCGGCATTTATGGGCGCAATATCAGGAGTGGTCTACTGCACCGCCCAGCTCGCCCGTTTACATAACCTCGGCAAGCGGCGGCACACGCCAACACCAGAGGATTAGCCAACATCAAAACCAGCATTAAACCACAACACATGAATATTATCTATTACCTAGTTTTTACCTTCTGGCTATCACTGGACACCATGCCAGCAGCAGTTGTACTACCTGGCACGCCATGCGCCAAAGAAGGCTGCACACTTGAAAGGAAGCAAGGGATGTTCTATCAGCGCGATCAGGTTTGGCCGGGCCTGGTTTGCACAAAGGATCATTCACTGTACATCGACCCGGCAAACCCGCCATTCCAAAACCAATGAACGACGACAAGAACGACCAGATCACACTGTTTTTAAGCCTGGCAATAGTCCTGGCTGGAATAGTGTTCTTAATTTATAAGTTAATCACCATGTAAATCAGACACCAATGGAAGTATTATTGATAACACTAACTTTCCTGTACCTGGCAAAAGGATTCCATGTGGCAGAATCCCAAAGTGAAAAACATGGCCACCATCCAATGTGGATTTTGGCCGTCATCCTTTGGCCTATTGTAAATAGTAAAAACTAAACATCATGCAAGAATCGAACGAAGAAAAAGACAAGATTGTCTTTCGTGTATTGATCCCGAACGCCAACCGGATCGTGAATGAAATCCAGGCGACCATTGGCCAAAACTCAATCAGAGAGGCATTGGTCATGGCTGATGACCTTGGAGTGAAAGACGAATTTGAAGAACACATTCAATTGTGTGATGAAGTCGAAGGAATACTTAAATACCTTGTTTTGTGCAGAATGCCAGTGAGCAAAGGAACCAGGATTTCAGTTAGAAACGACCTCCACGCATTCAGCGTCGAAGCCATTAATTACAAGAATCTGCACAAAAAGAAAGCAATTCTAGCACAATTCTTTCTTTGCAAAGTTTTTTAGTCTATATTTGTGACAGTAATTTGCTTCAGGAGGTTGTAGCCCTAAAGCAAATTTGATTCGCTGAAGAATCATCAAGGGGCATCCAGCTACAACATGGATTGCCCCTTTCTATTTTCTGCTTAATCGACAATTATGAAAGCACTTCCACCACCACGATTCCAAGTGATGTCACAGCAAGAAATCATCCTGGCCAAAGCTAGGCTTGAAGCAGAACAACGTCTGGCTGTTGCCGCCAATGCACTTCTGAGGGCAAGAACCGAATACAAGGAAGCCAAGAAACACCTTTCCTTTATCAAGGCTGATCCAGATCAGGTTGTTGATTGGCATTACCTGGAAATGGATCATGCTATTTTGTGGAAGCGATACTGCTTTCAATCAGGCAACCCATACAAAGCAAAGCGCAAAATACTTTAACCCATGAGTAAGACACAAAAGCCATTTAGCCCATCAGAAAACCACAGCTACAACGTAAACGTGGCCACAGCACTGAAAAGAAACACTGGCAAGGCAACGCTGCTGAAAGAGTTTTACCGATCATACAGGCATTGGAAAGCCAACGACAATTCATTTCGTGATGGCTTTCACTGGTTTTTCTTGAAGATGACTGCATTGGAAGAACTTTATCCTGAATTCACTGCTGCATCAATGTACCGATGGCTGAAGGAACTTGAAGAAGAAAGTCTGATCGCATCCCGTGATGACCTGAACAAGCACGGGTACGACAGAACAAAGTGGTTCACGGTAAATGAATTTGCCTATGAATCGCTTTCAGCAGGTAAGACGCTTGCCTGGTTGAATTCTCAAAATGAGAATAGCGAAAACATTGAATTCTCAAATTGGAAAACAGCAATTATCAAAATGAGAAATGCAATTCTCAAAATGATGAACAGCAATTCTCAAAATGATACTACGATACAACCTTGTTTAAATCCTTGTGAAGAACCTTGTTTAAATCCTAAAAGCGAAACTGGCGTTTCGTTGTCTTTGTCTAAAACTGATCTTCAAGAAGATTTTGACAAAAAAGAAGAAAAAAATTCCGGCCAAAAAGAAGAAAAGCAAAGGATGATTGAAGATGCGATCAGTCTGATTGGTGTTCTGAATGCTTTTGCCGGGCGAAGCTTGCCTTGTGATCCAGATGGCAGGGGTAGCAATAATGTTGATTATGTTGTATCTTTATTGTCACAAAAGATGAAGGGAAAGCACTTGTATTCATTTGAAAACGTGGAACTGGTGATTCAGTACAAGTGTTTTGAATGGATGAACACCAAGGAGCAGAAGTACCTTCGACCTTCTACTTTGTTTGGAAGTAAGTTCAGCAAGTATCTTGACGATGCAGAAGAAGCCAAAGACAATCCGGCGTTTTTGAATGCGGTCAAGAAAGCGAAGCAATCCGAAGAAAAAGCAAACGGCCATAACAATTTATCGACAGCAGGTGCAATTACACATGGTGTCGCCAACCGTTTACAAAACTGGTAAGTCATGAATCAAGTAATCAACACCGGAAATCGACAAATTGCCAAGGCTGGACAAAATGTTCTTGAAGAACTTCGCAGGACGTGGGGCCAACTTGAAGTTACGCGAACTGTCGTGGCAGTGCAAGATGAAACACCAGCGTTTGTCCAAAAAACATTCCTGGTTGATTCTCCAAACAAGCGGCTTAACAAGGGTGTCAGCACTGAAGTCTTTCACCGATTCGCAGCAATGGTCAAGCCAGAAGATGAAGAACGCATTTCCAATATAATCAAAGCTGGCTGTTTTGAAGTCAACAAGGCCATTCAAGCCTTTGAGATTGCGCCAATGGTTGCCACAGATAGAAAGATCAAGCCTGTCACCTGGGACCAGGCAGCGGCATTGAATTCTCCGTCTATTGCAACCCTGGTCAAATACAAGGGAGAAGAAAAGGCAGAAGCATTGGTCTACATGATGACCTTTGCCTTCGCCAAAAAGTTTGGCCGACGAAACGACCTTGACGAAGCACAGATTGAAGAACTGGCTGCTGACATTGTGGTTCAGTACAAGAACCTGTCAATCGCAGACCTGAAAATGATCTTCACCACGACGCTTCAGGCATCGAAGAAGCTGTTCAACCTGGATTACCAGGGAATCATGGCTGTTCTTGAAGAAAGTCGCCAGGACAAGCTGGATCATGCCACACGAAAGGCCATTGACGAACACACCAGGCTTGTTGCTGGTGAAAAAGAACGTCGGTCACGAAAAGAACACGGAATGGATGACGAAGGCAAAAGGCTTGTTGCAGAATCGGTTACAAAGTACGCCAATGACCAGGCATCAGCAAATGGCCAGTTATCCGGCAAAGATTAGAAAGGCGTTTTATTATAGCAAGGTGTCGTTCACGCGGCATCTTGCTTTTCACCACAAAAAATTGACAACAAAATGAACGAAGCTAAAGCACATGTCATCTTGGGAATATGGGTTTTGTGCCCAGATTGCATGATGCAAAATGAAATAATACAAGAAGCAAACAATCAAAGGGTTTGGACATTAGGCAATCCAGTAGTTGAGAAATGCAAACTAGAGATAGACTGCAAATTTTGCGATGAATCATTTATTGTCACATCAATATCTTTTTAACAGCTCACCATAAAAATTGACCAATGATACTTTCATTCACACGCGAATTCACCTGGGACAAGCCGACCAACTTCAAGCAAAAGATCAATTTTTGATGGTTAGCCTATTGCGAACAATTGTCTTTGGCAAAAAGCATCGACAAAAGGCCATCCCACAAACAAGGTATGTCTACCTGATGGAAAGAGTTTCAAACCGAGATTGGACAACGATCAGGCAAGGAAGAAGGGAAATCAAAATCGGAATTGCCAAGGATACAAATCAGAGAAACAAAACCGTCGACATTGGCATTCCTGGAAAAGTTGTCATCCTGGACCAATACAAAGTCGAAAAGGCAAGCCAGGTAGAAACAGAACTTCACCGGATTTTCAAGTCACACAACTTCACTGTAAAGGGCGCAAAGTCAGGATCAGGAAAGACTGAATTTTTCCGGCTTACAAATGGCCAGATCAGACAAGCCAAATCAGTTCTACGAAAGCGGCAAAGACAAAAAACACCACCGCTTTTCAGGATCGTTATTTTTTCAATAGTATTCGTTTACCTACTACACTACTTTATCGCATAAATCGACAACAATGACCAGAAAAGACCAATTTTTATCAGTCCTGTCTATTGAGTTAGAAGAATCAGCCAGGAACACATCTGACACATTATGCAAGACGTATGACGCATGGACTAAGGCTGCAATTTTACGTGCCATTGGATCTTCGTCAATATTTGATCGTGAATCAGTAGCTAAATGGATGGGATTGACAATCTACCAGTTGAACAGCCGATTAAGCAAGCCCAATGCCAAGAACTAAAGCTACGACAGTTTACACAGTAATAAATTCAGAAACTAATGTGCTTGTAAATTACGCAAGCATTGCAGCAATGATAACCGATCCAGGCAATAGCATAAATGTAACTCCATCACATTGGTCTGTTTACATAGCTGGGAAGGGTTATCCGGTAAACTACAAAGGCTACACAATACATCGACAATACCTGATCACTGGCATAATTGCCAGGCTAAACAAAATCAAGGCAAATGATACAGCAAAAGCAAAAACAGTGTAGGGGAACGGGCATGGCCAAAGGAACTGGCTGTGGGTTTGTTGGCTTCCATAACTCAATGCACAAGGGATTGTGTTCAACCTGCTGGCCTGAATGGTTGCTTGAATCAGAAGAAGGTCAAGAATATCTTCAACGTGTTCAGGTCAAAGCAACAAAGCAAGTGGAACACAAGGCCATGAAGAAGACAGCAATAGCAAAACGCGATCTTCTAAGCGTCGACGCATACCGGGCAAAGGTTCTTCAGCCAGTGATAAATGAGATTGCCAGACTGATTGACCATGAACAGCCTTGTATTGCATCAGGCGTGACTTCTGGCAAGTTCAGCGGCGGTCACTTCACCAGCGTCGGCGCAAATCGGCTGATTGCATTGGACCTTCACAATATTCACATTCAGGCATATCACAGTAATGGACCACAAGGTGGCCAGCCAATCGAATACCTTCAAGGCTTGCGGAATGTGTATGGCAATGATTACGCTGAATATGTCATGGCACTTCGTGGGTACCAGCGACAGCACAAGTTCAAAAAGTTTGACCTTGAATCCGCTTACCCGGTGGCCGTCAGGATCAAGAACAGGCTGAAAAGAAACCTTGCAAAGCGAACACCAGAACAACGGATCAAGCTTCGCAACATCATCAATTTAGTGATCGGTCTGTACCCGGCCAGCACTTTCATAGCCAAAAATACAACCACATGATATACCTACTAGCCGGATTCGTAATTGGTGCAGCAGTAGCAGCAGCCATCATTTTGAAGAAGCCTGATGATCAGATCACGGGTATTTAGCCAAAAAGCAGTTAAAATGAAAGTATTGATAGCGTGTGAGTATAGTGGCACCGTCAGGGATGCGTTCCGGGCAGTTGGCCACGATGCTGTTAGTTGCGACCTACTACCAACTGATGTACCAGGGCCACATTATCAAGGCAGCGTATTTGATATTATTCAAGATGGTTGGGATTTGATGGTTTGCCATCCTCCATGCACTTACTTATGTATTTCTGGTTTGCACTGGAACACTAAGCGACCAGAAAGAGCAGCACAAACAAATTACGCTATCAAATTTGCTTTGGCATTAATGGATGCACCCATTGAGCATATTGTAATGGAAAACCCCATAGGATGCCTAAGCAGTCGCTACCGTAGGCCTGACCAGATAATACAGCCCTATGAGTTTGGGCACGATGCAAGCAAGGCTACTTGTCTTTGGTTGAAAAATCTACCATTGCTATTGCCTACCGAATACATAGCACCTCGCATTGTTGATGGGTTGCCAAGATGGGGAAACCAGACAGACAGTGGACAGAACAACCTACCACCAACAGCCGACAGGTGGAAGATCAGGAGCGAAACATACGCGGGGATTGCAAAAGCTATGGCTGAACAATGGGGCGTTCCGGCTAACTATCAACTACAAATCACATTTTAGACAATCTGAATCAAAAAAATAGTTGTAAATTGCTATCGTTGTTGCATCCGCGATCGATGGCAAGCAACTTCAAAAGTCTTCACATGGGATTACATTCACAAGGTCAGCCATTGATTTGGCTGGCCTTTTTGATTCATTAAGAATTATTGTATATTTTTGAGATTGAAAAAGTTGACCGAATGAATATCTGGACCAGATTCAAAACGTTATCAGAAGCAAGGCCAACCCTTCAGCGAAGGAATTGTTGGATATGTTGTGATCACTGCAAAGTAAACTGGAACGATATTGAGCCAGCAACAACGCACGTTCACATGACTTCTTCTGTTGCCAAAGGAACAACTGTCACCAGGTTCATTTGCGACAACTGCTTGTTGATCCACAATGCAAAGCAAGAAGATTCAGTGTAACACCACAAACAAAAGACTATGGCGAAGGGAAGTCAAAAGTCACGTATTGACCGACAAGTGGTCAAAATAGGTGAACAAGAATTCAGATTGGCAAAACCACACAAAGGTGTTGACCTGCCAATAAAAGAGAAGATAGAGATTGCAAAAGTCATCTGCCAATTCTACGAAACAGACGACCACACACTTGAAGAATGCTGCCAGGCTGTTGGCGTAAATTCAAGAACCTTCTTCAAATGGCGTGCTGACCTGCCTGAAATCTCTGAGATATATTTACAAGCGGATAAAGAAAAGGAAACGATCTATCGTCACAAGCTTCGCCAAAGGGCCAGAACCAACGCTGAACGATTAATGGATGGCTACACGGTAGAACTGACAGAACACGAAGCAGAACGTTTCGTGGACCAGGCAGGGAACGTCACAATGGTCACCACAAGAGTAAAGCGAAAGGAAGTCTTTATTCGGCCATCGGTCAAGCTTACTGAAACGGTTTTGTACAACATGGATGGCCGGAACTTTGAAAAGAACCCTGGCGGCATCGAAGGCGTCACCGAAGGCACCAACATTCCACCAATAGATTGGGTCGAATGATTATACAAGCTAAATCACAAGATCAAGCGAAAGCGGCACCAATCAATAAGGTTTACAAACCGCTTTACACGTCCAACAAAAGATACTACCTGGTGACAGGTGGTCGTGGATCACTAAAGTCTTCGACGGTCCATGACTTTATTGCCCGGCTGACGTATCAACGTGGTCATGGCATCCTGTTCACCAGGTACACAATGGCCGCGGCTGAACTTTCGATCATCCCTGAATTCAAGATCACACTTGATCGGCTTGGCATCACGGGTGATTTCCACATCACAAACAAGGTTATCACCAACAAGCGAACCGGATCGTTCATTTACTTTTCTGGAATCAAGACATCAAGTGGGGACCAGACTGGGAAGCTAAAGTCGATTGCAGGAATAACAACATGGGTGATCGAAGAAGGAGAAGACTTCACTGATGAAAAGGCGTTTGACACCATTGACGATAGCATCAGGACAACAGCACAGCAAAACAGGGTGATCTGGATTCAGAACCCAACAACCCGCGAACACTTCATCTACAAGCGGTGGATTGACGGAAACAGCCGACAGGTTGAAATTGATGGGTACAACATCACAGTCAGCAATCACGACCAGGTTGAACACATTCACACCACATACAAGATTGCAGAACGCCAGGGCTATTTGTCACGGGATTGGCTATTTAAGGCTGAATCAAGTTACCGCGATGCTGAAGAACTGGTGTTCAATGCCAAAAGAACCTGGACAAAGACAGACGAAGAACTTGACATTGAAATACATCGGATTCGCCATTCATCGTACTACTACTACAATTACATCGGTGGATGGCTTGAACGTGCTGAAGGTGTGATCTTTGACAACTGGATTGAAGGCGAATTTGATGCAATGATTCCTTCTGTCTATGGCATGGACTATGGGTATTCACCTGATCCGCTGGCGTTGGTTCGTGTTGCTGTTGATCGGAGCAGAAAACGGATATACCTGAAGCAATACATCTATGAAACCCACCTTGACGACGTGCCAGGGAGGTTGGCCATGATTAACGACTTGCAAAAACGTGATCTGATTGTAGCTGACACCAACGAGCCAAGAACAACAAACAAGATCGACCGAGCCGGGTTCAATATCGTGGATGCAAAGAAAGAAATGATCGTTGATGACATCAGGGAGATCAAAACATACCTGATTGTAGTTGATCCTGATTCAAAAGACATCAAAACCGAGTTGAACAACTACGTATGGAATGACAAGAAAGCATCCATACCGACAGATAAGTTCAATCATGCGTTGGATGCTGCTAGGTACGGGTTCCGTCGCCTGGTGCTGCCTAAAAAACGCGGTGTCAGGCTTAAAAATTGACAGATTCAAAACTTTTGGTTATATTTGGGCTTAAATCATCATATTTCGGCCCAAGGGACAGGCGAAGTAATCACCAAAAAAAACAAACACGATGCTTTGTAACTGTCCACAATCAGCAGCAATCGCAACCATTCCTGTGGTCGATTGCATTGAACGATTTGGAGAAATCCAAAAAATAATCATCCAACGCACCAAAAACGGTGCAGTCCTGAACGAAATTGTGGTTGGCACCGATGATCCAACCTTACTGGCAACATGGACTGTCTTGAAAGCGGCTGTCGATTCGACCAAAGTTCAAGTCACACCCTATATTGCGGAATTGACCAATGACGAAGCCGATCCCCGTGAAGCATCTTCACCTGGCGTTGGTGGAATATCGCAGGTTCTTGGTTCCGACTTTAGCCCGGTGACCGGATATTTACACGAAGTCCCACAGAAGATCATCAAGGTGCTGAAGCAATACAACTGTGAAGTTGGTGTTTCTGTCTTCCTGATCAACGAACATGGCCAGATTGGTGGCCTGGCTGATGACAACCTGGCCGTGACTAAAGTTCGTGGAATCCCTGTTCGGTCGTTCTTCGTTGCTGATAAGAAGTTCGGTGGCCGTGACGATGTTGACAAGAACCGGATCATGTGGAAGTACCTTCCCAACTTTTCTGACGAATTCACGATCATCAATCCTGCATTCGATCCACTTAGCGAACTTTAACCACGACCAATGGACAATCCAGAAGTTATTCTTCAGCATCCACTTTGGGAAGGCCCGCGAAAGTTCAAATACGAACACGCAATGAACATTCTTGAACTGGAAAAGATTCACCCATCAGGGATCGCTATTGCTGAAGATTCACCCATTGAAATCAAGTTAGATGCCGCTGTCGATCCAGGAAATTCAGGAAATTCTGACAAAAAAGCCAAGCGCAGACAAAGGGATAATTCCTAAAGCTGCACTTCAGGAAAACAGGCTTCGCTTTCACAGTGAAACCTTGCTTGATGAAACTGGCGCAAGCACAGCCTTCACCAAGTTCACCGAATTAGTCAGAACACTTTTGCCACAGGACAAATACCAGATGTTCCTGTCGCTATTTCAATTCCCTGTTAATACAGTGACATTGACCGACCAGATATACACGGCACTTGAAAAGCTGTTTGACGGTCGGAATCCTGTTTTTCGATATGACTTTGCATCACCAGAATACGCTGAAGATTGGCAAAGATACAGAAGCCGCGTGTTGAAAGAACCTAGTGTCTGGAAGACACGCGGCTTTGAAATGATGAAGACGGCAATCAATTCAATCGTCATTGCTGATTTGCCTTCAGAACAGGTTGGTGAATATCCAGAACCCTACTTCTATTTCTTGCCGATCACCGATGTTGTTGACTTCAAGAACGAGAAAGGCGAAGTGTTTGATTGGATCATGTTCAGGCAAGGTGAAGACCGAATTGCTGTGTTTGATGACACTTCATTCAGGGTGTTCAAGGTTGCTGGAAAATCAAGCGTTGATGTTGAATCCACACCAATCACAGAAAGCCAACACGGTTTGGGTTATTGCCCGGCCAGGTTCTTCTGGACAACGCCAGCGAGTTATAGAAGCCCACTGATCAAGAAGTCACCGCTTTCAAATATCCTTGGCAAGCTGGATATGTTGTTGTTTTTTGAGGTGTCAAACGAACACCTGAACCTTTATGGCCGATATCCGATCTATTCAGCATTTGCAGCCGATTGTGACTTTGTCCATGACGAAACAGGCGAATACTGTGATGGTGGTGTTCTTCGTGCCAGGGATGGAAACTACCTGATCAGCGGTTCACGACCAAAGGCTTGTCCGGTGTGCGAAAAGAAGCGGCTTGACGGACCAGGTAGCTTTATTGAGATCGACCCCCCATCCAGGCAGAATGACAATGCCGACCTTCGCAACCCTGTACAGATCACCAAGATTGACCGTGATTCCCTTGACTACAACAATGAAGACATTGATCGTCGGCGTTCTGAACTGTACATTGCTATCACTGGCAATCGGGGAATGGCCATCAACGACAAAGCCGTCAACGAAAAGCAGGTGGTTGCTATCTTTGAAGGTCTGGAAGCGGCACTGAAAACACCACAACAGAACTTTGAGAAGATAATGACCTGGACTGACGAAACGATTTGTCGGCTTCGTTACGGATCAGAAAACTTCACAGGCGCATCAATCAGCCTTGGCACAGAACACTACATCTTCACGCCATCGCAATTGATGGAGATGTACAACCTGGCCAAAGAATATTCATTCAGCGTCAGCACACTTGACCTTCTTGAAGATCGGTACCATGAAACAGAATTCAGGAACAACCCAGAACAGCTTCAGCGTCAAATCATCCTGAACAACCTTGATCCTTTCCGGCACCGAAGCGTTGACGAAGTGCGGGTGATGTACAAGGAAGGCCAGATCTCCTACCAGGACTACATGATCAAGGCCAACTTCAGTTCATTCATTATGAGATTTGAACGGGAAAACTTGCCAATTACTGAATTCGGATTGGCTGTCAGTTTTTCAAGGAAGATTGACGGAATCAGGGTGGCATTGGAAGGATATGCAAATCAAATGCAGCCAGCAGCACCACAGGCAATCACTTAACCCGCTGCTGTCTAAATATTAATTCACAAAACAGAATGTCATCATGGCAAAATCAAATTCAACACCAACTTCAGGAAAGGTCATCAAGATCGACCTAACTGAAGAAGAAAGAAACAATAAGGAACTGGCCAAAGGTCGGATCACAGAATACAGTGTTCCACCAGGCGAAGAAGATGCCATTCACGTCGAAATCGAAAAGACGGAATTCAGCAGCGTTGGCAAGAAGAAATCTGTTCCGACTGTACAGAAGTTTGACCAACGGGCCTGGCTGAACTTCAGAAAACACTGTTCTGGACTTGGTTACAACCACGTTCGGATTATCTATGCACCAGAAGAAATTGCGCCTGAATTCCTGGCCATTGTTCCGTTGAATACCGAAAACCCCAACAAGTAAACACATTTAACCCCAATTTCAATAACCTTAAAACAAGGGACGTTTTATGTTGACTAAAGAAATCTTAAAATCGAACATTGGAAGCCTGACTGATGAACAGATCACGGCAATTGAACTGCTTTCAAAGAATGACGAAGACAAAGTCATTGGAACAAAGGTTCGTGAAATCCACGATGCCTATGACCAGGATATTGCTTCGATCACCGGAAAACAGAAGCCAGAAAACACCAAGTCCTATGTCTTCCTGAAAGATCAGCTTTCCGAACTTCTGGAAAAGTCAAAGTCAGGTGAAAAGGCTGCTGAACTTCAGAAGACCATTGAATCGGTCACGGCTGAACGCGATGACATGAAGAAGAAGATTGCATCAGGATCAACTGACGAAGCAGTCAAGGCACAGCTTTCTTCGCTGGAACAAAAGCTGAAGGATAAGGAAAGCGAAATCACGACAGTCCGGTCTGCGATGGAAACCGAAAAGCAACGGCTTTCTGACCAACTGGCCGACCAGGTGAAACAGTCTGCACAATTGCAACTGAACCATTCGATTGATTCTTATCTTTTGGAACACAAGATCAAATTCAAAGCCGGAATTCCTGACAGCATTCTTCAGGAAACCATTGCCAATAGAAAGGCTGCATTAGTAAGCAAAATACAGATCGACCAAGTTGACGACGGGAAAGGTGGGAAGGTTGTTGTTGTGCGTGACGAAAAGGGGGAAATCATGCGGAATCCAGACAACAAGCTTGAACCTTATTCACCTGGCGAACTATTCGCAAAGAATGTGTCTGACATAATTGATCCAGGTCAGCGGCAAACAGGTAGCGGAACCAACCCACCACCGGGCAGCGGGAAGTCCACAACCCTTGATTTGTCGCCAGCACGATCACAAGTGCAAGCGGATCAGATTATTGTTGGCCATATTCTAAAGAACGAAGGGATTGCAAAAACAGACCCAAAGTTCGGTGAACGTCAGAAGGAACTTCGATCTGAACACAAGGTGTCTGAACTTCCAATGCGTGAAGCTGGCACTGAATAGTTTTTCAATCATGCGGCACGGGTCACCGCTCATTATTTTAACCTTACAAATAATTCATTATGAGTTTAGTAAACACGCGGCTTCAGGCTTTCCGAGCCACCGCAATGCTGGACAAATGGGAAACCCGTGCTAGTCGTTGGGGAGCCTTAGATATGTTCAAAGCACAGACTGACGCACCAGGCAGCATCATCAGCGATGATCTGAAGACGAAAGCAATCGCTGCTGCTGGTTCTTCATTGCAAGTTCCTGTCATCGACTACGATGCAGGTGTACAGGTCACCAACCAGACCATTCCTTTGGTTGTGACTGATTCAGCATCAACCAGCCAGTTGGTAAGCATCACGTTCACCCACTACTATTTCGGCTTCCTGATTCATCCGGCGGCACACTTCAACAACGAAATTTCCATGCAACGGGATTTCAATGCGAAGTTTGAGAAGAAGATGTATGCAATGGCCAAGATGATGGATGATGCAGCATTGGCGGCACTTGAAGCCAGCAAGACACAAGTATTAGGCGACACACTCGGCGGTCGTTATGCCTTGACTTCAAACGTCATTGTTGGTCCATTGGCTGAACAAGACGCTGTTGTTGGTGACATCAACCCGTTGATGGCCGGAAATGACTTCTTTGGCAACATTCACGTTGTAGCCAACGGATCAATGGAAAGCCACATTCGGAATCGCTTATTGGAAAAGGGCCAATTCAACAGCGAAGACAAGCAATACCAGTACAACGACAAGATTTGGCACTTCACCAATGGTCTGGCTAATGGTGCCGGACACAAAGCCACTGCCTTTGCCGTTCAGTCCAATGCCGTTGGATTGCTTCAACAGTTCGCGCCTGATTGCGTGATGGGTAACCGAACCCACAAGCACCTGTGGGACATTGAAACGCTTCCCATCCTGAATATGCCAATTGGCGTGTACCAGTACGACGATGCTGTTGATGGTTCTGCGCTACACGGTGCTGCATCAGCACACTTGACTGCAACCAAGGCTGAAGCCTATGCCTTCCACCATGCTGTTGCATACATTACGCCTTACAATAGCGCACCAGTAACCAGGGCCAGTGCGGTTGCAAAAGTCGCCATTGCCACGACGTAAACATCAGTTCTTTTAGCTGACGTTCGGTTTTTGGGGTTAATGAAGGGGCGGCTGCTTTCTTGCTGTCGTCCCTTCTAACTTAAACATCAAATATGTACAACGCAAGCACATTAAAAACAGAACTGATTGGTCTTGTCGGATGGCGGCAAAACACTGATCCTTCTGGATGGCAGTTGACAAGCATGACCACATCTTCTTCAGGACTTTGGTTTGATGGTGTTCACCCGATGCTGTCGCTGGATAACCTGATTAGCATTTGTCCAAGATTTGATGTAATTGATGACACGCCATCTGTTGTCAACCAGGCTTTCACCGATTGGTTGAAGGCAAAGACCGAAGATGCGATCTTGAAGGCAATTGAAGCATGGATTGACGCAAAGTTTGAGAACAAGACAGCCAATAACCTTCTGACCAAAGCTGACCTTTTTGATGTGACCGGAAACCTGATCGACCTGGAATTATCTTCAGGCAAGGTCGTTGGTATTGAGATCACGCCATCACACCAGAAAAGCATGACAATCGGTGTCAGGAAAATTGGTCTTCAGCTTGACACCAACCAGTTCTTGACCATCAACCTGTTCAAGTCTGGACAATTTGAGCCGATTGATACGGTTGCGGTTGATTACCAAGGCGAAGGTTCTGTTCAGTGGGTAACTGTCGATTGGGATTTGAAAGGCGAAGGTTCCTATTGGATTGCATACGATCAGCGAGATTTGACAGGCAATGCGATCAATGGTGTTCGTGATTACACTTTTGATTCACGCGGTCTGACGAACTTTCCATCAGGAAGGTTTTTTACGGCAATCGCTTTTAATGCAGCGGTGGCCAATGCCAACAATCTTTGGGACTTAGCCAGGAACAATTTCACAGTTGAAACGAATTACGGCTTGAATCTTTCACTTGATGCCAGGTGTGACTATACTGATTTCATTGTCGATCAGAAAACCCTTTTCAAAACCTTGATTTCGCTTCAGGTGGGCATGGATTTACTGCGAGAAATCGCGTTCAACCCACAAAGCCGGATCAATCGTAATGAAGCCAACGTGACACGTTCACAACTGCTTTATGAAATTGACGGGGACACGCAAGGTCGCAACGACTTCAGCGTTTTGGGACGCTACAAGAAAGCACTTGAAGCGATTCAGTTTGATACCACTGGCATTGACAAAACCTGTTTACCATGTCGAAGACAAGCAATTCGCCACAAAGCAATTGGCCCACGATTATCGGGTCACTGGTAGCAATCATCCTGATGATGGGATTCATCTTTGTTGACCTGAAAGTCATGGTCTACATTTGTTTCATCATAGTGATTCCGCTTCTTTTGCTGAAGATCAAAAGCGATTCAAGAAAACCACGAAAATGATTGATGCAATCCAAAGGGTTATTGAAAATATCCAGACGTTTGAACGAACAAGCGATCAGATTCTTATTGACCTGGCAAAGAATCGCCAACGGCAAATAATCAAGTTCAACACCGACCAACTGGATTCTGGCCAGGCAAGCGACGGATCAGAAGTCCAACCGTCGTACAGACCAAGCACCATTGAACGCAAGAAGCGAAAAGGCCAACCATACGACCGGGTTACACTGAAAGACGAAGGTGATTTTCACGCTTCGTTTTTTGTGCGTTTTGGATCAGACGAATTTGAAATCGAAGCGACAGACCAGAAAAGGGTGTATCTGGAAAGAAAATACGGAACTGACATCTATGGACTTTCACCGGAAAATCTTGGTCAGTTAATCGGATTGATCAATGATGACTTCATCGAAGCACTAAGAAGACAAATCACAGCATGATCAGAACGCCACAAATACCAACACTTGCAGAACCAAAGCTGATTGACCTGGCATTGCTGGAAATCCAAACAGCACTGACGGCAAAACTGCCTTGGCTTAACCATGCGTTTGGCAAGGCCCAACGACTGAAGGAAGAACGAGATGGAAGGATTGTGATCTATCCTGGCGTTTATGCTGGCAGCGAAGACTATCTTGAAGTTTTCCCTGATTCCCACATTGGCAACTTCTCATTCTTTGATGTTGACGATGGCGAAGAAATGAACGGAATGAACCGGGCAAGCATTGCCTTTGAAGCAAAGATCGGTCTTGTGGTGTGGTTTGATTATCGCAAGGTTTACCCTGGCGATTGGCAACAGCGAAGCATTGAAAACGTCAAGGCTGAAGTCATTGAAGCATTGAACACTTCTGCATTCAGGCGTTCATCAGTGATCTTCTACAAGGCATGGGAGCGATCAGAATCAATTTACAAGGGGTACAGTGACAAAGAGATCATGCAACAATTCCTGATGCGTCCGTATGGTGGACTAAAGATCGAATTCTTCATCAAGTATCAGGAAAAACCAAACTGCTAATTATGGTAAAAGTAAAATGGAAAGGCCACACGCTGGAAATGTACGACAGCATTCAAGAACTGCCAATCACCAGGTACCAGATGTACAATCTGAATGTCCTGATTGACAGCGGCATTGGATCTGATCTAGCTGGAACCGACACCAGGTGCAACAACATTCGACGACTGATGACCACCGATAAAGAACAGGCTGAACAGGAGATCACAAACCTTCAGCAGAACATCAGATTCATCATGTCAAAGACTTCACCTGAACTGAACAGCTTTGCGGTGATGATCAAGAAGATTGACGGGCGTGAAGTCAATGATTCTGACTTGACTGATGAAGGAATCAAAGACATCATCGAAGAACTTGGTCAGAAAAGGTTGCTGATGTCTGTTGTTCGGGATTTCCTGTTCGCAACCAAAAAAAAAATTGACTTTGAGTTTGAAACGTTCTTTCCTGGTGTGACCGATAGTGCAATGGTCAAAGAACTTTACACCAAGCTGAAGCAAAGAACGATGCTAGTCTTGAAGTCGATCAGGGAAACATCAGCCGACATTGAAGAACAGATCAGACAGATTGATGAATTCATCATGTCGAAGATGAAGCCAAAGAACTTTCACGGGTCGTCAGGGATGGAAGTGACAATGGTAAAGGGATTTGAACAGACTTGTGTGATGTTGAAACAGTACAATGTTGCTGACAATCCAAAGGAAATGACGACACTTTCATTTTACCAAGCAATTGAAGTAATCAGGGAGCAATTGAAGGCCCGAAAAAAGAAGTAAGGAATGGCTAATCCGATTAAAACTTCTGATCTTTATCAGGACACCGGGGAATTGAAAAAGCTTATCGCTGAACTGGAAACGGTGAACGATAAGCTTGAATCGTTGCGCCAGGCAGAAGGGCAAAGCGCAGCACGTCTTGAAGTCCAGATGAAGAAGTTGACGGCCAGCACGTCAGCACAGCGTGAAGAAATTGAAGCCGGATCAAAGTCAGCCGACGAAATCAATAAGCGTTACAAGAAGTTCACCGAAAGCCTTGATGACAATGCAGTCAAGATCGCAGCATTAAAGGATGCACAGACAAGGCTGAACATGATCAACAAGCTTGAAGCAAAGCTTTTGACCGAAAAAGAAGGTTCCTATAATCGACTGTCAGCACAGTATTCACTGAACAAGCTGCTGTTGAACCAGATGTCATCGGCACAAAGAAAAAACACCAAGGAAGGCCAGCAATTGGTGAAGACCACCAACGACATCTATCAGGAGATGAAGAAGCTTCAGGAAGAAACAGGGAAGCACGTTTTGTCTGTTGGTGACTACGAAAAAGGAACGCGAAAGCTTTTAGCCCAACTGGACCAGATGCCGGGTGTTTTGGGAAGTGCTTCTTCTGGTGTAAAAGCATTGGGGTCCCAATTCAAGGCACTTCTTGCAAATCCTGTGGTCCTGGTGATTGCTGCAATCGCTGGATCATTGACGGTCTTGTTCAATGCCTTCAAAAAGTCTGAAAAAGGTGCTGCTTTGATGTCCAAAGCAACTGGCCTATTCAATGGCGTGATGTCGCAATTAGTCAATATATCGACCAAGGTGGCTGAAGCTGTTGAATTTGCGTTCAGCAACCCTAAAGAAGCCATTTTGAGCCTTGGAAAAGCACTGGTGACCGGAATTCTGAACCGATTCAAAGGTCTTGCAATTGCTGCTTTCAACACTGGCCGGGCAATTGTTGAATCATTCAAGGGTAACTTTGAAGAAGCCAAGAAAGCTGCACAGGATGCGGTGACGGGCATCAACCAGGCGATCACAGGACTTGACGCACAAGGTCAAAAAGACCTGGCAAACGCCATCAGGCAGACCACGCAAGAAGTAATTGACCAAACAAACGCATTTATTGCGCTGGAAGAAGCCAAAAGAAGCGTTAGGACTTCAAACAGGGAATTGGTGAAGTCAATCGAACAGTTGATTACTGCTGAAGAATTGGCGCAAGTGACGGCTGATGATTCAACCAAGTCATTCAAGGATCGTGAAGCAGCGGCTGAACGGGCAAGACGGGCAATTGAAGCTAGAGCGGCCAAAGAAATTCAACTGGCCAAGAACAACCTTTCGTTGCTGAATCAGGAAATCAGCCTTCGTCGTGGCAATGGTGAACAGATCGAAGACCTTCTTGATAGCCAGCTTGAAGCATACCGGGCGGTAATTGCAGCAGAACGTGAACTGACGGTGGCCACAGCGCAAAATGAAAAGACACGGGCCGAACTGAAGCAGGATCGTCTTGAACGCGATCTTGACATCTTAATTGATGGATTTGACAACCAAAAGACGATCAACGAACGGATTATTGCTGACGAAGAACAGACGCTTCAGAAACGCGGCCAATTGTATGCTGAAACCCTGGCATTGGCCGATGAAACCTTTGCCAAGCAGATAGAAACCATTCAGAAGTTCACAGGGGTCAATGTTGATGCCAACGAATTGATCAATGAATCGAACGCGGTTGTACTGAATGAGAAAATACGCGGATTGGGCCTATCTGAAATCATCGAAGGTCGCCTTCTTGAAATCGTTAGAGAGCGAAGAACAGCCAACCAAGACCTGATTGAAGTGGAAAGGGAATTGGCCAAGCTGCGAAGGGAAAGCCTTAAAATAGATCAGGTTCCACTTCTTGGATTTGAAAAGAAGCTGATCGCTGAAACCAAAAAAGACCTTGAAGATTTGAAGGCCATTGTTGCAGATGTGACGATTGCGCCTGAACAAAGGCAGAAGCCAACAGACATCTATGAATTGTTTGGACTGTCAGTTGATGATCCAACCAAGCAAGCACTTAGTGAAGCTACTTCTTTTGCTATTGAGCAGGTAAACCAACTTGCAGACGCAAAGGTAGAAGCATCCAAAAGGGCGGTTGAAGCCAGCGACAGAGAGGTTGAGTCAGCGCAAGAAAATCTTAATTCTACCATTGCATTGGCTGAATTAGGGTATGCGGTTAACATTGGTAATGCTGAAAGAGAATTGGCACTAGCAAAGGAAAACCAAGAAAAGGCACTGAACAACCAACGCGACGCTGAAAAGCAAAAGCGACAGGTAGAAACGCTTACACAAGCATCAAGCCTGGTGACAGCAGCGGCCAGGATATTTGCAGAAGTCCCGTTTCCTGGTAGCTTGATTGCTGTTGGTACGATGTTCGGAAGCTTTGCGTTGTCGAAGATCAGAGCAGCCAAGGCAACCAGGGAGTTTGGCGAAGGCGACTATACTATCCTGAAAGGTGATCGTCACAGCGGTAAAGGCACAGGAATTCCGCTTGGTGTTGCTCCTGATGGCGTGACAGAATATGCTGAAGGTGGTGAAAGCCGGGCAATATTCAGCCGGAAAGCTGTCAGGAAGTACGGAAACACAATCCAGGAAACGGTAAAGGCTTTCAATTCCCTGCAATACAGCGACAAGACGTTCAGCGGCATGGCCACAGCGCAATACTTCAACCAAAGCAACATCAGCACCAGCGCAATGGAAAACGAGTTGACACGGATCAGGAGAAATGGAGAATTGAAGACGTACACGGACAGCAAAGGGCGAAGGGTGGAGCAATACAGGAACATAACGACAGTTTACAACTAAGCTATGCGAAAAGTCAGGTTCATATTAGGCATCAACGATGTATTTTCTGTTGTCAATCCAATTTGGGCTGACGACCTG